>Ga0307375_10005029_pt1 | contig 12502 bp, 6 predicted proteins | sample TR1MG_FD_202531 | JGI IMG/M metagenome (GOLD analysis project Ga0307375, IMG submission 202531) | Soil microbial communities from Risofladan, Vaasa, Finland - TR-1 | ecosystem: Environmental > Terrestrial > Soil > Coastal area > Acid sulfate soil | place: Finland: Risofladan, Vaasa | collected... | reverse complement strand
GTCGTTCCTATCTCCATGCCGTGAAATGCTTGCCCAGCAATCGCACGATGCAGCGCGTTAGCCAAAGTCAAGGAGCCGCGTGACGCTTGGTGATTAGGTCAAGTTATCGGGGGTAGGGGAAAGTCAGTTGTCGCCCCGAAATGGACCACCGATGCCCCATAATTACCTCCGTCCGCTTATTGCGGGCGCAGAATGTGGCAATGCAGTCCGCCGCGCGCGTGGCCGAGGAAACGACGGCCTATCAGGCCGGTCGTGTCACCGCTCTGGAAGCGAGCCTAATGCAGCGGCGCAAGGCCAGCGGCAACACCACACGTAAGACGCCAAAGGCCAGTGTGACAGCCCCAGTCAGCCAATGGACCGACCGCCGCGAGGTGTGAGTATGCCGCTCACGATTCCGTCATGATGCGGCAAGGGACATTGCTTGCGACGCGCTACCTCCGGTCAGTTTTCCATTTTGAAAGGCGGCGATCGATGCACGAAAAAGATGCTAATCATATGGTCCCAACTGCACTGGTCAAGGACGTCGCCAGTCTTCCTGCGCCATTGCCGGCTGATGCAAAACGCCAGGCCGTTCATTCAATCAGCGGAACGGTATACCAGGCGTGGTGTTCGATCGAGGCCTGGATCCGGTTGGAGCACGCGCATCAAGTCATCTACCTGGAAGGCGTGGAGGATTTCGATGTCCACCATGATGGAAGCGTTGTAACCGTGCAGGTCCGAAAGACGTCGTCGCCCATTTCTTTAGGCAGTGAAAAGGCTAGAACGGCGCTCGAACATTTCTGGTCGCAGACTGTGCGATCGCCCGCCACCATCGTTGAATACCACTACCTGACTACCAGCACGATCGCCCTTGAACAAGGGGCTGACTTTGACGGACTTGCCGGCATCCCTGCGTGGGCGGCCGCCCAAACCAATGAGCAGCTCGCCGAGAAGCTGGCGAGGTATTTGCTATCGGCGCTTCCCGCCGAGAGTCCGCTGCGCGCCTTTCTTATCGCGGCGGATGCGCTCCAAATTCAGCAACAACTGATCCGACGTTTCCGTTGGCTCACCCACCGACCGGATATCGACGCCGTCAAACAAAGCGTCACCGACCGCATGAGCGAGTTGTTGCGACACCGGCGGCGTGCGGCGAGCATGGCGACGGCGGTCTGCAAATGGCTGGAGTCTTATTTTTGGGAGGTCGTCATTCGGCGAGACGCAGCGCAGCGACGCCTGACGGTAGAGGATTTGCATCGACTGGTGGACGAGGCCGCCAATCCCCTGGTGGCGCTGGGTACAGCACAGTTGCCCTGGGTGCTAGATGCCAACAAACCGGGACAAGGTCTTTTGAATCTTCTGGCGCGCGACGCCCCGGCGGCACCTTCGCCCTTGTTGATGAGGCGGGCGCTTTGCGATCGGCTCAGCCAGCTCATCTGTCAACGGAAATCCGTTTTGGTGGCCGGCACAGTAGGTAAGGGCAAGACCACGCTGGTGCAAGTCGTGCTGGAAATGTTAGCAACGTCATCACGGTGGGTGGATCTGGCGGCGGCGGAAGACGCGTGGGAAAAACTGCTGTTCCCTGAACTAGCGGCGCAAATGGACGATACAAACTTGCCCACGGTGATTGTGCTGGATGATCTGAACCTATCGCCTAGCCGACAAAAGGTCTATGGCGCCGCGCTTGCCGATCTTCTCCGCCGGGCCCAAGCCAGTGGCCGATCAATCGTCATCACGGCCCAAGGTGAATCGAGCGCATCCATGGCGCAACAGCGATTGACCGGGGTTGAGATCGTGGAGGTCCCTGAGATCGATATCGACGAAGCCAACGCGTTGTGCATTGACCACGGTTGCCCCAAGGATTTGGCTGGCATCTGGTCAGTGTTTGTCGCGGCCAAAACCGGTGGTCATCCGAAGCTGGTTCAAATCATGCTGGACGAGCTCTCGCAGCGCGACTGGCCGGTGCCGCAATCGAATGATATGGCATCCCCCTCGCAAGGCTTGGTATCAGCGCGCCAGGCCACACGCCTGCTTTTGAGTGATACCGTGACCCCTCGCGAAGCGGAGCTTCTCTACCATGCCTCCACATGCTTGATTCTTATGCATCGGTCTGTATTGATCCGACTGGTCGAGTTGGTGGGAAATGGTCAAAACGCTGGCGATTTGATCGATCGGTATGCTGGCAAGTGGATTGAGTGCATTGAGGGCGAGTGGTATCGAACGACCGCATTGCTGTCTGGGTCGGCAGAGCAAGTCTGGTCCGAGGAACAACTAGCCAAAGCGCACGCACGGCTTCACGCAGCCATTGAGTTTAAGTCGCCGCTGAGTCCCGCCGAGGCAGGGGCGCTGCTGTATCACGCTTACTTCAGCAGAAATGAAGAGCGGCTCGCCCATACGGCGATAAAGCTTCAAAGCATTGATTCGGAGGAGGCACGCCACGAGGTCGAGCGAAATTTGTTATGGCTTCCCTACTTGGCTGTCGGCGTTGGACAACGAATCGCCGTCGATCCGTACGCCGCCGTCATATTGAGGGCCTTGCAGTTTAGCGTCGCCACGGCTCTTGATGCTGATGTAGTGCCCAGCATTTGCGATCGCTGGGTTGATGAGATCGATGCTGTGGACGCCGAAGTGCTTCAGCCAATTGTGCAGACGCATATGTGGCTTGCTGTCGGCTTCGCCAATTGCAACAAAGTGCCGCTCCGACATCGTCTGGACGCCGCGAGCGGACTGCTGACACTACGGGGTGAAGCCAAGCAGATCGCGGATGCCGGGTTGGCCACTACATTCGCTCAGGCGGTCAAGGAGTCCGATTTTCCCGCAACCGCAACCAACACCCAGTTCGTGCTGCTTAACGCAGCGCGATCTATCGGTGGCATCGCCGACATGGATACGTTGGTGTCTTGGCTGGATGCCACCAGCGACGCTAGCTGCGACCAATTTGAGGACCTCTTGGGCTGGCCTGTCACCCAGACTTTAGGGGCATTCGTCCAAGCCGCATGGTCTCGCCATTGCGAAAGCACCAAAGATTGGTCGCCGTGGATTGTGGCGTTAGACCATGTTTCCGTGTATGCACAACGCCGTGGCTTACGGCGACTCGGGCGCGAAGTGGCGAAAGCGAAAGCCATCATCTTCGCGGAGTATCTATCGGACGCGGAGGCGGCGATAGCGTGTCTCCAACAAGCGGAGGTGGACTTTGGGTCGTCGGGCATTTTGCTGGAGCAGTGGGCGAATCTTTGCTTCCACCAACACCAGGACGAGCGCGGACTCCAGATCTGGTATCAGCTCTCTCGAGGCGACCTGCCAGACGTGTTCTTCGATCCGTTTGCGGCGCGACGCGCGGGCATAAGCGCGGGCCGTCTAAAGCACTGGAGTGATGCGCAAGCAATCTTTCACGCCGCGGCCATACGGCCGGAAGTGAATGGGCTTCCGCGCATTCGTTTTGGTCTCTGGGTGGACGCCGCGCTCGCGGCATCCCATGCCGGGAATCAAGTTCAAGCGGCCTCGCTATTGGCGGAAGCTGTGGTCGCGTTGCCTAGCGAAGCCGCGGAGGAGGGCGACCCGTCGTGGGAAACAGTTCAGCGCATTGCCGTCGAAGTGTGCCGGGTCATCGAACACCGCGCCGGCTATGGCCCAGCACGATCGCAGACCCTTGAACTGGGGACAGCGAGTGCACCGCATGTACCGATGAGGGAGGCCAATGCTGGGCAGCAACTAAGGACAGAATTGACGCAGGCGCAGGCGCTACGCCTGGCAGCCACCCTTGGTGAGTGGCCGAGCGGTGCGGGCGTCTGTCTGACATCCCTGGATGGATCGCGACACCTGTTGGTGCGGCTGACCATGTCTGAGACGCGACTATCGTTAGCGTACGCGCGCGGGGCCGGTGACGGGTTCATTCCATCCTTGCTTCAGTTCAACCAGGTGCTCCACCTGATGATGATCCACCGCCAGGAAGGGCCGGCCTACGAGATCGACGCTGCTGAATGGGGCCAACTGGTGACCTTGTCCGCCACATCGTTCGGCTACCTCATAGCAGGCATGCTGTGTGCGGGCGAAGCTTTGTTGAACCATCTGACGCTGTGGCTGACGGACGCCATTAGCCATGTTGGAGACGGAGATCCGCTGAGCCAAGCGATAAGGCGATTGCTGGATGGGGCACTCCGGTCTAGTGATGAGGCGCAGCGCGTGGTCAAGAATCCAAGGTCAGATGGCTTCGTTCGCCTTGGAGCCGCGGCGACATGGATGCTTAATCGCCCCAGCGCGTCACAGCTTTTCGAGCTCCAACAGCTGGTCGCTTTTCCCTTGGTTTCCGACGTGACGAGGGCACGACAAGAACTATTCAATCATCATGTAGCCAAGGCACTCGCGAGAGCGTGGAAGGATCACGCGGCATCGGGGCAGTTTCAATTTTTGTCACCACAAACGACTGTGCCCGAACTCACGGCGGCGATTGATGCCGTGCGCCAGGGGCGCGGGTCGATGCGAAGCCTTTTGCAAGCGGCAGCAAGTGCGTTAGGTACCTCTGTGCATCAAACATTGCAGAGCCTTAACTAGGGTTGGTGCCCAATGCCTTCCATACTGGCTCTGTGTCAGAGCCAAGCGTTTCAACGCCTGAGCGCAAACCATTTAGCACCTCTGTTTCACTCTTGCGCAGTGTCACCGGCGGTGGTCAAGAGACAGCGATGCGATCGCGAAGCCGCTTTCGGACGCATCGATACGTCAAGCTGATAATCGAAGTCAGCTTGAGCGGCGGCTGCGCCATGCAGAGGACGATTCGCTTCCGCGCTTTCGATCAAGCGCGGGTCCGATATGTCGGAGCGCGACTGCTTGATCTCTTGACGATCATTTGTCGACATCGTCGAATACCGAGCGCTCTGTCGTGACGGGAGTGGGAGGCACAGCGTCTTCCTTATCTTGCGTCACGAGGTGCGTCCAATCCGCTTCGTCTTCGGTACCCTCATCATGCTCGCGCTTGCGCTCTTCAAGCATCTCGACTGAACGCTTCACGTGATCGCGCGCGTCATCGATTATGGCCGTGGCATCCGCATCGACACGGAGTGCTTCAATGTGATCAAGCACGTCGAGAACCTTCTTAAAGTGGCTGTCAGGTTCTTCGTCCAAGTCGGCGTCGGCGACGATCTCGTCGATCCGCTCTTCGAGTGAAGTCAGCACAGCTGTCCGCAGCGCCATGCCCACACCGATAAGCTGTAGAGGCGGCATGATCGCTAGCATCTGTGGTTCGTCGAAGAACGACGCGTCGAAGTCACTGAGCACGGAAGATTCAAGCTTGTCTGCTACCTCCGATCGCAGATCGTCAGGCAAGACGTTGAGGTGATGAGCACGTGCATAGGTAGCGATCTGGGGATCGTTGCCGGTGAGATCGCATCGCCAGCAAGTCCGTCGAAGTAGACCTGGAAATTGTTCGACGACTTTTACGAAAACGGCGTCGCTCGAACGATAGGACAGGAAAGCGAATAACAACCAATTGCAGTGCAATTCGTCGGGGGTGCGGCCAAGCCGTGCGACCAGAGCGTCGTCGAGCGCCGTTGGGATGACAAGCGCATCTCGAATGAGCGGCGAGCCCTCGCACGTGAAGCTGCTGAGGATGGTGTCGATAGTCGCGCCACGTAAGAGAGCCGCCATCATGTGAGGCTTTTGCCGCAAAATTTCCGTTAGGGCGTCGGAGATCGTCGGATGAGCGAAGGCCCATTTTGATCCAGAAAGCTTCAGGTACGAGCCTTTCAGCTCAGCGAAACAATCTTGAATTTTAGTGAGGCTATACCCCGTCAGCTCCGCGACCGCCTGTGCGGCCGAAGCATCATGATCGCTAGGATCGAAGCCGGTCTGATGAACATAAACGAGGATGAGCGCGGCCTGCAGCTGATCATCCAGAGCGTTGACGGTATCGATCAGATGCTCTGTCGGCTCCTCCATGAAGCGGACCAGCGAGCTTTCGCGAGGCGCTAGGCCCTTGGTGAAATTTGGGTCGCCGAGACGCTCGGCGATCCCAGGGAGGAAATCAGTAACGGCTGCTACTGCGGCCAAGTGCGGCTTGACGCTTGATCGCCAGCTCTGACTCTGCTCGCCGAAATTTACATGGTTATAGAGTATTTGCGCTTTCTCTTCGAACGTCAGCTCGCCGACATTCACCACGGCGCTGCCATCTGCGAATTGCGCAAGATTCCGTTGTCCGAGCCGACGCCGCGCCGCTTCATAGATGTGCTTGCGGGAGGTTAGGAGAAAGCGGTTTCCATGTTTAACTGCTGCCCGCAGCTTGGAGAACGCAGAGGTCCAGTCCTGCACATAGTCGTCGCGCAGCACATTCGAGCCGAAGGCATCGTCGATCCAGAAAAAGCGTCCCGGGTCATTCGGGTTCCAACCGGCCTCGAAGTCTCGTGGGCTGGTCAGAGCAAGTACTGTGCTATCCGGATTTTCCGATGCGATGGTCGATACGATCGCGCCAATCGCCGATTTGCCGCTTGAGGGATTGCCGAGCAGCAGCACTACGCCGTGCTTGGAGATCGCGTTGACCGCAGCGCGATGGGCCTGGGTAGGCACATAGGTGCGAAGTTTTGGTATCCAGCTGTCAAGCAGCGCTCTGCTCTGCTCGCTGAGCCGCTGATCCACAATTGAGGTGAGGTCCCCCAGTCCGTAGACCTGCGGGACAAGGGCCCGCAGGCGCGCGCTGCTTCTGATAACACGGACGATATAGTGGCGACCGAGAATGTGCGGCTTACGCACGCCGAGCATCCGGAGTTTGGCACGCATTGCGGCTGCGACTGGCGCATCTACGCTCATGTTCGTCATGAAGGCATAGGTGTCAGCCTGGCCAGCCTTGACCAAGTCCTCGACATGATCGATTTCGGCGTTGAGGTCGCTAAGCCTCAACGCCTTTGCTGCGTCGGACGTATGCTTACACTGGACCGTTCCGATTGGCGGAGCGTCGTTTCCCGCAGGAATGAGGAAGACCGCGTCCTGACCGCCGTCTTGGGCTTCGCGGAAGATTTCCACGGGCTGACCGAGGACGACCTCACAGACTTGCGAGCACAGATCCTGAAACGCGCGCCAGCCGATGGTATGGAGCGCCAGATCGCTCCACGGGCCGTGCGCTCGACGCTCGTGCGGCGACGGAGACTCGATGAGCACGCTCTTCGCCTTCATGCTGTGGCGGCACCGCGTAGAACACCAACCGGCAACGGATGAATTTCCTGTTCGGTGACCACACTCGTGGCGCCGAGCGGCCCAAGGGCGATGTCAATACGCCGCCCGCCCTCAGTCGCGGTGCTGATCAAGCGTCGGCACAGGAGATCCGCGAGCGCAGTGTCCTCAACGGCGCAGATGATCTGACGTCCATCCGCACGGAGTGCAGCGAGCACTTCCACTAGGTGAAGGGCTCTGAAATCGTCGATGTGCTGAACCGGGTCGTCGAGCAGCAGGGACCTGAGTGGTGTCCACGCCCGCGCGAGATGCACCGAGAGAAGGAAAGCCAGACCGGCGGCGCGACGCTGACCGCTGCTGAAGATAAATTGCGGGTTCAGGCCGTCTCCCACCTTAAGACTCAAGAAACGGCGGACATCGCCACGAATGGTGTAATCAATTGTCCGCCATTCGGGATGAGGCCGCAGACGTTGATACAGTTCATTAAGGAGGGGACTGATCTGAGCGAGACGCTCATCGATGATTTCCCCGCTCACGCGCCTGATGGAGCGTTCGATTTCACGGGCCGCTGTGACGGCATTTTGCGACTGGCTGACCGCCCTCGCCAGCTTCTCTATTTCAGCTCGCAGCGCCGAGATATTGCTTTCGATCGACGACATTCGCGACACCGCTTGCGAGGCCTCCAGCACGAGGAGCGCCCGCTCGAGATCGATCAAACGGTTGCGTTCGAGAGAAATGGCCTGCTCCAGTCCGTCAGGATCTTGGATGAAACGGTGCTCGATCCCCCACTGATTGTAGAATTCGACCTGCGCTGCTTCCTGCTCGCGCAGCCGTCGCAGCTCGTCCGCATGAGTTTGAGCCGCGGCGGCGGCAGCCTTCAACGTGAGGCTGGATTGCCGCGCGTTCTCTTTCGCGGTGGCGAGAGCAGCACGAGCGGCCTGAACGCCCGACGCCAGCGATGTAATCCGTCGCCGCGCCGCGTCCAGCCCGGCGGCGAACTCGTCCGACGTCCGGGAGGCTGCACATAGCGGGCAATGATTGTCGTGCAGCCCTAGGCGCTCACCATGCTCGACCAGAAGACTCAGCGACGTCGCGATAGCGTCCATCTCCTCTTCGCGTGCAAGGCATTGCTCCGCTTCCGAGACCGCCTGCTGCGCAGCCTGATGCTCGCTCTGCGCCGCTTCGTGCGCCGCCGATGCGGCCTTCCGATTTGCCGCAGTTATCGGATCGCTGTAGGCCGCTTGCACGGCCGTGACGTCGAGGCTGAGTTGAAACGCTTCGCCCAGTCGAGCCACTCGGGCTCGTCCGTTCGCGAGTTCGTTTCGACCCGCAGTCAGTCGCGCCGTCAGCTCAGGTGGCGCATCTGGCACGGCGGCGCCGACCACTTGGAGCGCGAAGGACACATCACCCGATCGGCTAAGAGCAGCTTGCGTCTCAGACTGCTGCGTCAGCCTGTCCGAGAGCCTCGAAAGGGCAGCCTCGTAGGCGGCCTCGCCTTTAGAGTGCGCAGCTTCGGCGGCCGTCACAACTTCTTTGGCTTTATTACCTGCCTCCGAGCCTTCTAAAGCACCGAGCGCCGACCGGACAAGATCGAATCGCTCTGTTTCGGTGAGGTCCAAACTAAGCGCGGCGATCCATTCGTCGCGAATGATCGACGTCCGGGTAAGCTGCCGGAGTGCGTCGTCTGGAGCAGCCCCGCGGCAAAGCGCGGCATGGATTTCGTCCGCTGAGCGATCAGCGCCCGACTCACGCCTGCGCGTGATGGCGAAAGGCTTCCCATTGTCGTCGACGAACGAAACCGTGACATAGTGGGCCTTCGGAACGCCTTCGCCACGCCACCATAGATAGTCGCTGAGGCTTTCTTTCGCCGCCTTCTCGACGGCATATTTGCCGATTGAGCCGATGATCGCGAACTCGACCGCGTCACACAGCGTGCTCTTGCCTACGCCGTTCCGTCCGGTGATGACGGTGAAACCCCGTCCGAAGTTGATCCGGGCGAGATCTCTGAATCCACGAAAGCCGCATACTTCGATGAAATCGAGCCTCATGATGTCGCCCCCAAGATGCGAGCGACCTCCGCTGGCGTGGCCTCTTTGAGGAACGCCGTAACGGCGTCTGGAGAAATGTCCTTCAATCTGATGCGCAGTCTTGTTTCGAAATTAGACGCGCCGAGCAGCGGCTTGGATCGTATGGGCAGCAGCGGTAGTAATGACCTCTCAACGTCTTCGGCTGTGATGATGGAGGCCTTGGCGATCTTTCGGGTCAAAGAGAAATCCTCCTCGATGCGCTCGATCTCGCGCCCTCGGCCCATATCCTGATCCGGGGTCAAAAAGACCGAATAGACGTTCCACGCCTTCGCGCCGGCGCCGCGCAACGAAGCAGCGTGCCGAGCTAGTACCACTTGCTGACTCTCCTTCCAGGTGCTGAGGAGATCATCTGCTGTGGAGAAGACATGGATAAATCCCATAAGCGCCGCGTTTTCGAAACAGGTCACGGGACCGGTCGAGCCAGTCCACGTCCAAGTTTCGTACTGGGCGTCGCGAAGGAGGATTTCGGCTTGCGTGAAGATATCCATTAGATGCCTAACTCCTCTCTTGCCCCAGGGAGGTCGTACCATTCGCCCGCTGGGTCAGGACGAATCACGTCGCCGGCGCGTCCACTGCGCACGACGTTGTCCGGAACGCCCAAGTCGGTCGCGCCGACTGCCACAACGATGTCAGACTGCATCGTTGCAGGTGGCTCGACGAACTTCCCGCGTAGCGTCCCGAGGATGTATTGCGCGCCGTTAAGGACGCGGATGCTTCGACCGTTTAAATCATAACCGTCGGCGCGTTGAACGGCCCCAGCCTGACGGAGCAGCAAGTGGAAGAAGCCGAGAGCCTCCGGATTCGCTGGGCGCAGGAGCTTGGCAGGCTCCGCCGCCGAGACGCCTTCGGCATCCCGCCTCAGACCATACAGAGCCTCGCTATCGAAATTCCCGACGTTTAGCCATGCTGGGTCGCACTGCACCCCGCTGGCTTCTTCGAAAGCGGCCCGTCCGGCATCCAGGACCTGACGAAGGTAGTTTGATGAGAACGCTCGACGAAGCTCGTCGAGCGCCACAGCCCCGGATTCTTGGACATGTTCGAACGTAACATTTTGTGCATGCGCGATCTGCCAAAGCTGCGGAGCCTTCTGCTCGAGCGCATTTGTCGGCGACAGGTCGATCACGGTTACGGACAGTGGCTGCACGTCGATCAGCGCCTCGCCGATCACGGCGTTAAGGTACTGCCAGTCCGACCAGAAGCCGACGACGAGCAGGTCCTTCTGCCGAAGGTTGGCCGCCATCCAAACTTTGCTTCGCGCAATGCGGGCCGAAATGACTGGATCGGCGAGCTGCGAAGGCGCCCAAACCGTGGCTGGCCGATCGCGATGAGAGCAGCCATGGAATTTCAGCAAAGGCGCCTGACGGGTGGAATCGGCGGTGGCTTCGTCTCCGTCGAGCGATCCGCGAAAGTCCGCACCATAGTCCCAGGCGCGTCTTTCGATTAGCGTGTCGTAGTTGCTCGATATTCCAGCAACAAGAGCGCGGGTGATGAGAAAATCCGCTATCGCGGCATGTCCCGTATTAGAAGGCCGGACAAAAGCGGGCCAGGGCACGAGATGTTCGATGAAGACCGATTGCAAGGTGTTGAGGCCTGCAAAGTGCTCGGCGAGGGCCTCCAGGTTTTCCCGAAGAGCTAGGTTGCAGTTCGGATCAGATTCGAGACAATATTTGTCGAAACACCGCTCGCCGACCACCCGGGCCGATGGCAGGCTGCTGGGCGGCGCCATCGATAGCCCGGCGCCACAGGCCACAAGAAGGCGGCCGGCGTTCATCGATGCCAGCAGTCGAGTGATTGTGTCAGGCGTCAAGAAAGTCTCCTCCGAGAACCAGATCTCCAACCTGATGGCTTCGCTGCTGGCTGACTTAAGTCACCGAGATGCCCGATCCTCACTGACGACCAGGCCGACAGGAGACGAACAGTGCCGACAAATGGTAATGCCGTCCTGGCATTTTCTCTTGTAAAGATCCAGCAGTCCTGTGCGCTGTTGATCATCCTCAGATCCATGTTCTACGTCCTGTCTGTAATTCGCGGTGTCGCCCTAGCATCCGATCCGTCATTTTAGAAGTCGTGCCGCCGGATTATCCTCCGCCGAGCCCGCTTGGAAATACCCGATCACGCTAGCCACGGAACGGTGCTCGGTCATTGCCATCACCGCCGGCAACGGCACGCCTTGCCTCCCGGCCTCGGTCACAAACCCCGAACGCAAACTGTGCGCCCCAAAATCACCCTCCAACCCCGCTAAGCGCGCGCGACGCTTCACAATCGTAGCGACTGATCCAGGGAGGAGGGCAGGGCCGACCCGGTCCTTCCAAATCCGCCGGAAAATTGCTCCCTCGCGGATTCCTGCCGCCTCGAGCCAGGCTGCTAACGCCTGACCGCTGCGCCCCAAGATCGGTTTGTCTGGCGTCGAATCCGCTTTCACCCCGGCCTGCTGCGTCTTCGAATACTCCAGTCGATAGATGTAACTCTCGTCACCCGTCTTGCGCAGATCCCGCATATCTGCGGCCGCGATCTCACTGCGCCGGCGCCCGCCGCTGGCGAAGCCGAAGCAGAGCAGGGCGCGATCGCGCAGGCCGTCCAGCGAGTCATCGCAGGTCGCCAGCATGGCTTCGAGCTCCGGGCGCGTGATCGCGGTCTTCTTGGTGGGCCGCTCGCCGCGTTTGACGGAGGCACGCCGAGCACGGCTCAGCAAGGTGCGGACGCTGGCCGACTCGCACGGATTGGCGAGCCGCTTGAGTTTGTGCGCCGTCGACAGCACGGCCACGCGCTGGGTCACGGTCGAAAGCTTGAGCGGCCCGAGTTTCGCCTTGAGGCCGGCCGTGACCAACACCTGGTCGATCGCCGGTGGCAGTTCGCTGACCAGGCCGGTCTGGTTCTTGCGCTGGATGTGATCGACCAGGAACTGGATCACCACGGCCTCATTTACCGGCAATGTCAGCTCGACACCAAACCGGGCCTGGTGCCAGCCAGCCCAGTAGCGCAGGGCGGCGGCGTAACTGCGCGTGGTGTTGGCCGCAGCCGCCTCGGCCAGCAGTTCGCGCACAGCGTCGGCCGCTTGCTGGGCCAACTTTTCCGGCAGCACCAGGCCGTCAGCGGGTGCGGTGAGGGCTGGCAAGCTGTTTTTATACTTCATATTATGTAATGTATATTACGAAATAGGGCGCGTACTAGTGATAATCATCACTTATCACCAGTACGCGATCAAGCGGGCAGGGCGCCGATCGAGGAGACCGATGCATGGCACGAGGCATCACCCAGGAACAGGTCAGCGCCGCCGCCGACGC
>Ga0307375_10005028_pt1 | contig 12502 bp, 11 predicted proteins | sample TR1MG_FD_202531 | JGI IMG/M metagenome (GOLD analysis project Ga0307375, IMG submission 202531) | Soil microbial communities from Risofladan, Vaasa, Finland - TR-1 | ecosystem: Environmental > Terrestrial > Soil > Coastal area > Acid sulfate soil | place: Finland: Risofladan, Vaasa | collected... | reverse complement strand
TGTCTCTTCGATCTTGTCGAAATGGTTGGCTTCCGGGCCGAAGTGACTGAAGCTGTTGTTGCCAGCCTTGGCTGCTTTTGCTGCCGCCTCGCGAAACGCCATGCGATCCAGGCTGTGCAGGCTGTCGCCTTCGACGACAGCAGCAGTGATCTGTTGGCGGCGGAAAATGTTTTCAAAGGCGCGTTTTACAGTGGTGGTGCCTGCACCGGATGAACCGGTCACGGCAATCACGGGATGTTTGCGGGACATAAGTGAACTCTCCTGAGGGATTTATAAAAATTTTGTCAGCAGATTCTAGCAGAATGCCCCGTTGTGGGCTAACCCAACTGTCAGCACCCGACGGTTGGGTTATGCGACTATATTTTCCCTTCAAAAGCATGCCGTGCTTGCAGGACTGCGTCGTTGGCACAGCCTGCAACGACAGTTTTCGCGATTGCTTCCCGTGTTTGTTTGGATTCGCGGCGGACCGGCGATAACGCTATAATGCCGCATCGAAAAATCACGCCAAGAATCACATCGCATGCAAGCCAATTATCATCCCGAGAGTATCGAACAACAAGCGCAACAGCTCTGGGATAACCGCCAGACATTCCACGCCACCGAGCATTCCGACAAGCCCAAGTATTACTGCCTGTCGATGTTCCCTTACCCGTCCGGAAAGCTGCACATGGGTCATGTGCGCAACTACACCATCGGTGATGTACTGTCGCGCTACCACCGCATGAAGGGCTACAACGTGATGCAGCCCATGGGCTGGGACGCGTTCGGCCTGCCCGCCGAAAATGCCGCCATGGCCAACAACGTGCCGCCCGCGGCGTGGACTTACGACAACATCGATTACATGCGCAGGCAGCTGAAGAGCCTCGGGCTGGGCGTGGACTGGTCGCGCGAAGTGACCACTTGCCGTCCCGATTATTACCGCTGGGAGCAGTGGCTGTTTGCCCGTTTGTTCGAAAAGGGCATCATCTACAAGAAAACCTCCTCGGTGAACTGGGATCCCGAAGACCAGACCGTGCTGGCCAATGAACAGGTCATAGACGGTCGCGGCTGGCGCTCCGGCGCGCTGGTGGAAAAGCGCGACATCCCGATGTATTTCTTCCGCATCACCGACTACGCCGAGGAATTGCTGCAGGGTCTCGACACGCTGGACGGCTGGCCGGAGCAGGTCAAGACCATGCAGCGCAACTGGATCGGCAAGAGCTACGGGGTGCGTTTCGCGTTTCCGCATGAGCTGGATGGCCGGCAGGAAAAGTTGTGGGTCTACACCACCCGTGCCGACACCATCATGGGTGTCACATTTGTTGCCGTGGCGGCAGAGCATCCGTTGGCAACCCGCGCCGCACAGGACAATCCGCAACTCGCCGCGTTCATCGAAGAATGCAAGACCGGCAGCGTGGCCGAAGCCGACATCGCCACGATGGAAAAGAAGGGCAGGGACACCGGCCTGAAAGTCACCCACCCGCTGACCGGAGAACAGGTGCCGGTGTGGGTAGCCAACTATGTGCTGATGGGCTACGGCGAGGGCGCGGTGATGGCGGTGCCGGCACACGATGAGCGCGACTTCGGTTTTGCTAAAAAATATAAACTGCCGATCACGCAGTCCATTCAGTCCGGAGAAGAAGCATTTTCTACCGATACATGGGCCGGGTGGTATGCCGATAAGGAGCATGGCGTATGTGTTCATTCGGGTAAGTACGATGGCCTTAACTACGAACAGGCCGTCGACGCGATCGCCGCCGATCTCGCCGCAAAAGGCCTGGGCGAAAAGAAAGTGCAATTCCGCCTGCGCGACTGGGGCATCTCTCGCCAGCGCTACTGGGGCTGCCCGATCCCGATCATCCACTGCACAAGTTGCGGCGATGTGCCGGTGCCGGACGATCAGTTGCCGGTGGTTTTGCCGGAACACGTGGTGCCGGACGGCGCGGGCTCGCCGCTGGCAAAGATGCCGGAATTCTACGAGACCGCCTGTCCCAAGTGCGGCGGCAAGGCCAGGCGCGAAACCGACACCATGGATACCTTTGTCGAATCGTCCTGGTATTACGCGCGCTATGCCAGCCCGGCTTGCACCACCGGCATGGTGGACAAACAGGCAGCACAGCACTGGTTGCCGGTGGACCAGTATATCGGCGGTATCGAACACGCGATCCTGCACCTGCTCTATGCGCGCTTCTTCCACAAGCTGATGCGCGACGAGGGACTTGTGCCGGGCGATGAACCGTTCAAGAACCTCTTGACCCAGGGCATGGTGATCGCGCCGACGTTTTATCGCGAAGTCAACGGCGGCAAGAAATTGTGGATCAATCCGGCCGATGTGGACGTGGAAACCGATGCGAAAGGGCGCCCCACCGGTGCGAAGCTGAAGGCCGACGGACTGCCGGTCGTCATCGGCGGCACCGAAAAAATGGCCAAGTCCAAGAACAACGGTGTGGACCCGCAGGCCATCATCGATCAGTACGGCGCCGATACCGCGCGCCTGTTCATGATGTTTGCTTCACCGCCGGAACAATCGCTGGAGTGGTCTGATACCGGCGTGGAGGGCGCTTTCCGCTTTCTAAAGAGAGTCTGGAAGGCCGCCCATGATCACGTGGAGCAGGGCGTGGTGGCGCCCTATAAAAGCGGCGAATTGAGTGCAGCGGCAAAAGCCCTGCGCCTGCAACTGCATCAGACCATACATAAGGTGGATGACGACATGGGCAGGCGCAAGACTTTCAACACGGCCATTGCGGCAAACATGGAGTTGCTCAACGCGCTGGCAAAATTCGACGAACAGACGCCGTCCGCCCGTGCCGTGGTTCAGGAAGCGCTGGAGGCGATCACGCTGATGTTGAATCCCATCGTGCCGCATATTTGCCAGGCTTTGTGGTCAGAGCTGCGCCCCGGCACCGACATGCTGGACCAGGCTTTTCCAGATACCGACCCAAATGCCCTGGTCCAGGACGAAATCGACCTGGTGATCCAGGTGAACGGGAAACTGCGCGGCAACATGCTGGTTGCCAAGTCTGCCGACAAGGCAACGCTGGAAAAGCTGGCGCTTGCTCACCCGGCAATTGAAAAACATCTGGCCGGCGCCATACCGAAGAAGATCGTGGTTGTCCCGGGTCGTTTGATCAACATCGTGGTCTAGGAGAAGTCATGCGCCTGCCGATTCAAATGCTGGTCCTGCTGATTGCGACTGTGTTGCTGACCGGCTGCGGCTTTCATCTGCGCGGACAGGCGACCATGCAATTCAAAACGCTGTATCTGGATGCGGCCAATCCCGGTACCGCCTTTATTAAGGAGTTGCGCAGCAGTCTTGAGGCTAACAAGGTGGAATTGCTGGACTCGCCCAAGCAGGCCGATGTCGTGCTCAACATCGTTTCCGAAATGCCCGACAAGCAGATTCTTACCCTGGATGCCAGCGGGCGGGTAAATGAATACGAATTGTATTACCGCGTTTCCCTGCGCGGTTATGACCAACAGCATAATGAACTGATCCCCGCCGAGGTAATCGCGATGCACGTCGATTTTCCTTACGACTTCAACCATGTGATGGCCATGGGTACTCAGGAATCAATGCTTTACCGTAGCATGCGCACTGACATGGTGCAGCGAATCATGCAGCGCCTGAGTCGTATCAAACTGCAGCCAAAATAAGCCATGGCGATTTCCAGCGAAGACTTGCCGCACCATCTCGCCTCGGGGTTGAAGCCGCTGTATGTGGTGCACGGTGACGCTTTGCTGCTGGCAATTGAGGCGGCCGACAGCATCCGTGCTGCGGCGCGTGCTGCCGGATATGGTGAACGCGAGACATTGATCGCCGAACAGCATTTCAAATGGTCTGAACTGCGCAACAGCGCCCGGAGCATGTCGCTGTTCGCCTCGCGCAAGGTTATCGACCTGCGTATTCCCTCCGGCAAGCCCGGTGTTGAGGGAGGGCAGACATTGCAGGATTATGCTGCGAATTCAAGCAGCGATGTGCTGACGCTGATTACGCTGCCCAAGCTGGACTGGTCCGCCCAGAAGAGCCAGTGGTTCGCCGCGCTTGAGAAACACGGCGTGATGGTGTCCGCTGCCGATATTCCGCGCAGCGCGTTGCCGCGCTGGATCGCGGAAAGACTGCAAAGACAGGATCAGCATGCCGACGAGGCCGCGCTGGAATTTCTCGCAGACCGCTGCGAAGGCAACCTGCTTGCGGCGTTTCAGGAAATCCAGAAGCTCGCACTGCTGTTCCCCGCCGGAATGCTCTCTTTTGAAAATGTGAAAGATTCGGTAATGGATGTGGCCCGCTACGATGTTTCGAAACTTTCCGAGGCAATGCTGAGCGGCAATGCGGCGCGCTACATACACATCCTCGACGGGCTGCGCGCGGAAGGAACGGCCACCGTGCTGGTTCTATGGGCGCTAAGCGAAGATATCCGGACACTGTGCAAGGTTTTGCAAGCCGTGCAGCGCGGTGCTAACCTCGGCAACGCCATGCGCGACACTAGGGTACGCAAAGACAAACAGCGGCTGATCGAGAATGCGGCTCGCCGCTTCAAATTCCCGCACCTCGAGCGCGCCATCCAGCAGGCCGCACGACTGGACAAAACGATCAAGGGCCTGCGCCAGGGTGATGTGTGGGATGAATTGCTGCAACTCGGATTGCGCTTTGCAAAATCATGAGCGATATTTTGCTGGTGATGACCAATCTTCCCGACGCCGCGTCAGCGGAAAAACTTGCGCGTCAACTGATCGTTGAACGGGCTGCCGCTTGTGTAAACCGGCTTGCTCCCTGCACCTCGACCTATCGCTGGAAGGATCATATCGAGACCGCTACCGAAGTTCCGCTGCTGATCAAAACATCACGGGCCGCTTACCCGCGACTTGAAAAATTGATCCGCGAAGCGCACCCTTACGAACTCCCCGAAATTATCGCTGTCATGGTGACAGCCGGTTTACCCTCTTATCTTGATTGGGTAGACGATGAAACAACCACTCTCAAGGAATAACCATGCGTTTTGCATTACTGCTGCTGCTTTGTCTTGTCGCTCCCGCCTCGAACGCGGAAAACCTTATGGATCGGATTTCGAACCTGGTTGTCAGCAAGCAACCCGACTTTCTGCAACCCGATGAGGCTTTTAGTGTGAAAGTAAAGGCGCGTGATGCGCAAGCTTTGCAGGCCAACTTCACCGTGGCGCCGACCTATTACATGTATCGCGACAAAATCTCTTTCACCACCAACGACAAAACGGTCAAGATCATCTCGGTGAGTTTGCCCAGGGGCAAAATAAAGCACGATCCCAATATAGGCGACACCGAGGTGTACTATCATTCCTTTCAAGGCCTGATCACGCTCAGTCGTTCCACCAATGCGGCAACCAGCTTTACACTGAACGCTGTCTATCAAGGCTGCAGCGAGCAGGGGCTGTGTTACTCGCCGATTACCAAGGCCTTGCGCGTCTCACTGCCGGCAGTGACCGCGGGCCAGCCGGCACCCGCGCAGCTGTCCGAATCTGCCCAGTCCTCATCCCAGCCCGTCTCGGAAGACTCGAAAATCGCGACGTTGTTCAGGGACGGCAATTTCTGGCTGATCATTTCCTTTTTCTTCGGTGCAGGGCTGCTGCTATCGCTCACACCGTGCGTATTCCCGATGATTCCAATCCTGTCCGGGATCATCGTCGGGCGCGGCCATAAAATCACCCATATGCACGGCTTCCTGCTGTCGCTGGCTTATGTGCTGGGGATGGCGATCACCTACGCCGTAGCGGGTGTGGCTGCGGGATATTCCGGCGACCTGCTTTCCAATGCGCTGCAAACGCCCTGGGTGCTGGGCAGCTTCGCCGCGGTATTCGTGCTGCTGGCGTTGTCCATGTTCGGCTTTTATGAACTTCAGCTTCCCATTGCTTTGCAAAGCAAACTGAGCAACACCAGCAACCGCCTGCACGGCGGGCACCTCAGCGGGGTGTTCGTGATGGGCGCGCTGTCGGCGATCATCATTGGCCCGTGCGTGGCTGCTCCGCTGGCCGGGGCTCTGCTTTATATAGGCAAAACCCATGATGCCGTACTGGGCGGCATTGCACTGTTTGTTATGGCGCTGGGTATGGGCGTGCCGCTGCTGGTGATCGGTGCTTCGGCAGGCGTATTGTTGCCCAAAGCCGGTGCGTGGATGGAGGCGGTCAAGCAATTTTTCGGCGTGATGCTGCTGGCCTTGGCGATCTGGATCATCCAACCGTTGCTTTCAGTCAGCGTGGAGATGCTGCTATGGGCAGCGCTGCTGATTTTTTCCGCGATTTACCTGCGGGCACTGGATGCGCTGCCGCACAATGCCGGCGGCTGGCACAAGCTGCTCAAGGGAATCGGCCTGTTTGCGCTGTTGTTGGGTGCAGCCTATCTGGTTGGAGCGCTGTCGGGTGCGAACGACATCCTGCGCCCGCTCGGCAATGTTGGCCGCGCCGAAACATTGGCGCCCACCTCACTGCAGTTTTCCCGGATCAAAGACAGCGCAGATCTTGATCAACGCATCGCCCAGGTACACGGAAAACAGTTCGTGATGCTGGATTTCTACGCCGACTGGTGTATCTCTTGCAAGGAGTTGGAGCGCAACGCCTTTTCCGACGATGCTGTAAAATCCAAACTCAAACCGGTATTGCTGCTGCAAGCCGATGTCACGGCAAACAGCGAGGCCGACAAAGCCCTGCTCAAACGCTTCGGACTGTTCGGCCCCCCGGGCATCCTGTTCTTCGATACCCAGGGCAAAGAGGTGGCTGATTTTCGCGTGACGGGCTATCAGGACACCCCGCAGTTTCTAAAAACGCTTCAGAGCATCGGGCTTTAATATATTTTAGGTATCTTCGCCAAAATACTGGACAAATTGCCCTAATTTACGGCAAACTGCTCGCATGAAAAAGATTCTTGTGTTGCACGGTCCCAATCTCAATCTGCTCGGGAGTCGAGAGCCGTCCGTTTATGGACACGTCACGTTGAATGAAATTAACGAACGTTTGTTGACGTTGGCCGTTAAAGGTGGCGCAAACCTGCTTTGCTTCCAGAGCAATGCCGAAGCTGAACTGGTGGAAAGGGTTCAGCAGGCTCAAGATGACGGAACCCAGTTCATCATCATCAATCCGGCCGCGTTCACCCATACCAGCGTGGCATTGCGCGATGCACTGGCTGCTGTTGCCATCCCGTTCATCGAAGTACATCTATCAAACGTATACGCCCGCGAGTCATTCCGCAAGGAATCATTCTTTTCCGATCTCGCTGTCGGCGTGATCAGCGGCCTGGGCGCGGCAGGCTATGAATTCGCGGTGCAATTCGCACTTAAACAATAAGTAAAAAGCAATTACGGAGGTCAACATGGATTTACGCAAGCTGAAAACTTTGATTGAATTGGTCGAGAGCTCGGGCATTGCCGAACTGGAAATCAGCGAGGGCGAAGAACGGGTTCGCATTACCCGGACAGCCGCATCGGTTCAGCAATCCTATGCACCCGCACCGCAGCCGGTTATTGCGGTTGCTGCAGCCCCGCAGCCCACGGCTGAGCCCGCCAAACCGGCAGTAGCGGAAGGTCATGTGGTTAAATCGCCTATGGTTGGCACGTTCTACCGTTCGGCCTCGCCCGGATCCAAGGCGTTCGTGGATGTGGGCCAATCCGTAAACAGCGGCGAAACCCTGTGCATTATCGAAGCCATGAAGCTGCTCAACGAGATCGAGGCTGATCAGAGCGGGGTCATCAAAGCCATTCTGGTTGAGAATGGCCAGCCTGTCGAATTTGGCCAACCACTGTTCGTCATCGGTTAATGGCAAGTACGCCGTTTCGTGCCACGCCCAAGTTCGGAGCCAACACTATGTTTGAAAAAATCCTAATCGAAAATAGCGGTAACCGGCTGCCGGAAGGCAGTGCGGCGGCGCAGCCAAATCGCCCGGCGGCTGGAAGTCGCAAACGTTATTTCGCCGCGGAGGCAACACATGTTTGAAAAAATCCTGATTGCCAATCGCGGTGAAATAGCATTGCGTATTCAGCGCGCTTGCCGCGAGATGGGCATAAAAACCGTCGTGGTGCATTCCGAGGCCGATGCCGATGCCAAGTATGTAAAGCTGGCCGACGAGTCTGTTTGTATCGGCCCGGCCTCTTCCACACAAAGTTACCTGAACATCCCCGCCATTATCAGCGCGGCGGAAGTCACCGATGCACAGGCGATCCATCCCGGTTACGGCTTTCTTTCCGAAAATGCGGATTTTTCCGAACGCGTCGAGAAGTGCGGCTTTGTGTTCATCGGCCCGCGCGCCGAGACGATTCGTTTGATGGGTGACAAGGTCAGCGCCAAGATCGCGATGAAAAAGGCCGGGGTACCCTGCGTGCCCGGGGTCGAAGGCGCATTGCCGGACAAACCCGCGGAAATCATCAAGATTGCCCGCAGCATCGGTTATCCGGTCATCATCAAAGCCTCCGGCGGAGGCGGCGGACGCGGCATGCGCGTGGTCCATACCGAGGCGGCCCTGCTGAATGCCGTCACCATGACCCGCACCGAGGCGCAGGCGGCTTTCAACAATCCCATGGTCTACATGGAAAAATTTCTGGAAAACCCGCGCCATATCGAGATTCAGGTGCTGGCCGACCAGCATGGCAATGCGGTGTACCTGGGCGAGCGCGATTGTTCCATGCAGCGCCGGCACCAGAAGATCATTGAGGAAGCGCCGGCACCGCTGCTTGACGCAAAAATGCGCAACAAGGTCGGCGAACGCTGTGCCGAAGCCTGCCGCAAGATCGGCTATCGCGGTGCGGGGACATTTGAATTCCTTTATGAAAACGGCGAGTTTTACTTCATCGAGATGAACACCCGCGTGCAGGTGGAACATCCGGTGACGGAAATGATCACCGGTATCGACATCGTGCAACAGCAGATACGCATTGCAGCCAACGAAAAATTGCCGTTCAAGCAGCGCGACATCGAGTTTCGCGGACATGCCATCGAATGCCGCATCAACGCCGAACATCCGTACAAGTTCATTCCGTCGCCCGGACGCATCACCACCTGGCATCCGCCGGGCGGTCCGGGCATCCGCGTGGATTCACATGTGTATGCCAACTATTTCGTGCCGCCCCACTATGACTCGATGATAGGCAAGATCATTGCCTATGGCGATACCCGTGAACAGGCCATGGCGCGGATGCGCACCGCACTGTCGGAAATGGCGGTGGAAGGCATCGAGACCAACATCGCATTGCACCGCGAGCTGTTGCAGGACGCCGCTTTCATGCGCGGCGGCACCAACATCCATTATCTGGAAGAGCGATTGGCTGAGCGAACCAAAGGCAAATAATGTCCTGGCTGAGTCTGGTCGTTGATAGCGATGCCGAACATGCTGAGGCATTGAGCGAAGCGTTGCTCGAACTCGGCGCATTATCGGTGGATTTGCTGGACGCCGATGCGGACACCCCCGACGAACAGGCGATCTTCGGGGAACCCGGCGAGCCGCCACCCGGGGTGTGGCAGCACAATCGCGTCAGTGCGCTGTTTGACAGCGACAAGGATGTAGTCACCATTTTGCACAACGCATCCGCCCTGATCGGCCTCGACCCAATCCCCGGGCATCGCATCGAAACTCTGGACGACCACGACTGGGTGCGCCTCACCCAATCGCAGTTCGAGCCTATCCCCATCTCATCGCGACTGTGGATCGTGCCAAGCTGGCATGCCGCCAGCGACCCGAATGCGATCAATATCGTGCTCGATCCCGGGCTGGCGTTCGGCACCGGCAGCCACCCCACCACTCGTTTATGCCTGCGCTGGCTGGATAACAATCTGCGTGGGGGAGAAAGCGTGCTGGATTATGGCTGCGGTTCCGGCATACTTGCCATTGCCGCAATGAAACTCGGGGCTGCACACGCGACCGGCGTTGATGTAGACTTTCAGGCGGTTAGCGCCAGCCGTGACAATGCCATCGCCAACCGGGTCGGGAACGTGCAGTTTTATTTGCCCGACGATGCGCCGCAATCAAGTTATGATCTGGTCATAGCCAACATCCTGACCAACCCGCTGCGCTTGCTTGCACCGCTGCTGGCAAAAGCGACACGGCCGGGCGGACAGATCGTGCTGTCGGGCATACTCGAGGAACAGGCACAGGAAGTGATGTCTATCTATCAACAATGGTTCGATCTGGGCGCCCCGATTTTCGAGGATGGCTGGTCGTGCCTGTCCGGACGCAAGCGCTAAAATGCAAGGAACGACAATCTGCCCGCACTGCAACACCCGTTTCAAAATCACCAAAGTGCAGCTGGAAGCCCACCATGGCATGGTTCGCTGTGGAAATTGTCTGCAGGCCTTCGATACCCTTCCCAACTTCGCACCGGATCAGCTCGACCTGCCGCTTGAGCTGCCGATACTGGGAATCCCAGCCGCGCCGCCCGATTCAAAATTGGCCGTCCTGCAACCGATGACGCTGGCCGAGCAGGTCGCCGTCGTGCGGGATGATGACAACATCGAATTGCAACATCATCCTCGATCCTGGCCATGGGGAGTGGCGGCACTACTTATGCTGCTGGTTTTGCTCGCGCAGGCTGCGTATTTTTTCCGCGCCGACATGGCTGCGCAGTTGCCCGCCCTCAAACCGGCGCTGTTGGGTTATTGCAGAATGTTGAGGTGCAGTGTTCCATTACCGCAGCATGCCAGCCTGATGAATATTGAATCATCAGGGATCGAGGCCGATCCGGCCAATCAAAGCCAGATCACGCTGAATGCACTGTTGCGCAACCGCGCCCCTTATCCGCAGGCCTTTCCCGATCTGGAGCTGACGCTCAACAATTTGCAGGACGAGCCGCTGGCACGTCGTACCTTCCGCCCTGCAGACTATTTGCCGCAGAGCGAAAGTGAAGCAGCGGGGATGCTGCCCAACCACGAGCTCTATATTAAACTTCACCTCAACACCGCCGATATCAAACCGTCCGGCTATCGCCTTGTGCTCCTCTATGCAAACCGGTAGCCACCTGATTTTCAGAGATCGCGAGATTGGCCACCATCCGTACTGATTTATTAACGGAACAGGCGCACCGGAAAACATTAGCCTGAGCCACAATTTGTTGTTTGTCAGCACATCTACTTTCCGGTATATTCCGCAACGCCGTTCAGACCAATGGGAGAGCGTGTCGGCCAGCAAGTTTCACCGGCCAGGACACCGCCGAAGGCGTAACACCCGCAACCGCTCAGGCTAAAGGAACCATTGACACAGGCAAATCTGGAGAGCGCCGGCAAAGCCGGCCACCGAAGGGGCACGCAACGCAAGTTGTAATCTCTCAGGTAACGAGGACAGATGGGGCGCAGCACCGGGAAATTCCCGCTAACCGACTGTACGGTTGACCTGCTTTGTCGCGTTCTCGCTTGCCGCTTCCTGCCTCACACAGGTCGCTGCCTCGCCACGCGGCTTCCGCATCTCGGACCGACAGGAACAGTTACCGGAAATCCCCCGACAAACACTGATGATTGGGGAAGCCATGTCTCTGAAGCAAACACCTTTGAATGCTGCACACCGCGCGATGGGCGCAAAGATGGTCGATTTCGGCGGCTGGGATATGCCGGTGAACTACGGTTCGCAGATCGACGAACACCACCAGGTACGCAACGATTGCGGCATGTTCGACGTGTCCCACATGCGCGTCGTTGACATGAAGGGCGCCGGTGTTCGTGCCTTCCTGCGCTACCTGCTGGCCAACAACGTCGACAAATTGACGACCCCCGGCAAGGCACTCTATTCGACGATGCTGCTCGAAAACGGCGGCGTGATCGACGACCTGATCGTGTATTTCATGAACGAGGAATGGTTTCGCATCGTGGTGAACGCAGGCACCGCTGACAAGGACATCGCATGGATGAAACAGCAAGCCGCGCAGCATGCGCCCGAACTGGCCATCGTTGACCACCCCGAACTGGCGATGATCGCCGTGCAGGGCCCGAATGCGTGCGCAAAGGTCTGGGAAGCGCTGCCCGGCAGCAGGGAACTGACCGAAAACCTGGCTCCGTTCAATGCCGTTGAGATGGGCACCATGTTCATCGCGCGGACCGGCTACACCGGCGAAGACGGATTCGAAATCATGATTCCGGCCAAGGCTGCGCCATTCTTCTGGGCGTCGCTCGCGGAAAAGGGCGTGAAGCCGATCGGTCTGGGCGCACGAGATACACTGCGTCTCGAAGCCGGAATGAATCTCTACGGCCAGGATATGGACGAATCGGTCAATCCGCTGGAATCGGGGCTGGCCTGGACGGTCGACCTGAAAAGCGAACGCGACTTCATCGGCAAGGCTGCACTGCTGGCCAGCCCGCCGACACGCAAGCTGGTCGGACTGGTGTTGCTGGATGGGGGTGTGCTGCGCAGCCACCAGCAGGTGCACTGTACGCAAGGTATAGGCGAAATCACCAGCGGGAGTTTTGCGCCAACGCTGGAAAAATCCATCGCGCTGGCCAGGGTACCCAAAGACGTGCAGGTCGGCGACTCGGTACAAGTTGCAATTCGCGATAAAATGCTTGCGGCAAAGGTGGTGAAATATCCT
>Ga0307375_10005027_pt1 | contig 12503 bp, 3 predicted proteins | sample TR1MG_FD_202531 | JGI IMG/M metagenome (GOLD analysis project Ga0307375, IMG submission 202531) | Soil microbial communities from Risofladan, Vaasa, Finland - TR-1 | ecosystem: Environmental > Terrestrial > Soil > Coastal area > Acid sulfate soil | place: Finland: Risofladan, Vaasa | collected... | reverse complement strand
CTCGTCCAAGACTATCAAGGATTACGTCCGCGCCTACGTCCACATGGACATCAAGTACCTACCACAGATGGCCGACGAAACCGCGCGCCGCTACCTGCTCGTCGCCATCGACCGCGCCACGCGCTGGGTCTATCTGCGGATCTATGGCGATCAGGGCGAGACGAGCAGCACCGATTTCCTTCGGCGCCTGCATGTCGAAGCGCCCATGAAAATCGAGAAGGTGCTGACCGACAACGGCAGCCAGTTCACCGACCGCCTCACAGGCAAGGGCAAGATGCCCACCGGCGAGCACGCCTTTGACCGCGAATTTGCCTTGCTGGGCTTGGAGCCCGGCTCATCACGCCTCGTCACCCGCAAACCAACGGCATGGTGGAACGCCTCAATGGGCGCATCAGCGACATTCTGGCGACCGCGCGATTCCGCTTGCGCGAGGATCTGCAGACGACGCTCGAACGCTACACCAGGGCTCTACAACGACCATCTGCCGTAAGGGGAATCTCGAATAACCACCTCCTGTGCTTGGCGCCGATGAATGCATGAACGCCAAGGCACCAGCCGCCACTGCTGGCCGTCGATTCGGCATTGTGCGTGGCGCCTTTGAGGTGCCTTGGCCGCCATTCGGCGGCCTTCCAGCATCATGCGGGCACGACTCTCCTGTGTTTCAGCCGCGCCAGATGCACTACGATGCACCACGTTGTGCGCGATGACCTTCAGGCCGATGACCACGTTGGCGCGCGCCAGACCGATCGTGCGCAGGTGCTTGCCGCCCATTTGAGCGAGGCGCGCAAACGGATGCTCGCCAAAGGCGCGCTGCTTGGTGATGCAGCGGTTGCGGCGCCGTTGCGCCTCGCTGATCGGCTTTCTGGCACTGCCCTGGCGCTGGATGCGCGCGCGATAGCCTCTCACGTACAAGTCCGACTCTCGCGCATGCTTGGCGTAGCCGCGGTCGACGTACACGTCCTTGCGGGTGTTGGTCTCGTCCAAGATCCATGTTGCAAAGGACCTTGGGTTCTGCAATATTTAGTCCCGTGGGAGGGGGTCACGGGCTATGGCTTCGGCATCGCGTGAGTCCGTTGCTTGCTGGTGGATCCGTTGGTTGCTGAGTAACCGATTCGATACGCAGCCAGCGAACCTGCGAGGCAGGACGGACGTGGGCTGCTTAAAAAACAGGGACGAATTCTTGATCAGCTATTACCTCGAACTTGCGTTGCGTAGCCTGAAGCGAAGCCCAGGCCTGACCGCTCTCATGATTGTCACGATTGCTTTCGGTGTCGGTGCGTCGATGACGACGTATTCGGTATTCCGTGCGGCGTCAAGTGACCCTATTCCGTGGAAGTCCTCTCGGTTGTTCGTGCCGCAGATCGACGCGTGGGGTCCGCGTGCTCGAACGAACGGCAGCACCGAGCCCCCGGACGCCATGACGTATACCGACGCGACTGCGCTGATGCGCGATCATCGTGCCAAGCTGCAATCGGCCTTGTACATAATCGCTCCAGCGGTGGTGCCGTCGGGAAGCGGGTCGCATCCGTTCAATGTTAGCGGTCATGCTGTCTACAGTGAATTTTTCCCCATGGTCGACGCCCCGTTCCAGTTCGGTGGAGGGTGGAGTGTCACCGAGGATCGCCAACGCGCGGCCGTAGCCGTCATTAGCGGCAAGCTCAACCGGAAACTGTTTGGCGGGAACAACAGCGTCGGGCGGTCGGTAAACGTGGCAGGTAAGGACTACCGCGTCGTCGGCGTGCTCGATGACTGGAATCCACAGCCTCGTTACTACGACGTGGTCAATACCGGTGGATTCTCCACCAGTACCGACGACCTGTTCATTCCTTTCGAGCGGGCGATCGATGCCGGTGTGAACAATGACGGCAACACCAATTGCGCCTCACCGCCGAAGGAGCCGGGCTTTGTCGGTCTGCAGCGTTCCTCGTGCGTGTGGTTATCCTTCTTGGTCCAGCTCGACGACGAAGCGGCGGTTTCGGCCTATCGCCAGTACTTGGAAGGCTATGCAGGCAGTCAGCAGCTGGCGGGGCGCTTCAGCTGGAAGCCGAACAACCGCCTGCGCGATATTCCGGAGTGGCTGGATGCCGAGAAGGTGGCTCCGCGCGATACCAGCATCTCCCTGATGGTGGCCTTGGGGCTGCTAGTGGTGTGTTTGATTAACACGGTAGGCCTACTGCTCGCCAAGTTCCTGCGCCGCAGCAACGAGATCGGCATTCGCCGCGCGTTGGGTGCACCCCGCGGAGCCATTTATGCGCAGTTCCTCATCGAGGCGGGTGTCATCGGCATCGCTGGCGGTGTGGTGGGCCTGGTATTCACCGGCGTAGGCGTCCTTGGGATGGAATTGGTGCTGCCACGGAACATCGCTGCACTGGCCAGGATCGACCTTTCGCTGCTCGTATTGACTCTGGTTGTGGCGGTGTTCTCGACCGTGCTGGCCGGTGTTTATCCAACGCTTCGCGCCTCACAGGTGCAGCCTGCCTTGCAGCTGAAGTCGAACTAAGGACGGTATCCATAATGACCCTGCATCCCATTTTTGCGTCCCTGCGTAAGCACAAATCTGGCGTCGTCCTGATCGCCCTGCAGATTGCCTTTACCCTAGCCATAGTCTGCAACGCTATTTTCATCATCAGCCAGCGTATTCAGAAAATTGGCCGCGAGACGGGCATGGTGGAAAACAACTTATTCCTCGTCTCCCAGCAGTGGGTCGGCGCGCCGAGCGCAGACGACGAGAAGGGTGTCGAGGTTCTGGACAGCATGCAACGGGAAGATCTGGCCGCCCTGCGCAACATGCCTGACGTGGCTTCTGTCACACCAACCAACTCGCTTCCGTTGTTCACGTCGTCGTGGACAGGTTCGGTCGGGTTGCAGCCGGGCAAAGGTAATTACGATACATCGGGCAATGGTACGGCTCGCGTGTCGTATTATTTCGTTGACGATCAGGCGCTCGGCGTCCTTGGCGTGAAGATGGTTGCCGGCCACTTCTTCCGCTCAGGCGACGTAATCAACATTAGTTCGCGCGACGAGCGCCGTCCGAACGTGATGGTGATCACCAAGATGCTGGCCGAAAAGATGTTTCCTGGTGAAAATGCGGTCGGCAAGACGCTCTATCTCGACGGTGGCGCGGCACCGGTTCGCGTGATTGGTATCATCGACACGTTGCAGGCGCCCGAGTGGGTGAAAAGCTTCCAGTGGAACTCGGTGTTGATTCCAGCGCGCCTGGACTCCGGTTTCTCACGCTACGCAATTCGTGCGAAGCCGGGCAGAGAGGCGGCGGCCATGAAGGCCGTGGCGGGCGTGCTGTATGGAGTCAACCCGATGCGCGTGCTCGATGAAAACAGCGTCAAGTCGTTCTCCGATATCCGCAATAACGCGTACCAGTCCGATTTAGGGATGGCGATTGTGATGGGCGTGGTATGTATCATCCTGCTTGGGGTGACGACGGCAGGTATTGTCGGCCTGACCAGTTTTTGGGTAGGCCAGCGTCGCAAGCAGATCGGTGTGCGACGAGCGCTCGGAGCCCGGAAGATCGATATTCTGTTTTACTTCCAGCTTGAGAACCTCGCAATCTCTTGTGGCGGCGTCATCATCGGTATCGTCTTGGCGATTGGGCTCAATTTCTTGCTGATGAGTCACTTCGAAATGGATCGCCTGCCTGTGTCATGGGTGTTGTTGGGCGTGGTGGTAGTGTTATTGCTCGGGCAAGCGGCTGTCTTTGTTCCGGCTAGGCGCGCTTCCAACGTATCGCCCGTAATGGCCACGCGGATGGCGTAGCCCACTCATTTCTCAAGTGCTTTTGATTGATAGAGGCACGAAAATCGCGTTTTGAAGATATTGCCCTGGGGAAAGGTATTGCAAGGGCAAGGGAAAAGTCATGCAACGCGTTGCGTGACTTTTGGCTTGGGAATCCATTCTCGGTGGCATATTGAGTGCTTCTGGGTGTGTCGCTCAAAACCGCGTTGCCGGTCTTTTGATCCTGTTAACCAACAAGGCATATGGAATGGATTCTTCATGCGGATAGAAATACCTCTTACGTTGGCTCAATCCGCGATTTTTCATCATCAATGTCAGAATGAGGAATTTCCGTTCTATAATGTTGGCGGATATATCGAGCTGAGTAATCCGGATATTGCGAAGATATGCTTGGCACATGCTCGTCTCGTCGAGACGTTCGAGGTTTTCAGTCTGAGGATAGGCGTCAATGAAAATGGGGTTTTTCAGACTCATTCGCAATCCGAAGACGGAACGCTTTCCTGCTTAGACTTCACCGCTTCGGAAAACCCTATCGAGGCAGCAGGCGAGTGGCTAGACGAACTGTTTGCCATGCCCATCGCCATGGAGGAATGCCCACTCTATCGCGCGGCGTTGTTGAAGCTCTCCGCCGATCGGTATTTTTACGTCGGCATGGGGCATCATGTTGCCATCGACGGCATCGGTTTCGTTAATTGGGCGACTGCACTGTCCAAGTTCTACAAAGATCCTCAAGGACATTGGCTATCGATCTGGCCTGACATGCCAAATGCCGCGCTTGTCGCGAGGGATCAGGAGTACCTAGCCGGCGACCGTCGCGCCAGGGATCTCGCCTTTTGGGATAATCAGATCCCGCGTTTCAACGACGGCATGCTGCCGAGCCGGAGGCCGGGCCGGGAAGCCAGTGTGCGGGCGAGGAGCGCACGCGAGGTTGTGCACGTCTCGCCGGCCATGCACATGAAGCTGGAAGCACTGGGCAAGCTTTGCGGCACCGAACGGCACCAAGTCATGCTCGCGCTCTTGGCTGTCTACTTCGGTCTGGTGTATTCCGCCGGCTCCGTAGTCGTTGCGACCCCGTTGCACGGGCGCCACAGCGAAGCGGAACGATGCAAGATCGGGCTACTCACGCAGATGCTCCCGCTCTTGGTGGGACTGGACGCATCCAAGACCTTCGGGGGCGTGATGGATGGGATACGTCGCGCCCAGCGCGAACTGCTTCGCCATCGTCGGCTGCCGGTGAGCGAGATCGTCAATCATGCCGAGATGCGGCGTTCGAGCGACCAGCTGTTCGACGTTGGCTACAGCTATCTACCCGTCGGCGAAGGTCCGACATTCGATGGCAGACCCGCAACGCTTACCTATTGCTCGCACAACCACGAGCAGATCCCTTTGCTGCTTACCTATTGGGACGTAGGGTCGGAGGGAGGCAGCGGTCTCTTGTTCGACCACAATCTCGATTACTTCTCGGCCACGGATGTGCGTGAGTTGGTGGAACGGTTATTTGCCATACTCGACCAGATCATGGACGAGCCGGCGAGACCGATTGCGACCCTGTCATGCCTGACGGTCGCCGAGCAGGAGCGTTTGGTCAGTTCGCCGGCCCTTGAGCAGATTACGGCGACAAAGAGATTCGACCTTGCGGAGCGACTCGCAAGCGAGATCGCACGGGCGCCCGGTGCGATCGCCCTCGAAGGCGCGTTCGGACGGATCGACTACGCCACGCTAGATCGTCGCGTCGCCGTCGTAGCGCATCACCTTGGCGTTCGTCTTGGCGTCGCGCAGGGTCATCGCGTCGGGGTGTATCTTCCCCGGTCCGTGGAACTGGTCGTGACGTTGCTCGCACTAGTTCGCCTGGGAGCGACGTACGTTCCCGTCGATCCGCAAAGCCCGGCCGAACGTACCCGTTACATTCTGCATGACAGCGGGGCGAGGATCGTTGTCACGCGTGCGGGCATGCGGCCGCTGGGCGACGAAGACAGCGCTTACCGCAACGTGGACATCGATGAACTCGAACGCATCTCGCTGTCCGACGACCGCTCCGTTCCCGCGCCCCCGGTGAATGTGGGGGCACCGCTGTACGTCCTCTACACATCCGGATCGACGGGGACCCCCAAGGGCGTGCTGGTCGGCCGCGATGCCGTGGAGAACCTGCTGGGCGGCCTGTGTGATCGCCTGAACCTAGTAGCGTGCGATCGATGGCTTTTCATGTCGAGCGTGGCGTTCGATATCTCAATTGTCGAGTGGCTCGGCTGTCTTGCTTTGGGTCGCACCTGCGTACTCCCGTCAGACAGCGAGTTGTCCGATCCATTCGCGCTCGCCGGCTTGCTCAACACGAGCGGCATCGCGTTCATCCAAGGGACGCCGTCACGCCTGAAGCAGCTGCGTCAGGCTGGGTGGGTCCCGCAGGAAGGCCAGCTCGTGGTCAGTGCCGGTGAGGCGCTCACAGCAGATCTGGCCGACGACCTGCTGGCCAAGAAGGTGGTGTTGTGGAACGGCTACGGGCCGACGGAAGCCTCTGTGTATTCGCTGGTCAAGCGCGTGCATGCCGACGAACCTGCGATGAGCCGTACCGCCATCGGCGACGAGTTGCCCGGGTACCGGCACTACGTGGTAAACGCGGTGCGGAGTCTGGTTCCTCCGGGCGTTCCGGGTGAATTGGTCATCGCCGGAGAAGGGCTTGCGATCGAATATGTCAACTTGCCGCAACTCACGGAGGATCGGTTCGTTCGTGACGGCTGTCTTCCCGAAGCAAGGTTCTACCGGACGGGCGACATCGTGCGCCGGCTCGATGGCGGCAACTTCCAGTATCTCGGTCGCAACGACGACCAGATCAAGCTGCGTGGTTATCGCATCGAGCTAAACGAGATCCGAAGCGCATTGCTTGGATTGAAGGTCGTGCGTGATGCCGCGGTGGTTCACCTCAAGGCTGAAGGAAGCCAGCCGGCACAACTGGTTGCCTACGTCTGTTTCTCGGCGTCCGGTGGGGACGAGACGGCAGCGGGTATCCAGGCAGACCTTGCCCGGACACTTCCTTCCTACATGGTTCCGACAGCCGTCATCGTCCTCGACGAGCTTCCGGTCAACTCGAACGGCAAGCTCGACAAGCGGCGACTGCCGGATGTGCTCTCACATCAGGACTACTGTCTCGCCCCGCCGGAAACCGCAACCGAGAGACTGGTCGCGACACTTTGGTCGGCGCTGCTGTCGATTCCTGTGGAGCGTATCGGCCGGCAAGGCGACTTCTTCGCCTTGGGTGGCGATTCGGTCTTGGCGGTCAAAGCGGTAGTCAGGTTGCGCGAACTCACCCGCCGCAAGGTCGAGGTCAGCGATGTGTTCCGGCATTCGCGCCTGGCCGGCCTGGCCGATCGGCTGGAAGCACTGCCGACATGGCATGCCGAGGCCACGCTCCCCGTTGTAGCGCGAGACGCGGCAGATTTCCCGACGTCGCTGATGCAGCGGCAGATGTGGTACCTGACGAAGCAAACGCCCGACGCCGGCCGATACAACATGCCGGCGGCGTGGCGAATCGTGGGATCCGCAGGAGCCAATCATATCGAGGCGGCGTTGAGTGAGGTCGTGAGGCGTCATGAAGTCCTGCGCACGGTCTACCGGGATGCCGGCCGTGGGTTGCGGCAAGTCGTCCTGGCCGACGTGCCGTTTCGCCTCGGGCGGACCGATGGTTCGTCGTGGAGCGACGGTGAGCGGGATGTGATGCTCGCCCAGACCATGCGGCGTCATGCACGACATGCGTTCGATCTGGAGAACGAGCTGCCGCTGCTCGGCGAACTGGTGACGCTGGGCGCGGACGAGTCCGTGCTTTTGCTCAATCTGCACCACATCGCGGGAGACGGTACGTCGATCCAGCGGTTGCTGGCCGAGTTCCTGGCCTTCCACGACGCGACGGTGACCGGGGTTCGCCCGGTGCTGCCCGCGCCGGCGCGGCACTACGTGGATTTTGCGGCCTGGCAGCAGTATGCCTTGGAACGCGGCCTTTGGAATGACCAGCTGGCGTGGTGGCAACGCGCCCTCGCCGATGCGCCGCAGACACACGAACTGCCGCTGGATCGCCCACGGCCGAAGCGGCTGGGTGGGTCGGCTACGAGCGTCGAATGCATCCTTCCCCAAGTGCTGGTGGAGCGCATGGTGGGTCTTGCACGGCGACTGGCCGTCACGGAGTTCGCCCTCTTGCAGAGCGTGTTCGCGCTGATGCTGTGCCGGTGGAGTTACCGCGACGACGTTGTCATCGGCGGTCCCGTCTCCGGACGCGTCATGGCGGAACTCGAGGGTTCGATCGGTGTGTTCGTCAACCTGCTTGCCTACGTGCATGCGTTCCGGCCTGAGGAGACATTTTCCGACTACCTGTCGCGCTTCCAGCAGCAGGCGGCCATGGCGTTGGAGAACCAGGAGATGCCATTCGACCGCATCGTCGATGCGCTGCGGCCGCAGCGCGATCCGGGTTGCCATCCGGTGTTCCAATTGCTGTTCGCCTTCCAGGACGGCGTGCCTGACAGCATGGAGACCGGTGGGTTGCGCCTCGAGCGCCTGCCGGACTCGCACGTCACCACCAAGTTCGACTTGGAGTTGCTTGTGACGCGACGTGGTGGTGACTGGGCCTGTCGCTGGATCGCGGCCGAGGAGCTCTTCGACGCGTACACCGTCTCGTCGATGGCAGCGAGCTATCTCGGCCTGCTGGAACGGGTTGTGGATGCGCCGGACACCGAGGTGGGCAGGCTTGGTCTGGCATCGGCACCGCACCTTTCAACGGCGCCAGCAAGCGCGGCGCCTGACGGTATCGTCGCAGCGCATCAGCTCGTCGAATGGCAGGCGGTGAGGCGCGGTGACGAGGTGGCCATCCGTTTCGGTGCGGAATCGCTGACCTATCGCGCCTTGAACGAACGCGCGAACCGTCTCGCTCGGGCGCTTGCCGGTTGTGGTGTAGTGCCAGGTTCGCTGGTCGCGCTCTACCTACCTCGCGGCATCGACCTCATCGTGGCGACGCTGGGCGTATTGAAGGCTGGCTGTGCTTACGTGCCCGTCGATCCGGCGTATCCGATCGCTCGCCAAGCGTACTTGCTTGCCGATGCCAAGCCTGCCGCCGTACTGTCATCGACGACGCTGGCGTCGGGGCATACAGTGTTCGACGGCCAGTCCCTCGTGGCATGCCTCGACGAACCAGCGTTCCTCCAGGCCATGGCCATGGCATCCGCAGCCGATATCGGCGCGGCCGATGTGGGCTTGACCGGTGAAAGTGCCGCTTACGTGGTGTATACGTCGGGATCGACCGGCAAGCCCAAGGGCGTGGTGATCCCGCATCGCGGGCTGTGCAATCTGGCGGTAGCGCAATCGCGTGCTTTCGGCATCGGTCCCGAGTCGACGGTGTTGCAGTTCGCATCGTTCAGCTTCGACGCGGCCACTTCCGAGTGGGTCACGGCGCTGGCCTCCGGCGGTGTGCTCGCGATGGTGCCGGAAGAGGTCGTCCCCGACATGGTCGCGCTCACGGCTTGGGCCGCCAGCCACGGCGTCACGCACGCGACCTTGCCGCCGGTGGTTCTGCGGCGCCTGCATCCGGCCGAGTGGCCTTCGCTGGCCTGCGTGGTTTCGGCCGGAGAGGCGATCTCCCTCGACGAGGCACGCCGCTGGGCGGCACACTGCCGCTTCATCAACGCCTACGGCCCGAGTGAGTCGACCGTCTGCGCCACCATCGGCGGGATCCACGAGGCGTCTGGTCGCGTGGTTATCGGCACGGCGCTGGAAGGACTTCGCTTATACGTGGTCGACAAGGGACTCTGTCCCGTCGTATCGGGTGCGGTGGGTGAGCTGTGTATCGCCGGAGTCGGTCTCGCTACGGGCTACCTTGGGCGCGAAGATCTGACGCGTGACCGTTTCGTCAGCCTAGAGGGTACGGGCGGGGACACGGTCACGGTCTATCGCACGGGTGACCGAGTGCGCGCATTGCCGGACGGCAATCTCGTCTTCGAAGGTCGGCTCGACGAACAGGTGAAGATCCGTGGTCACCGCGTCGAATGCGCCGAGGTGGAAGCCTGCGTTGCCGCACTTGCCTGTGTTAAAGAAGTCGCGGTACGCACCCGAAGGACGGCGGCGGGCGATACGATACTGGTGGCGTATGTCGTTGCAGCTGGCGAGGAGGGCGCGGGCGGGATCGCCGACGTGCTTCGTCGCCATCTCGCGGCCGAGCTGCCGGCCTGGATGATTCCCTCGTTCATCGTCGCCATCGATGCCTTGCCGCTTACGCGTAACGGCAAGCTCGATATCGGCCGGCTCGAAGCCATGGGCGTGATCACTTCGGATCCGCGGTCGGCGCGCGACCTGACGCCGACGGAGGTCGCTATCAAGGTGATCTGGGACGAGTTGTTGGACACCTCCGTGGACGATCCCTGTCTTGGTTTCTTCGAGGCGGGTGGCCATTCGTTGCTGATTTCGGATGTGCTCGCGCGGATCGCGCAGACGCTGGGGGCGAGACTGTCGTACAGGCAGTTCTTCGACAACGCCACCATAGCCGGCCTCGCCACCGCGGTCGAGACACATCGACCTGCCGACGGTAAAGCCAGAGCATCCATGGCGCCGTTGGCTCCGCCTGCGGACGGTGCTTGGCCGCTGTCCTTCGAGCAACAGCGTATCTGGTTCGTCGACCAGATGGAGCAGGGCAGCAATCACTACAACATGCCCGTGGCGCTGGCCCTCGAGGGCGACGTTGCACCCGGCTTGATCGAGACGGCGCTGCACCGGATCATCGAACGTCACGAAAGCCTGCGCACCACCTTTGCGGTGGACACCGCCGGTGCGCCCATGCAGGTGGTGAGCCATGGCGCCCGCTTCTGCATGCAGCGCTTGGCGCTAGACGGCTTCGACCCCGGTGAACGGATCCGCCAAGGTATGGCGGCCGAACGTATGCGCCCATTCGACCTGGCAAGCGACCTTATGCTCCGTGCGGGCCTGCTGTCGTTGTCGCCGTCGGACGCCGTGCTGTTCCTCACGTTGCATCATATCGCCTCGGACGGCTGGTCGGTGGACAACCTGATCGCCGAATTCGGCCAGACGTACACGGACCTTCTTTCAGGCGGGGACGGTCGCATGCCCGCGTTCGCGTGCCAGTACAAGGAGCTGGCCCTCGCGCAGCGCCATGCAGCTGGAGCGGGGGAGCTTTCCGAAGGCATCGCCTTCTGGAAGGGCTATCTCGATGGCGCACCGCAACGTCATTCCCTGCCACTGGACCACGAGCGAGACAGGGAGCCGGCCAGGCGCGGCCAAGCGTGGACCACGACGATCCCTGCCGGCACCGCACAGCGTCTGAAAGCATTGAGCCGCGCGAACAATACATCGCTCTTCGTCACGATGCAGACGGCGTTTTCCGTGCTCCTGGCCCGATGGAGCGAAAGCCATGACGTACTGGTTGGCACGCCGGTCGCGAACAGGCATCGGCCGGAGGCGATGGGTCTCATCGGTTTCTTCGCCAATACGCTCGTGCTGCGCACCGACTGCCGCGAGAACGTGGGTTTCCAGGAATTGCTTAGCCGCGCACGCGACGGGTTCTCCGGTGTCTTCGAGCACCAGAACGTCCCCTTCGACGTGCTCGTCGACGAGCTTGCCGACGGGCGCGACACGTCGCACGCGCCTCTCGTGCAGGTCCTCTTCTCGCTCCAGGAGGATCCGGCGGCAAAGCTTGCGAAGCTGGATGTTCCGTCCCTGTCGTTCCGAGTCCTAGACGAGGATGGCGAGCGGCCGGTGAAGTTCGAGCTCGAGGTCATGCTTTCCGAAAGCGATGGCGACCTTGCCTGCAAATGGCTCTACGACACCTCGCTGTTTCGTCAGGAGACGATCTCCCGGCTGTTCGATTCGTATGTGACCTTGCTCGACGCGATCGTCGCGGATCCGGATGGTGGTATCCATGAGGTGGATATCGTCGGCGCGACAGAGCGTCGGGCTCTCATGACGGCACCGCAGCCCCTTCCCAACTATATCGCGAAGGGAGGTTCGCTATGCGAGCGCTTCGGACACACGGTAACTCGGCGACCGTGGGCCCTAGCCGTGATCCACGGTTCGTCACACCTGACTTACGCGGAGCTGGATGAGCGTTCCTCACGGCTCGCGAACTGGCTGGTCTCAAAGGGTTTCGCGAAGGGCACGCCGGTCGCCCTGTACATGAAGCGTGGCATCGACCTCGTAGTTGCCGTCATGGCGATCGTGAAGTCCGGCGCGCCTTACCTGCCACTGGACCTGGGTTACCCGGCGCAGCGCGTGGGTCACATCCTGGCCGATTCGGGGGCGACACTCCTGCTTTCGGACACGACATCGGTTGCGCTTCTTGGCACACACGCCGAGATCGTGACGATCCGCTGCATGGACGACGACGCATTCGTCGCCGAGCGCAATGCACAGCCTGCCATGGGCCCACGACCGCCCTCGGTCGACGGCCACGTCTACCTAGTGTACACGTCCGGTTCCACGGGCAAGCCGAAGGGTGTCATGGTTCGCCATGCCGGCTTCCTCAACCTCGTGTCGTGGTACCTGCACGACTACGCCTTCGATGAAGATGATCGCTGCCTCTTGGTCGGGTCGATCGGCTTCGACATGACCCAGAAGAACCTGTTCGCCCCGCTTGTCTCGGGCGGCACCCTGGTCATTCCCGACGAGCACTTCGATCCGGCAGCTATCGCGGCCTTGGTTGAATCGGAAGGCGTGACCGTCATCAATTGCGTTCCGAGCGCCGCTTACCAGATCGTCGAAGACTCCGCGCA
>Ga0307375_10005026_pt1 | contig 12503 bp, 12 predicted proteins | sample TR1MG_FD_202531 | JGI IMG/M metagenome (GOLD analysis project Ga0307375, IMG submission 202531) | Soil microbial communities from Risofladan, Vaasa, Finland - TR-1 | ecosystem: Environmental > Terrestrial > Soil > Coastal area > Acid sulfate soil | place: Finland: Risofladan, Vaasa | collected... | reverse complement strand
TTCTGCCGTAAGTCCACTTGTTGTGTTATTATAAGAAACATCAATTGCACCGTCCGTATTTTTGAAAAAAATATCAGTTGGCTTGTTTAATACATCGTTCCAGCTAATTTTTTCATTTGAAATACCCCAACCACTTGCATTGTTTAAATTTGTATCATCTTTAACAAAATATAAAATTTCAGTATCATTTTGTAAAACACGGTCTCCATTTTGAACATCAGCAGTTTTTGTAAGTGCAAATCGTGCAGTCTCATTGGCAACTTCAATATAACGAATTTTTGCACTATCTGGTAGAAATGTATCTAATATTTTAGTATCTGTGTCAAAAAATGTAACAGGTGTGAGTGGTGCAGTTGCACCCGTTGTATTAGCAAGTATACTTCTCGCAGGTACACTTTCAAGCTTTTCAACAGTAATGCTGCCGTCTGGTATAACCCCTGCATTTCCAAAGCCTCCACCATTCAATATTCCATTGCTAAACATTTGAAACTATTAAATTGCTAGAATTATTAAATAAACGAAACTTTACTGATGTAGAAACACCTGCGGTTAATAAATAAAATACATACCATATATCATTATTACCACCAAGCTCACCTTGAAATGTAGGGTTATCAAAAATATTTATTTTTGTTTCAGCAACATAGTCATTTAGTGCTTCATTTGTTATAAATGCAAGATTTGAAGCATTTATAAAATCTAAATTACCATTACCATCTCTTATAGTTCCTTTTAATGAAATTGATGCACCATCTATTATACTATTACCTTGATACCATATAGGCGAAATTGCTTTTGAATGTTCAGGTTTTATTGCAAAATAATGTCCATTTTGCGTAAGTTCTACGATTTGTGCCATATTTTATAAATTAACTTGTTACATCTAAATTCCATCCACCTGTACCAGCATCTTGCTGTTCAGGCACTACAATATCCGAAGCTTCCGCCTCATATATTCTTAACTCTACTTCAACAGGATAAAATTTGTCAAGTTCATTATGAAGTTTTTGCGTTGCTTCAAGACTTGAAATTTGTTCGTATGTTGTGTATTTATTTATTTCTGCTATAATTTCTTTTTGAATAGTATAAATATTTTTTTTACCCCCAACTGTGTTTGTGTATTTATCTATTTCAGTTGCAAGTTTTATTAAGTCGTTATTTGTAATAATAATGTCGCTATTTGTATTCCAGTTATAAAACTGACCTTGTTTTTTCTTATCTACTGAACGAAATAAAAGTTCTACCCCTTGTAATTCTGCCAAAGTAGCTTTGTCAATTTTTACAAGCCATAACTTACCCGAATCGGTTGTAATTTCAATTTTACCATTGGCAATAATGTTATTCCTACGGCGTTCTGCTTCTGCAATATATTGGTTTTTAATGTTTTGATATTCACTATTATGCCATTGTGTAGTATCTGTAATATTTTCAAACTCCTCAGTATGAACTAAATATGAATTTTCATCAAGTTTTAAAATTTCACTATTTTGTTTCTTTTTGAAATACTTCATATATTCTTTAATCAATGTTATCAATCCAGCCGTAAACTACAATGGTAAGAGTGGCATTAACTGAGCCACTAAATTGTTTTGCATTGGTTTTCACTTGTGCGGAAGTGTTTGTGGTAATCTCCAAAATACCGCTCGTGTGATTTGATTGCGCACCACTTGAGTTATCATAAAGTTGGTAGTTTGTAAAATCGTTGTCGGATAAAACAGCCCTTGTAAATTGTGGAGAATAAACACTAAATATTTTAGTACCAGTATTTGCAGTAGACAAGTCGTTATTCATTCTTAATATTGCTGATGCTTTTAATCCAATTGGAACATTAATTGTTCTTAATGTTTCGGTATTATTTGATTGTGAAAATCCTGTTATTGATTCAATAGGTGTGTTATATTCAAATTTACCATCTTTATACCAAGTACCTTGAATTATTTCTGAACTTCCATTTGTTATCGCTATACCACCCCTTATTCTTGCCACTCGTGTCCACCCTGTAATAGTAGATGATGTTGGCGAGGCTGACATTGCAGTTCCAAAAGCACCAGTTGTATTATTTTTATATGCGTGTTGAAAATATGTGTCTGTTGCAAGACTTCCAGTATCAAGCCCACCAATGCCATTTGTTGCTAAATTAATTGAACCTGCGGATAGAACACCCTCATCACTACCATCATCAAATTGGAAAGTTCCTGCGGAATATAAAACCACAGTTGGGGAATTGTATGTTAATACTATTGGTTTATTTGCGTATGAAATACCTTGTGTTGTTGATGTTGCACCACGAAAAAAACTATCTTTAAGAATAAATCTATTATTTGTTTGGTCGCAAATAATAGTATATCTATAACCAATTTTAATATCACCACTAATAAGAGGGGTTAAGTCTTGTTTTACAATATCTAACGCACCACTTACACCTTGAAAACTTGGTATTGAAATTGTAACTGCACCAGTGTTATTTGTAATAGCAACAAAATCTAATTCTAAACCGTCTCTAAAACTTAATGGGAATGGGGCGTTTTTTGCATAAGTTCCACTTTCTGGCGTGTTATCAATTACCCTTATTGCTAGTGTAATTGCATTTGCCGTTCCACTTGCAGTTAAAAGGTTTTTATTTGCAATTAATGTTTGTAAACATTGAATATGCTGTTGTGCATAAGATTCAACATTGGCAAGGGAAATATCAAGTAAATCTGAACTTGTAAAGCGTGAGTCTTGCGTTCCATAGGCAACGCCTCTTGTTATTTCTTCTAAATATCTTGTAGCATACATAGCAAAATGCCATTGTGCCAATCTTATTTGGTCTACACCATTGACTATTGTTGCTGGTATACTGCCGTCACTTGGTGCTGGAAATCCGCCACTCATATTTTATTTATAAATTATAACTTTTTCTTTCTTCAAAAGTGATATACTTAAAAATAATAAAATCAGGTTTTATAAAGTCAAGTATTCTTCTAACAATTGTTAAATTGCCGCTTGGTGCATAAATTGAAGTTGGTATAGATGATGGTATTCCTTCGATCGCATCATTTGCTATAACATTTTCTTCTACATATACCAAATATGTTAATTTTTCTTTTGGCAACCCACCGCCAATGCCTGTTGGAATAGCAGTTGGTATTATAAAATATGCTTGGAAGTCTCCAAACAAATAAAAAGAAACATTATAACCAAGTAGCTGAAAAAATGCTTGATAACTTTCAACTGAATTTAAGGTTTCAAGATAACGCATCATATTTATTGCTAACGCCTTGTCTTTTGAAGTAGAAAGAACAGGGAATACAACATTCGGCAAGCCATAAGTTGATAGCAATTCATCAAGCCATATTGAGTTTTCATCAACAATATAAAAACTATTAATTGCTTTTGTAATTGCCTTGTAAATATCTTGGTATTCAACAGAAAAACTTTTAAGAATTTTAAAAATATTCAACTCTTCATTAATTTCATACAAATACCCCTTTGGAAGAACTTGACATCTTGCAATGGTGTATTCATTGGCATCTAAAAACTTTTCATCAAGAATTGTAATTTTTTCCATATCAACCAAAAGAAACAGTGCCTAAAATTGGTTTTGTTGTATTTGTTGTCAACCCACCAGTTCCATTAATAATAATGCTTGTAAATGAGGGGTTTAATCCGTTCACATCTCTTGTATTTGTAATGATGTTTTCAATTTTAGAATTACCTAATTCAGGAAGCCCAGATATTAAGTATTCCATAATTGGTAAAAGATTAATATATCTTTTCAGTTCAAGTTTGACTTGATTTTGCATAGCTACTGTGTTTGGTGAAAGTCCGTTTATTGTAATATCAATATTTACAAAAGAAGGATTGGCAACAACTGTTTGATTGCCACTACAACCAAGTGGAAGTTGATTGCTTGCAAGGAAATTTACTTTTATATCGGCAAGCTCCTGAACAGACAAATTAGTGAAATTCAGTGTTGTTTCATTGAGTTGTGAAATTATGCAATAAACATAATTATAAAAAGTATCCTCATCTTGAAAAACATAAGCATAATTTGCCGTTGTATTTTGTTTAAACCAAGATTGGTGTTGAAATCTATTTCCTGCGTTTGTGGGGTTTTCTAAGAACTCAATTGTTCTTGCTTTCAAACTTGATAAACTTTCTTCTTCCGCACCTCCAGTGAGACCGTTGAAAGAAATATAAGCATTTTCCACATCATCAATGAAATCATCAATAGAAATTGTATTTGCAAAGCTTTTGTTTGCAGTTGCAGTCGTGTCAACACTTTCCACCTCAACAAGCACACCAAAATATTGCCCTGTTATTGTTCCTGTTGCTTCCTCATCACTTCCAACATTGGAATACTTGAAATAGTCTTTGTCAATAAGTGTGATTGTTTGTACGCCATTAAAAGCAGTTTCGTTTGCACCTATAATCTCAAAACTCATATCGTTTGCAAGATTATGGTTTGTGATTTTTACAATTGCTTCGTTGCTCACTCTTTCAAGGCTTTCAATATTGAATGGTTGGCTAATAGCACTTCTTAAAGTTTTACTTTTATAAATAATCCCGTCAACTGTTGAAAACTGTGTGCCAATTGGTATGTCAACTTGTTGCGTTGCCGTTACAATTAACGAACCACTTGCGAATGTTCCATTTTTTCGTTGTATCGTGTTGTTCGTCCATATAAAAGCATTGTTTACTATAAACTGCTCCTCTGTGGCAAGTCGTGGAAACATTTGATTAATGCTGTTATTGAATGTTAATCTTGCATCAATACTATCCATTGCAACAAAAGTTGATATAGTATTCAAGACAATGTCCTGCGATGTTTGTATTCCTGCATTTGACAATAAATTTGCTTTTACTCTATCATACAATTCTTGTATTTTTGGTGTATAAGAAGACATTTACAGTTCAATAATAATATTGTTTTGCTCTTGTGAGCCTATTATGTAATTAAATGAGAGTTTGGTTTTGTCAAGTTTTATCACAGACTTTAGGTGTATATCTTTGTCTATTAACCCAAGCCTTTTGTCTCTTTGGCAAGCAATATTAACTTCTTGAATAATTTTATTAACATTACTAATTGTAATATTCCCCTCAATATAATATAACCAAGCTTGTGAAAAGTATTCCCTATTTTCAAGTAATGATTGTATAGTTCCTTTTCTGCGTTCTGCAATTTCTACAATGTTTTTATCACCACGCCCAAAGCATAAAAAATTATGCTTCAAATATGATTCGTAAATATTCTCTTTTACGATTTTACCGTTTTCAATTATAATATCCCAATCACCGTTTATATTTTGAGTTATTCCATAAACCTGTTGCATACTAAGAGTTTAAAAGTGAAAGAATTAAAGTATTTACTGCGGTTTTTTGTGCAATATAACCTGCAATAGATGGTGATAATGAAGCTTTAAATTGTGTAAAATTATTTGTTGCAAGTGCGGTACTTAATGAATTGAAAAAAGCATTGTCAATAGTAATATTTTGCGTTAATATTGTTTTCAAGTCCGTTGTATCATTTTTAATTGTTATTTGATTTGTGTCTTTATCCACTAAAATACTCGCATTATTTGTTCCAATATTAATAATATCTGCCATTAGTGTTGCTTTTTTTTCACTATTTTTAAAAAGAATGTATACTTCCTCCCTACCCAGAAATATATCCTTTTCCTGTAAGCCTATGGATTGAATTATTTTCAAGGCTTCCGTATCTTGATATAATAAAGAGTATAGATTTTTTACATCATTTTCAATGGCAAGAATTTTACTATCTTTATTAACGGAATAAAGTCCATCTTGATATAAGATATTTACATTTGTTGTAATTGATTTCTTGTTATAAAAATATGTTTGTATTTTTGCAAGCATACCCACTGCTCCCTGTGTAATATTTATTGCACTTCGGAAAATAATTGTATGTAATCGCATATCACTTCAAAAGACTTTTCTTTGTTTTTAGGTTGTCAAGTTTATCAAACGCCCCCTCGTTTACAAGGTTAAGTGTTGTATTGCTTCCCATTTCTGCATCAATAGTAGTTGAGAAGCCCACGATATTCATTGGCTGGTCAATTCCTCTTTCCTCATCGTGAACTGAAATTAATGTATTTGTTGAATAAAAGTTACTATTTTGGTTAAAAATTTTATTTGGTAAGCCATAAACATGCGAGTTGGCTCTTGCCGTTATTCCCATCATTTGATATGTTATACCGTCTGCAATTTGTTTATATGAAGCTTCCATTGAAACAGTTTTAATTTTCTGTGTAAATGGTATTCCATTTTTAAAAGGTACTATCACACTTGTTGCACTGGTATCTTTCATTTTTGCACTGTTTAGAATAATAATTCTTGCAGGTGTATCATTACCGCTCCCTACCTTTTGAATAAATTGCGTATTGCTTTTATATACTTTACCTGCTTCATTCATTAAAACATAAATATTGTCTACAATTTCCTGATTTCCATTATGTTTTTCAATTGTTAATGTATCAACGCTATTTGATTTTAATATAACCTTATATAAACTGCATATTTCCCCTAAAAAATTTTGACATGAGCCACCTCTTGTTGACTTCTTATCACCTCCATTTTTCAAGCTAATATTACTCACACCGTTTCCATTTTTCACTTTAAAATCTGTAAAACCAAGTTCCCTAAGTGTTCTTTGCAATGCAATTTGAAGGGTTTTATGTGTTTGGTAATAAACATCAATTACATCACTCGTTAAAAGCGTTTGAAAGACATCGGAAACATTAATTGTTAAAACCGTTCCACCATTTACATTTTTCTGCTCGTCAATATTATTTTGTGTGATATATGCCTCTTGCCATACTTTTCCATCAATTATAATCTTAATTGTTAAATACCCTTTTTCATTAAGAAGTGATGTGAATTCCCTTGTTTTTATGTTATTAAAAACAACATCAAGGTTCGCAGTTCTTAATGATAAAAAGCCCTCAATCACTTCCTGAATTACTATATTATTAACTTTAAAATATTCAATGTCGTTTAGTAAAACTTGCACTCTATCAATCATTTGACAGCACTAAAATTTTGCCACTCACAAAGCCCACATTAACAATGTTATTCAACTGCATTGTTTCATTAAAAAAGTCAAGATTACCATTAACATTGTATACAATGGAGTGCAGTGAAGTGGGAATTTCTACATTAACCTCTATGACTTTTGTTGCCTTTGCATAAAGATTATTGTATGTTCTAAAAAAGCGTATTTTACAAAGTTCAGTTTGTTGTCTAAGGTCTGGGTCAATTATATCACTTGAAATAATATATAAATATGCTTTTTCAAAAGTCGTTTTGTAATAAGTCAAATTCAATAAACTCACTGAATTAATTTCTGAAATCTTCTCTTCTAAATTTGCTATTAACCCGCATAAAAATAATATTTTTAACATATCATTTTGTTCTTTCAGAATTGTAACATTTTGTGAGCTTCCGTATATGTCATCATTAAAATCTGCATTATAAATAGTGTTAATTACATCACACCCAAAATTTGCGTTTACTGTAAGTTGTTCATCTTGTATATCCGATGAAAAAACCTCAAATAGACTTTCTGTTGCACTTACAATGCCTGTGAATATGCTGCCAATATTTGAAGGGGTTGTACTTATAATGAATGAAATGTTGTTTAATGATTGGTTGATAGTTGAAATGGCTTGCACAATATTTGCACTCGACCTTTGTATGGTATTTAGTGGTGTTGTAAGTATTGACTGTGAAGAAGTAAGTGCCTGTGTAATATTATTAATCAATGATGTTGCAAGTTCAATAGAATTTGTGAATACACCTATTTTTTCGTTTATATTCCCAACAAAAGAAAATATCTTTTCCGAAGTTATTTGAAGTTTATCAAATAAAGTTTTTTTAGAGCCAACATTGTAACTAAAAATATTTATGTCAAAGTCCGTTGTTTGGCTTGGGTCTCTTGCTGTTGTAAATTCAACATTAACCGTGTAATTTCCAAAATAAGTATAAGAGGGGGACAAATCACTCGTGAGGTTAATAATAACATTACGAAAGTTTTGCCTCACTAATGTCATTTGCGTTCCATAGGCGAACTGTTTGAAAAATACAAATTCCTCTTCATTTGCAAAATACAATTGCATTTTAATACTTGTTGCACCCTCTCCAATCCATTCAAATATATCGTAGTCGCCAATTGTTTGATGTACCTGTGTTTTCAATCTTGTATTATCAGAAAAATCATTATTGGAAACAATATTCAAATCAATATATTCACCGCTATTTTTGTATAACCTATCTTTTATAACCAACATAATATCAATATCCAAGTGAAAAATCCGACATAACAGGGGCAGAATATGGCGAAGTATAAGTATTCTTATCCTTTGTTTTAGTATTTACAGAAACATTACCGCTTTTGTCAACATTAATATTATTTACAACCTCTACTTTTGGCTGTGATTGTAAATTTGCAAGCATTTCAATACTTCTACCATCAGCATAACTGCGGTCTTCCGTGCCAAGCATTCTTTTTAATGGATTATACCCCATCTCACCACTAATTTCTTCTCCAGATTTTTCACCAAGGGCATTAGCTATTAAATACCCACCACCTACTGCAGCGGCAGCAACGCCAACTGCTATTAACGCGTTAGGGTTTGTTGCTGCTGCTCTTATTACTGCCAACGCTGTCAATCTGGCTTCTTTTGCAATCCAAAAAGTATATAAACCTTGAATTGCCTTGTACAAAGCACCACCAACCATCATAACTGCAATCACTTTATCTAAATTATTAAGAGTCGTTTTTAAAAATCCTTCCTCTTCATATTGCTTCATTATGTCTCCCCAATCTACTGTTGCTAAATAAAGCCCACTCATTGCACTTGAAGCATAAAATAACCTTCTCGCAAAAATACTACCCTTCATATTTGATTCACCAATAAGAAATGATATTTTTCGCCAATGCCCTATAAGCATAAGCATGGGTGCCACAGTCAAGCCTAACATTGTTAAATATGAAGCCATACCTTTTGTTAAATTGTCTTCATCTTCTTCTAAAGAAGAACCTATTTTCTGCATAACACCTGCAAATATTTTTGTATTACCCGTTAAGTCAAACTGTTTGTCTAATGTTTTACCAAGGCCTGCAAGTGCTGATGTGATACCTTCACCAGCACTATCCCACGCTTGCGTAAATGATTTTGCATTATATAATAATCCAATTTGCACCTCCTCACTTGTTCTTAGAAATTTCAATATATCCATTAAATCTTTAGCTGTGTACATTTCTTTATCCCCAAGTGGGGTGCGCCCCATTCTTTCCCAAGCCGAGGCAAGCTGTATACCGTATGTTGCTAGCATTTTTACTTCCATTCCCTGCACTTCACCCCTACCCATAATATCGCCAAATTGACGCATAAACTGCCCTCTTTGTTCTGCATTTGGCACTAATGCAAGTAGCGTGTCGCCTATATCTTTTGCCGCACCCTTAACATCTTCCGCAGTCTCAAGCCCAATTTTTTTTCTATTAATTTGTAATGTAGTCATCATTGCTGTTAAGTCATTCAATCCAAAAGCAGTCTCACCAGCATACTGTGTAATAAATGTGCTAATATCCTTCATATCCTCTTTAAAGAACATCGCTAACCTTTTTTGCTGTTGCTCATATTCCATAAATGCACGCATTCCAAGTGTTGCCATAATGGCGGTTGGGGCAGTGGTATACAATGCCAACCTTTGTGCAGAAGTACGAAAATCTTGCTCGGATTGTAAAAGTGCTTGTCTTTTTTGTTTACTTGCTCTTTCCTCAATTCTTATTCTTTTTTCCGCTTCTCTCGTTGCAAGGTTTGTTTTCCAATGTTCGTGTTTTTCTTGTTCTCTTTTATCTTTACTTGCCCAATATTCATTGGTTTTATTGACTCTCTTTCCAACATCATCACTTTGTTTTGCAATCCTTTCTAGTGCCTTTGTTGCGTTTTCAATTGCGGTAATTGTAAGACGGAGACTTAATTCAGACATTGGCTTTATTTTGCGTTATTTTAAAATCCATCGTTTCAATATAAAAATCAAGTATTTTAATTGTGTCGGTATAACCAAGCGTATTCAACTCTTTTAATGATATACCGCCTTTGTAAAATTGTAATATTGCAGGTGTGTGCCAATCAATTAAATCAAAAATGCTATAAAAGAATTTATTGTCTTGCAAAAATTGGTTTTGTGTCAACTTTTTCTTTTTTAAACATTCACTGATACGAGGTGAGATAATTTCCTTGAACGGAAAAATCCTAAAAAAAAACTTATGTATATAGCAATTAACTCTTCCGTTAATATTTGAAAATCATACGGTTCTATTTCTGGGAAATACTTTTCGTAAAATTCAAAACTTAATATTGGTTGTGGTATAAACGAACCATCTAAATCGTAACCAATTTTTCTACCTAAGAAGTCCCTAAATTTTCCACAAATAGAATAAAAATCTTCGTTTTCTGTTTCGTAACTATCTGAAAGCTGGAATATGTCTAACAAGGTATTACTTACAATTGTGGTATCTACTTTACCTTTTGCTTGCTTTTCTAAGTTTTTATTTTCTTCGTTTGTATGTTCTTTCGCTCTTTTTATCAATTCTTCAATTAATTCCTTATCCTTAAAAGCTTCCAAGTTTTTTACTTGCTGTTCTTCCGTGAATATGCATAATTTATTCAAGGTTATTGAAAGTTTAGAAATTGCATTATAGTCTTTATCTTTACTTGGTTCTTCAATTAAAATAGGGTTATGTGCTATTGAATTTCCATTTATTGAAAACACAGGTATAAATTTTTGCTTCAAATAAATAGCAAGGTATTTTTTATCACCAATAGTTGTGATTTCACTGTTTTCAATACACTGAAAAGCCATATTATTTGATAAATTTTAATGCAATTGTTGTGTGCATTTCGTAACTTCCTTTTTTATCAAGACCTTTTTCAATAAGAACTTTTGAAAATATTTCAGTGTCAGCACCCGATGACCAAGTGCAAGAACCTAAAGACCTTGACTTTTCAGGGTTTAAAAGGGCATTGTAAAACTTTGGACTTAACTCCTTTATTTTTCGTGCAAGAACTTTAAAAGTAATGCTATCTGGCACTTTTGGTTTTACGGAAGCATTCACATCTGCATCGCCGGTGACAACAAATGTAGCTTCGGTATTTTGTACTGGTAAATCAAGACCTTCTAAATCTGTCTTATCCATAGCTTGTGTTAAGTCAAAATTCCCAAAGTTTCTAAAATAAATTTGAGCTATTGTGTTATTTGCCATAAATTATTGATTAAAAACTGTTAATGATAAATTTTCAATACCGTTAAGAAGAGTATTAATGAAATTCAGTGAAAGAGTTTTGCTTGAAATATCAAAACTAATTGTTGCTTCAAGATATTCATCAAATTGAGACCTTGCATCAATACTATTATCTATTGTTTGTGCGTAGTCTCTTCCATATTCAGTATTAATATTCGTTCCATCAAGAATATCTCTTGTATATTTTGCGTGTGCAATTGCTTCTTCTCTTGAAATCACAAACGGTTGAATTGCAGTTCCATTTGACCAGTTCTTTTCTCTATAAAAACTTGGTATAGCTTTTTCAACAATAAATGACCTTGCAACACTTGACGCAAGAACTCTGTTAAGTGCAATAAATCCTGTTTGGTTTGACAAAGTGTATGAATTACCAACTGTAATTGTATTATCAAACTCTTGTTGAATTGGTGTAAATTGACGGCTTTCAATTAATGCAGTTTTATTGTATGATACTGGACGAATTATAAGGTCGTCAAGTGAAAGAACGCATAAATGTCTTGTAATACCAATCTCCTGAATTGTATTGTCTGTTGTCAATGTATCAAGGTCAGTGTTATCACTTAAATTAATAGCAGTTGCTTGAACAATTCTATAATCTAATGCACGGTTTCCATAAGCTGTAACATTTTCCCATTTTGCATAAGCATCTGTTATGAGATTGGTAACAGTATAAGAATATGGAACAGCGATGTAATCAAAATCAAGCTCACCAAGTGGGGTGTTATCACTATCTTTTACCGCTGCTAACATAGCTGAAATGTCAACCGCATCACTTCCTGCAACATCTTCGAGTGTTTCAAAGGCAACACCAGTTGTGCTTGAATTAGCAACAAATTCAACTGCAAAAAACTGTGATATTTCTCCTTTATGTTTAGAAGTTAATGTTATTACACCAGCAGTGCTACTTGCACTATAAACAGAATAATCATTGCCGTTAATAGCATCTTTTATTTTTGTAGCAACCTGTGTTTCCGTGTCGCCTTTGGTTATCGCAACATCAATAATAACATCATTTGTTTTAATTTTTGTTAGTGGTGCGTTGAACTGTCCACCAGAGTTCGCAGGCAATCCTGTTGTAATTGAAGCATTCGCATAAACGGAAGAACACGCACAGCCTTTGGTTTCACGCATTGCGTGAGCAACTGCAACTTGCACACTCGCATTAAAAGGGTCAAGTGAGTGAATTTTTACTTTT
>Ga0307375_10005024_pt1 | contig 12505 bp, 30 predicted proteins | sample TR1MG_FD_202531 | JGI IMG/M metagenome (GOLD analysis project Ga0307375, IMG submission 202531) | Soil microbial communities from Risofladan, Vaasa, Finland - TR-1 | ecosystem: Environmental > Terrestrial > Soil > Coastal area > Acid sulfate soil | place: Finland: Risofladan, Vaasa | collected... | reverse complement strand
AAGGAGATTCGGAGGAGCCTCAAGATTCTTATCGCGGGCCTCGAGTCCACGCAGAGCCTCGTGGACACCCTGGACCGGGAGGTTTCCAAGCTGAAGAAGCAGGTGGACGCCCTGAAGGAGGAATTTGAGTGATGTCGGTGGAGAAGGAACGCGTGACCTTGACCCTGACGAAGCCCTACTTGGACGGCATGGACCGCCTGGTCAGGGAGGGCATCTACATGGAGAGGGCACATGTGATCAGGGACGCCCTCCGCCTCCTTCTCGGAGTCCGGGGCATACCTCCCTTCTATCCGGAGGTGAGAGGCTGATGGTAGAGACGAGGAGGGCTGAGATGAAAAGGACGAAACACATGTCCTTCAACTTCGAGGTTACCCCAGAAATGTTTGAGGCTATCGAGAACAAGATGAGAGAGGAGATGTACCCCTCTAAAAGTGAGCTCATGCGAGGCCTTCTTCGACGCTGGCTCAAGGAGGCTGAGGCCTAGATGGTCAAGTTGACCCTCAAATTAGTGGCTGAGGATGATGTCATTAACGATATAATTCATATCATTCAGGACAATCTGAAAGACGGCCATGTGACCTGGGCTGAGATTCATCTGGAGGCTGTGAAGAAAAAATGATCGCCGAGAAGCGGACGGCAATGGCCATCGACACGACCCGCACCCTCCTCATAAACATGATGGACAACCCCCAGGCTATCATCGAGATGGTCGTCAGCAACATGGCGCCAGAAGACGTCGAGAACAAGGTGTACGAAATCCTGGAATACTTAGAGAAAACGGCTACGGAGGCGGCGGAGAGTTGACCCGGTGGAAGGTCTACCGTAAGGACGACCCGGACGTCTTCTTCGTAGTCTCCTTCCCCACTTACTCACCGATAACGATCAAGGAGAAGGCCGTCAGGGAGTCAATGAAGCTCGGCTATGGAGCCATCCCCAAACTCTTGGTGAGGAGGGCGACGGCGGAGGAGGCCGAGGTTCTTACCGGGAACGAGGGTTGGATCCGCCACTGTAGTGTTGACGACGGCAACTGGAGGAGCGCTCTCGAGAGGCTGAGCCTGGAAGAGGTGGATCACCTCCTCGAGCTGGAGACCCGGAAGACAGCCCTACAGAAGCTACGGGGCAAGAAGCGGAGGCTGGACAAGGAGGCTGAGGGTTGATGCGACGTCAATGCCCACAATGTTGGAGGTTCTACGATACCGAGCTTCCTGAGCGCCCCAAAGGAGATCCCCGGCCCATTCAAGAAATCTTCCCAGAGGCACTACCATACCAACGTGAGCAGCTTCAAACGGGGATCTGCTCTGACAAATGCTGGGATGAATACCTCCGGCCAGAGCAAGACACGGAACCCGTCTACGACGAGAATGGTCGATGGGTTTCAGGAGGATGGAGGGCTGAGGGCTGAGATGAAAACTGAACAGGAAATTCAGAGAACCCATGACTATTTGATACAAAAACATGTTGATGAAATACACCGACTTATACATCAACTAGATGTCCTTTTAGAGAAGCCAGAAGAGGAGGCTGAGGACCTTGGGGTTTGAGTCCTTCGATAAGGTAGAGGAGATGTACCAGGCTGACGTCGAACACTTGAACGCCGTCGCCAGTTACGTCGCGGACAGCGACCACGGCGACTTTCTGAGGGACCTGGCCGATGCTTGGCTCCTGGCGGATCCGTCGGACAAGCGGATCCTTTTCTCGGCGTGGGCGGCGATCGTCAGCAAGTACGACCTGGACAAGGAGTTTGAGTGATGTCCTGGTCTTTCGATTGGATCTCCTTCCTGCTCGGCTTTATCGTGGGTGTCACGGTCACATGTGACTATCTTGAGTGGAGGGACAAGCGGATGCATTGGGAGAGAAAAGGAGAGAAAGTAAAGTGATGAACTTCAAAAATAAAGTTCTCGAGGCCGCTCATGATCTATGGGGTCTGGAGCCTCAGATGCTCATGGTCGGCGAGGAGTCGACGGAGCTCGCTCACGCCGTATTCAAGTGGCGTAGGGCCTACAGGAAATACTGGAGCTGTCCAGATGACGCTGACGAGCTCGAGCGCAAGGCCATCAGCCGCGCACTCGTAAAGGCCACGGATCATGTTAGAGACGAGGCCATGGACGTCCTCCTCATGATCGACCAGCTGAAGATGATGCAGCCAGCAGACTACGACACGCTCTATGAGGAGAAGCTACAGGCCTGCGCTCAGAAGCTGAGAAACGCGGGGGTCCAGGTATGAGGTTGACAAATACGGAGGAAAAGTAAATGGGTAGCACGACTATTCTTGAAAGACTGGTTAATGACCTTAAATTCACTGCGCTTAACGTGAATAGCGCTTTAACGAGTTATGATTGTGACGATTTTAAGTACTATCTCAAAAGAGCCGAAAAGAGTATTCAGGAGACCCTGAAGTACATAGAGGAGAACGAAGAGGATGTTTCAGCTGTTCTAGTTAAAACACAGGTGAAAAAGGCGAAGGATAAACTCAAGGACGTGTTCATGATATTGAAAGAGGCTGCGTCTGCGGCCCGCCCCCCTGGAGGCTATAGGTGGCTTGATGATTTCCTAGAGGGGGCTAAAAGGCAAGTATGGGGAAAAGGCTAGACATTGAGGGAGAGAAAGTAAAATGCTAGGCCAGCTTTATTGCCCTTCTGGAAAGGCTCTCGAACATGCAAGAGTCGTCCTCGAGCTGGAGGATCCTCACGCGGTCAACGTTGCTTACGGCTGCTCCGTTGGCTGCTCATATTGCTACGGCCCCCGAGCCTCAAGACAGTCAAGGGAGAACTGGATGAAGGTCAGGTATCCCAAAGACTACCCCGTGGAACTCGTTAAGAAGCAACTGACAAAAAGCCCCCTAGTAGATGGCACAGAGGTGAAAGGAGTCTTCATCAGCTTCATGACGGACCCGTACCTGCCTCTGGTTCGAAAGCTGACGGAGCCCCTGATCAAGTACCTCATCGACCAGGGAATAAGGGTGGCAACGTCCTCCAAGCTGGAGGTTTCAGATGTTCCAGACGTCAGGAACGGCATGACCATAGTATCTCTCGACAGAACATTCTGGGAAATGTACGAACACCAGGCACCAACACCCATCTCAAGACTCCTAGACCTCAAGAAAGCCCACGAAGGGGGAGAATACACCTGGACCTCAATAGAACCCTGCCCATGCAAGGGCATCTGGACGCAGGACATTACACACCTACTTGACGCCCTTCACTTCGTAGATCTCATAGTCCTCGGGATGTGGAACTACGACAGAAGGGCTAGGACAGACGAGGCCCGGGAGGACTACAGGAGGATCATATGCATCTTCAGAGACTTTTGCAAGGAGCACGGCATACGGTACCACATCAAATCGGATACCCTTGATTTCATAGGTGAGAACGTTGTGGAGGTATCAGAGTGACGGAAAAACTCCTTCGAGCGGGTTTGGCCCTAGGCTTCAAGATGGGAGGAAGGGGTGACCTCACGAAAAGATTAGAGTCCTTCATGAAAGAGATGAAGGAACTAGGCGTGGAGGTAAATGTTTCCGTAGTATTGACGTTCCAAGGAGGAACGTAAAAACATGAGTGAGATTAACATTCGATTAAATCCCTTTCAAGCTGGTATCTTGATGGCTATGATAATGGAAAGTGAACACAAGGAGGGTCCCCTTAAGAACGTATATGAACAGTTGATTGAAATAAAGAGACAAATTGAAAAGGAAGTTGGTGTTGAAAAAGAGTTGCTTCCTAGTGGGCTTTTAAAAATTACAGATAGGGATGGGAACACAATTATTAGGCCCCCTCAGGAATGGGAGGGCTTTGCAAATAAAGGTGAAAAGTAAATGAGTAACTTGGAGGAGTGCGTACGATCGTTCGACCGCCTGGTCCCCAAGGCCGCCGAGCTCCATTCCATGACCTGGTGCGTCAAGGGGCAAGAGGCCCGGCGGACCCTCACCCTCGAGGGCCGGGAGTGCTGTAACTGCTCGCACTACATCCTGAACGGAGGGATATGCGATCCACTGTAGGGAGGGTGGTGAAAGTGGCTGAAGAGGCGAGGAGGAGGGCCGCCATCCTGGTGACGATCGTTCTGGTGGCTGTAGCCATCACGGTAGCTGTTGCCGTGGCTTACTGGGTGTCCCAGGTGTCAGTCTGAGGGAGGTATTTGCGTGATTGATCTACAGCAGTTTGCGTTCATGGTGGCCGCCTACCTGCTGGGCATGGCGTTCGCAGGCAGCTTTCTGGGCAGACGGTGGATGGGAACGGTGGACATATTCCTGCACCGGCTGTTCCGGATAGAGATCACCATGAGGCAGTACTTCTACTGGCGGTATGTCATGGGGATCGCTAACCCGCCGAAGCCGAAGGCTTTCAAGCGAGCGGAGGGAATGGAGAAAATACTGCTGAATTTGTTGACGAGGAGCTCAGAATGAGACACGGTAGTACCCCCACCCTACGTGGTAGGGGCACCCCTACGAGGTAGATCCACCCCTACGAAATCGGTCTAATTTGTTTACATGTTTAAATGTTTACATAGTAAGGAGGCATTTTCACCGACCTCTCTCAGGTGTAAAACACTCGTAAAACTTATTAACATACTAAGTGTGTGTCTTACTGACTTAGATTGGTAAAGCAAATTCAGATAATCTTGGATGACGATGAATACCTTGATCTCTTAAAGGTAAAGGGCAAGAGGACTTGGAAAGAACTTCTACTGGAGTCCTCAGTTGAAGAAAGGGTGAAGAAGGCTGAGGCGAAGTGATCCCTGAGAAGCGTAAGGGTGCCTCTAGGGAGGGAGATCCCCCTGGCTTTGATAGGTGCCGTATATGCGGGCATCCCATTTGGACGGATGAAAGCGTGAAGCGTGGGGTTGGCCCCGTCTGCTGGGGTCGAATCAAGAGAGGGGAGATTGAGGACCGTGGGGTTTGAGACATACGACCGGGCCGAGGAGATGTACCAGGCTGACGTCGAACACTTGAACGCCGTCGCCAGTTACGTCGCGGACAGCAACCACGGCGACTTCCTGAGGGACCTGGCCGACGCCTGGCTCCTGGCCGACAGCTCGGACAAGCGTATTCTCTTCTCGGCGTGGGCGGCGATCGTCACCAAGTACTCCCTCGAGGTGGAGGTGACAGGCTGATGAGGCAGGTAAAGACCGATTGGCAAAAGCGACCTGTGGATCTCATATTCGGGGAGGGGTACAAACTCAAGACCCAGGGCAAATGCCCCACGTGCAAGCAGTCCATTAACGTCGAGGAGTTCAGGGACGGCCTCAGCTGGAAGGAGTACGAGATCGCAGGTATGTGCCAGTCATGTCAAGACAAGGTATTCGAGGAGGTTGAGGTCTGAGATGGCGATCGATAAATCTGATTCCGATCTTCCCGTGGTTGTCGATCAGCCTCTGCTGATCGTATCCCCTGAGAACGCAAAGGCTGCAATGCAGGCCTACCAGGAACTCTGCTCCGCCGTCTTCATACCCTGGGATAGGCGAAAAGTAGAGAACGGTGTCATAGTGCAAGAGAGTGACTACCAGCGAATCCCAGTTAGACACCAGGAAGGGGGCAGGTGGATCACGGAGTACAAGGACTTCCCTAAGAAGTCGGCATGGAGGAAACTTGGGAAATTCTACAAGATATCAGATGAAATCGTTGGAGAACCTAAGAGAGTTGATCGTGAAGATGGCTCCTTTGTCTATCACTATACCGTCAAAGCAATCGCACCCGATGGACAGTATACCTTCGGGATAGGAAGCTGCGACAGCAAGGAAATCCCGGATGAGAGAAGGAGAGAACACGATACTGAAAGCAAGGCCCACACGCGCGCTAAAAACAGGGCTATTTCCGACCTCATAGGTTTTGGTCAGGTGTCGGCGGAGGAAGTAACTGGGGAGCCCAAGTTTGTAGAGTCTCAGCAAACAGAAGCCAAGCCCAGCGAAGAGAAGCCCCGCGCAAAGGTGGGCCCGCCTCCTCGGAGGACCACGCCTAAACCAGCTGCTGGAGAGCCGAAGCCGGAAGAGGAGCCCCCACAAGGACCCCCTAGAAGTGTCGAGGATGTGATAGAGAGAATCGCAGCATTCCTGCCTGGACACAGCGAGCTCGTGGTGGTAAGCGACCGTGGCGAATACTACCGCGTAGGTCGACTAAAAATGTTGGACAAAGAAATTGAGAACCACCTAGACTTCCTGGTAACCAATATGGGCGGAGAATGGAACAATGAATACAATGAATGGAGAATTGAAAAGGAGGCTGAGGGCCGGTGAGTGAGCTCGGCCCGGTGTCCCAGGCCATCCTCGACCACGTAAACAAGGCCTTCGGCTACATCGAGATTTTCAGGATGATCAACAGGGTCGCCCTGAAGACCGGGGCCAAGCACACCAATAACTGGTACTTCCGCCGCCTCGTGGCCCTGACCCTGGAGGGCCTTATAGAGGCTAAAGTCTTCCGCACCGGTGACGATGTGGCCGTCAGGTTCAGGCGACTCCAGGAAGAAGGAGAATGAAAGTAAAAAGCGTATCAGACCTCGCCTTCAGAGTGCTTGATGAACTCACCGACGATGAAGATGGACTCTGGGTGGCCCACATCGTATTCGATGGCCAGGCCAAGCGCACAGGCGACATACAGCGGATAATGAAAAAAGACTGCGGAATCTCCTACAACGCCGTTCAATTGATTCTCAGAGAACTTGTCTCTAAAAACATCATCCAGCGTACAAGTCAGGGCGTATATGCACCAAACTTGCGAATGATACTCGACAAGATGATTGAAACTTTTGGAGTAGAGGAGGAAAAGTAGATGGCTGAAGAAGATGCAATCTTTGTAGCTTCTCGTGTATCTGATCTGCCTACTCCTTATGTGCCTGCCTTCAAAGTTCCGTGTAGTGTCTGTGGCGAAGATGTGTGGATAAGCGAGGATATGGAAAAATACTGGTCTCAAATGAAGATATTTTGTACTGTTTGTGCATTAAAATTAACGTCGGAGTCTGAAGGCCCCCATAAAATTGAGATTGTTCCCGAAAATATCAGGGGAATTATAAAGTATTTCTTTCGAGGAGAAAAAGTAGATGAGTAAAGAAACACGAGAATTACAGGAGAAATGTCTTGAATGTTCTTACGAGGAGACAATAGAGGAGAAAAGGGATTACAAGGGTGAATTATTAGCTGTTGCAGTTTGCCCTGTATGCCATTTCTATGATTGGATGCTTCCTAAAGATTGGGATGAAGAAGACTATGAAACTCTTGATTTAACTAATGAATGGGCTAAAGAGGAATCCCAAAAAATGCTGAAAGAGCATGACCTATTTTATAAAATTGAGTTTTCTGAACCAGCAAAGCAGCTATTGGTAGAATCAGATCTAATGGATAAAATTAAGAAGCCGATTAGAGAATTATGCGACTTATTTAACATACATTATGCTTATGTGAATCAACATCGAAAGGGAATCAAAATCCGTTTAGGAGTTAATTCAAATTGAATGCTTATGCGCGCACGAATAATTGGAATCATATTGTAGGGGTATGTTTTTATGGCTGAAAATCGGGAAGATTTAGCGCTAGGAGATAGGATAACTGTTCATACAGTTAGTGGACGAGGGAACACGGTTATAAGCCGAATGCGAGACGGACTTGTGGCTCTATTCGACCAGAACAGCCCATACTTCGATTTGCTTGCTCCAGGTCAGTCTGTCGAGTGCCACGTAATTAACATCAAGGAAAACTACGTAATATTGAACCCTATCCGTGAGCCAGAGGCTATAGAAGCCATACGTGCCACAGAAGTCAACGTGGATGACATCGTAGAGGACCTGGAGAAACTGATAGAAAACGTATCTGGAAATGCGAAAGTCGTTTCCCGGGCCCTTTTGAGGGTTATCAGGCTTGAGCAGGTTATAATAAAGATTCTGACAGGTGACGCCTAGGAGACATCGCACGCGAGAGGTCAGGATGAGATGAGTGGCAACAGGGGATCCAACATCCGGAAGATCCTGGAGGCGATACCCGACGATAACTGGATCAAAGCCTCGGACATAGCTAAGAAGATAGACCTCAGCGTCCACGAGATTGGTGGCTTCATCTCCCATAACCTGCTTTTCGAGTTCGTTGAGCGGAGGAAGACAAGTATAAACGGTGGAGCGTTTTACGAGTACAGGAGCTTCAGAAGGCTAAGGGATAATAGTCGCCTCGATGAATCAGGAAGCCCACCCCTTCAGGGGTGAGTAGTTCACATTAACAGCGTCGGAAGGAGGTACCAGAGACCGAGGGTGCAGTAGAAGCAGATCCAGCTAAGGTTGTTCTCTCCATACTTGAACTTCAGACCCCTAATCAGCCCGTACAGTATAAGCGCTGATGGCAGCGATAGAATGTTTACCCATGTGAGGGCCCTTGGAAGAAGTTCCGTTATAATTAAGGCGTTCAGAAGACCGAAGGAGCAGAGCGTCGTAACGGCCATGAATACGATTGCTCTTCTAGGCCCCAGCGTAACCGGCAGGCTCTTGATACCATAGGCGAGATCCCCGACCTCATCACCGAAATCCTTCGAGGTCTGATTCGCAGTCACCCAGATCGCCAGGACGAACCCATACGGCAAGGCAAGGCCCAGGTACTCCGGGTAGGCGAGGGAGACGTAGACGACGGGGAGCATTCCTCGGGCTACTCCCTGCCATATGTTGTTCAAGAGGAACCTCTTCTTCACCCTCAGGGGCGGGAGGGTGTAACCCACGGCGAAGAAGGCGATGAGCATGGAGAACAGACCATAGGCATAGCTGAGGCAGAATGCTAGGAGGATCCCCGAAAGATACAGGATAACGGATGTGATCATTGCCTGCTTCAGGGCTATTCTTCCATCTACGGTGGGCCTATAGGTCTTGCCGTTGAGCCTGTCTATTTCAACCTCCTCGGCTAGGCTCTGGTTCATCACCTGCCCCCCAGCCTGTAAAAAAGCCAGTGTGAGACCTAATGAAATTGCATGAAAGATGTTAAAAGACCCGACCTGCATCCTGGAAAAAGCTATATCCATACAACTGCCCGAGAGGAAGGCCCCCAGGAGGGTGAACGGGCGGCAGAGGGCAGAGTATGCTGAGGCCCGCTCGGAGAGCTTACGGAGGTTGGGATAGCGCTGGAGAATACCGAACTTCATATCATTGACCACCGAACAACCGATCCCAAATTGTACAGAGGATAGGAGCGTTTTGCCTAATAATTCCTAACAAGGGGAAAGGACATAGCGGAGCTGGCTTTTCATCATATCCAAGGATTGCCGTCACGTTGAACACAAGCTCTGACCAACGCCCAAGATCAGAGCCGAACCAAATTTCAATGTTATTGTCCTCCCTTATGTCTCCTAGTACATCGGCAGATCCAATCGCCGTCTCCTGCCACGGAATGACCTTCTCTACAACCTGTCTCCCATTTATGCGTATCTTGGTCTTTACCTCTGGGTCGTTCCCTTTTGAGTGATAAATATTGTAGTCAAGCCTAGCACGCTTGAGTTCTTTAATCTGCGCCCTGAAGGTCTTCGTGTCCCTTTTGGATGTTTCCTGCCAATCTGAGTGAAGTATAAATTGCTCGTAGACGGGTATTGTAGTTTCGAAGCTCATGGGTCTATCTCCTTTACGTCGCCCAAGAGGAATAGTGAAGTGGTCCCTACTCTTGCCCTTACCAAGTCTGCCGACCAAGAGGACTCGCCGTGGATGGTCTCCTCTGCCCGTCCCATCAAGATACCCGTGGAAGTTTGGGAGTCAACCATTTTCCCTTCTGAAAGATATTCGATACTCAGGCAGTACCTCCAGGGAAGGGGGAGTGTATTTTTTACTGTTACCTCAACTGACGTCCCCATAGCGTAGACCTCAGGAGGGGCTTTCGTAACCTCCAGCTCGACAACCTCTAAAATGGGCAAGTTCACTATCTCCTGTTTATCTATTCACTCATTCAATTAAATTTATAGTAGATGATGACCTGCGCATGGAAGTCCCTAGGAACCTCGTTCATGTTGTGACCCCAAACGTAGATGTTTATTTTCTCCTTATCGCTGACCTCTCCATCGACGGGGACATATATTGAGGAGGATCCTCCCCCAGTCGCAGGGGTTGTCAGGCAAGCGAGGACACCATCCTTACCATCGGAGCCAGCGTCGACGCCTGCCCCATTAAGGCAGACTCCGACCTTCACGGGCACTTTGTCCCATGTGGATATGGTGATGAGGACACCCACGACCTCTATGCCGTTTTCCGGCTTCCATTCTTTCTCCTTGCATGTCTCGTAAACGTCCTTGAACGGCTTAATGTAGATGTCATAGAACTTCCTTTCATTCATTCCCTACCAGCTCTCCTACCTTTGACTTGATCCTGTCAAGGCTGAAGTTCTTTGCCCTCTCGACTGCGAGTTGGCTGTAACGCCGCCATTCATTCTCATCTGCTAGGAGGTTTTCTACTTTCTCGACAAGTTCTTCCTCCGTGCTGAAGAGGAGGCCATACCTCTCATCGGGGAGTATTATGTCTGTCAGAGGCCCCCCTGAGCGGTGGCATACGGTGGCACAACCGGATGCCATCGCCTCAACGATAGCTATGCCAAAGTGCTCTCCGATCTTAGGGTGTACGAAGACCTTACTCCTGCTCAGGAGACGGGTGTATTCACGGAAGGTGGGGTTCGCTACAATCTTTGAAACTTTGGGTCTATCCTGCTGTACATCGGCGCCTATGACGCAGGTCTCATGACCACGCTCGTAGAGGGGAGTGAGAGCCTTGTACCGTTTCTGGAAATATAGTTGACCGAACCCTATCACATCGATGTCACGCTGGAAGAATGTGGGACGGGGATCGTACATTTCTGGGCGAATTGGGGGATTCACAACCTTCGGCATAACCCTCCACTTCTGAGTCACACGTTGACCCGTGTACCTCGAGTTCACCCAGATATCGCAGGAGGGCGCCCCTGGCCGGTCGGGCCAGTTGACGTAGAAGACCTCCCTCTGTCCGGTATCCTCGTTTATGTAGGCTAAGGACTCAAAGTTACTGAAGAATAGCTCGTATTGTGGCTCCTCCTCGTAGAGTCCGAGGCGGGCGAGGACCTCCATGTAGTAGTTGTCCCAGGGAACCTCCTCGAAGTCACTCAACCTTAGATACTCTATAGGGTAATAACGGCCGATATCCTTCAGACTGTAATATTGCTTGCTTTTTGGTCTTATATCTGAGCAGAGCACCATCACCTCGTGCCCCAGACTCTTGAATATCTCAGCCATGTCAAGGGATACACGGACATTCCCGGCGAGAACGAAGAGGTCGGGTACGCCGATGAGTACGTTCAAACATCCACCCCCCAGGAGTCTTGAAGCTTCTTATCGTCTTTTATTACTAGGACGGTCGTCGGGTATGCCACGTACCTCTCAACCTCCTTTTCGAAGGACAGAACTCTCCAGTCCTTGCTGCGAGTCTTGATTCTCTGGTAGGTTTCCCTCGAGCCATATGGTTTGTAGGGTACCTGTACTGGTACATGGGGTCTGTAGGTTGTGCGTTCGCCTTTCACCTTGTACTCCTCATAAAGCGAGGGCGAAACTATGAGCAGATCTATGTCCCTCCTGCTCCAGCCCCTATCCACGATGCCGCCGACGAGCATGACTCTCGAGGTATCCGGATACCGCTTCAATATCAGTCCCTTTGCCTTCCTGGCGAGGGTCATCCCCTCGGCTAAGGTGACCTTTCTCCAGTTTTCAACCTCGTATGAACGGGGAAACATCCTGTTGAAGTTGAGAACCTTGGGGAGGACGGTTATCGAGATGGGTTCAGTCTTGAGTCTATGTTCTTTCTTTATCTTCACTAGACCTTCCTTGGACTGAGACATTCTTTCCTCCATCACCTTGTATGCTTCAGCCTGGAGATGATACCGACCTACTCCAAACCTACAGCTAAACCAGAACCTTTCGTGCCAACAAGTCTGGGGGATGCACTTCACGTATCTCCCATTGATCAGGAGCCAGACTTCGGCGAGGCGTATTGGAAGGCCGTCTTGGCTGACATAGCCGTGCACTGCTACCCAGTCACCGGAGCGGATGAAAGTTTGAGTGGATTCTGCCTCGATCCGGAGGGACAACTTATCATCTCTCCGAGAGCCTTCTCAGGTTTGGGTACTTCTGGAGGATTCCGAACCTCATCCAAACAACCTCTCCCAAACCCTGCACAATAGAGGTAATCGAAATGGGCACTCTGGTGGGGGTGGAGGCTTCACGAGTTCCTCTTCTATCCAGGTCTTGCAGTCCTGGAGTCGCCAGTTATCGAATTGCCCTACTTTACCTTTGACGGTTGCCTCGTAGTAGTGGCTGAGTAGCTCGGCTCCCAGTATGAATCTGATGGGGATCCCCTCATGGGATGCCACCTCTCCTGTTGGTACTTGGGTTTCATCCATCCAATCCAGGAGGCCCTGAAGGTTGTCAGAAGGCCAGTAGGTTCCTACCTGGTTTCCCGTTGCCTTATCCAGGGCGTAGTACCTCATCGTGCCACCCCCTTCCTGGAATATGTCCCAGCCGGGATCCACGTGCGTCTCCCACGTCACG
>Ga0307375_10005021_pt1 | contig 12506 bp, 8 predicted proteins | sample TR1MG_FD_202531 | JGI IMG/M metagenome (GOLD analysis project Ga0307375, IMG submission 202531) | Soil microbial communities from Risofladan, Vaasa, Finland - TR-1 | ecosystem: Environmental > Terrestrial > Soil > Coastal area > Acid sulfate soil | place: Finland: Risofladan, Vaasa | collected... | reverse complement strand
TCTTTTTAAATAAGAACAGTAACAATTTAAATGCACGAATTGAATCACCATTGAAGTACTTCAGTATTGTATCATTAACAATATTAATTTCCTTCTGAGTACCTACAAGGTTTGCACCGTGTATATTCACTTGCTTCTGAGCGATTGAAAGCAGGATAGATGTTTTCTTAACACCATATACGTGCTTTAAAATCTGAGCAATCTTATTACGGTACTTCATCGCATAGAATTCCAAGTTATCCTGACCCCAAATGAAGCCAAGAACAATCTTTCTCGTTCTTTCGTTGTTAACCTTTTCATTCTTCAAATCAATGAAGAGACGAAGAACGTATGTAATGCCATTATCAGTACCAGCAAGGTTGTTTAAAACACTTAAAACTGCCTTATCACTCAATCCATTATCATACCAGTCAATTGGATTAACAATATTACATGCTCCACCCTTCAGAGTCTGCTTAAATTCATTAAGCAATACCTCAGATACGAATCGACCAGTAGCACCCTTTTGAGACGCTATAATCAATGGGAGTTCCTTTGAAAGTTTATACAAACCTCTAATTTGAGTCTGGATAGCTTTCATTTGCTCGTCTTTGCTATGGTAATAAGTAGCACTGCTCTTAGAACCACTCGCAATGGTTAAGCCATCAATCAATGACTGCTTAACTGAGGTAATCATGTTCTGTGTTAAAACCAAATTTTCCATAATACTAATTTTTAAAATATAATTACTAATTCAATGCCCTTGGCATATTCTTCACTCTTTCCAGATAACCAGATAGATGCTCAATTGCAATCCTATTCTGTTCCTCTGTTTTTCTTCCACCTTTATTGAAGAAAAGTGTCTCAACAACACTCGTGAGACCACCTAACATCAATGTTTGTTTGCTTCTCAGGTCACTCACCATCTCCTTCAATTCTCTGACTTCCTCAGATGTTCCATTACCAAATCTCTGTTGCAACCACTTTAATCCTTCCTCAGTCACTCTCGTGGGGTAATTGGTGAAATATCCTTTCTCCACGTATTTCTTAACTGCCCTGTTTTTCTCGTTAACAATTTTGTTAAAATAGAAAATGTTGTAAAGAGCATTCCTACCAATATTACCGTAATAATCACTGAGACCAAGTAAATTTGCTGTCTCACTCATTGTGTACGATATCTCTGGCTTGTTAGCCAATTCATCTTTAAGTACCCAAAAGTCTTTCTCCCTATCAATAAAATACTGTCGAACCTTCTTCCCTTGTGCATTGTTTTGAAGCATTGCAATATGTTTGGCACTGTTAAAAGTTAACGCATACTCGATTCGAAAAACATCTCCAAACCCCCGTGAACTCCGCTCCCCGTTTTTGGGGAGCGTCATTTTCTTCCCATTTTCATCGAAAAAAATACGAGCATAATCTACGTTCTCGACAAAATCACATTTTTTAATTTTCTCTTTTATCCATGTCGAAAAATCTTTTCCGACTTTGAGACCCTTGTACAAATTTCTTGCATTTACAATTGGGTTTCCAGTTCTCCTGCTCTTTTCAATTTTAATCAGTTCTTTCATTTCAGTGATATTTTGAGTTAATAATCCATAAATATAGAAAAAATATTAATACGATAATCACTTATACGAAACAATTTATCAATTTGTTACAAAAAAACATAAAAAAAGGGCGAGTCTAACATATTACTATGCCAGTTCCCGCCCATTTTCGGAATAACATCCATTCTTCTCTATATGGAGAAGAAGTTTAGTTGTATTTCGGTAGTTTGTCCCACCTCTGCATGGGTGGGATTACATGTTTCAATTACTGTATACACAACAAGTTCTTCCTTTTCGATGCAATTCTGCATCTGTGCCTGACCGTACTTCTACAAACTCAGACATAATTTTTTACTAAAATTCGCACTCTTGCGACAAAAATAACATAGGGAATATGTCGAATGTATTTTGTTTTTAAATTCAAGTTTAAGCTACTTGCGCCTTTACCACTTGGCTATATCCCCATTAATAAAATAATAATGGTGGGGATAGAAGGATTCGAACCTCCGATATTACTGTAAACACTTTCAGTTTTCCCTTATACGTTAGACCTATTAAACATTGTGGTTATGTGATGCACTACTTGGTATGTAATTTATCGGTTTGCCAGCATTTCCATGTTCATTCAATTTCAGAATCCTTTCCCATTTTGTTCGGATTCTTAGGTCATATTTTAAAGAACGTTACCCGGAAGTATGTGTTGTCACAGGGACAACCGGGAATTATAAATTTAGAAGAAATTCGTTAGTTTTTTGTTGTACTGGTTTGATTTTCCGTCAAAGTTACTGTAAAAACTATCAGTTCTTCTTTAGTAGCGGGGGCAGGACTCGAACCTGCGACCTTCTGGTTATGAGCCAGACGAGCTACCAACTGCTACCACCCCGCAATATATTTTAAAAAGGATATTTTGTTTGTTATGTTTGATTGAAATACGGTTTTGACACCGTGACATTTCGCTTTTGAAGCAAATGCTCTATCACTGAGCTAATTTCTGAAATAACATCCAGTTTCCTTTTATATTTTAAATCTTGTTAAAGAACGTTGTCCCGAAAGACTCTGCAAACATAATACAGTTTTTTTTCTTATGCAAGCTTTTTTCGAAAAAATTTCAAAAAAGTTTAACAATCGGGATTATAAATACGTTTTCGGTTCCAAAAAGTTACTATTTTTTATAAAAAAATTTACCTTTTTTGCATATTCATCTGAGTATCACGTAGTTTAGCCAGACTATTTATCACTTCTGAGTGTTTACCACGTTCATTATCAGGGTCTTCAAGCCTGTTTTCAAGCTCTTCAATACTCCGGGTTTCGGGTGGACTGGCTTCGACCTTCGGTCTTTCTTCCTCACTCATGACCTCATTCACGAGTTCAACAAGTTGTTGTTTTTCTTCATGATTCAAATCATTCCTACCACTAACATGAATATTCTCGACTTCGGGATGGAACTCGGTATTCGGTTTTTCTTCCGGTTCTTTATGTTGTACCGAACTTTCTTCATCAACCATATCGACCTGTGATACATAATCAACCTTCGGTATTGGTTCCGGTTTCTCAGGTGGTGGGGTCTCGAATGCTTTATTCGCACCAATATCATCGTTTGGTGGATTTACTCCCTCAGTTGTTCCCTCAGTTGTTCCCTCAGTTTTACCATTTACTTTATCATTGTTAACTTTATCATTGTTAAGTCTATCCAGTATCTCTTTTTCATGTTTTTCATAATGATTACTTATATTTCCATGTATTTTTATTTCAGTTGATTTATCTACAATCGAGTCGTCTTTCAGTCTAAGTCCATCCAGTTTGGTTTCCAGTTTATCAATATCTTCATCTCCATGTTTTTTCAGTGTGTGTTTAATCGGGTATCTTTCGTCTTCAATTCTGATTTCCATTGTGTCATTATTAAAGTAGGCATCCATAAACGTCTGTCCGTCTGCTGCGAACCTTGCCTTAATAATTCTTATATTCGCTAAATTCGATTCCTTCTGAGCAGGAGTTTTAGCCACGCTCATAAAGAAGTGTGCTTTTTGAACTCGCTTAATACTTCCACCACTTTGATGTGCTTCAACCAATTCTGCATCGAATCCCGAACGATTACTTTGTAGCGCAGTCCAACACGGAATGTTGAAATCACTTGCCATTGCTTCAAACGACTTAATAATTACGAGTTCGGCTTCAGTCCTGTCATTGGTTTTCTTATGTGATTCCAGACAATCAAGATAATCCAATACAATAATATCGAATTTGAACCCCCATTTCTTTTGATATTTGATTATCCAATTACGGATATCCATCATCGTGGTGTCTTCCTGACTAAATTCCTTGATAACCAAGTGACACTTGCCACGCATGTCATCACCCTTTTTATATGCGATTTTCTTAACGTAGTCCGCATTTTCATCCATCTCACTTAAAGGGGTCTTCGCCCAAATAGCAAAATGTTTACGTTGAATTTGGTCGGTTTTATCTTCAAAGACTATCTGTAATACGTTCTTTTCTTCTTCATATGCAGTATTACAGATTTTTGTAAGTGCAGTTGTTTTCCCCACACCGGATGGAGTTAAAATAACTCCAATCTCACCTTTACCAAGACCACCACCAGTAAGCATATCAATTGCATGAATACCTGTTGGGATAGTTTCTCTGAATTCCTTACGAAGTGCCCGGTCAATGCCCTCAATTACTTCAGTTCCATTATCTTCTTCATCACCAATGTGTGCGATTTTATCGATTCTTGCTTCGATTTCTGCCAGAACATACTTACTTTTTATTTCACCAGTTTTTGTTTTGGAAATAATGAATTCACCGAGTTTCCGATACTCCTGTTGCTTAATAAAACTATTGGTTGTTTTTTGAACCACATCTCCATCGTGGAGCATTTCTTTATTAATCACCCTTTCATTCCACATCTCGATTCGATGGAGAACCGAAAACAGTGTTTCTTCTTCAATGGTATTATTAGGTGTTTTGTATTTATTGATTGCCTGACGAATGCTCTGATTCTGAAGATTCGGTACTTTATCAAATTCTTTGAAGTACTCGACTATTATGATGAACATCCGCTTTAGATTCGGGTCATCAAAGTATTCAACAGCTAAGTCAGGTATTGTTCTTTCAGCGTATTCTGGTTCGACCAGTAACTGCCACATTAGTCGTTGTTGAAATTCTGGACCGAGATAAGCAGTTAATGTATTCTCTGTATTTTCTGTCATTATAAAATATGTGTTATTGGGGTGAGACCGTTTCCCTCACCCAAGCACTTAGTTCCGATTCCTACTAAGTCTTCTTATTAGTTCCGCTCTTTTCGCTGGATGAAGCTCTCTGATTTGAGTGATTGATAATCCCCGTTCGTTAATCAAATCGTAATCATCCCACATATTTCTAATGTCGTTCTTTTTTATTTGGTTTGAAATGAGGTCTGCTGTATCAACGATTAATTCATTAAGGTCTACAGAATAACGTGCAACAGGATTATAACCGTCAACATAAAACATTCGTTCAACAATCGGGTGGTCGTTTATATATAAACCCAATTTACACTCAACACCACGAATTGTTTTTGCTTCAATCTTCTGACCACGAATAACCTGTTCTTCAATCCTCTGAACAACGGCTTTAGGTCGGTATCGCATTTCTGCATGCCATTCTTTAGGATATGAATTTATCATTTGTTGATGATAACCAAATATGTTATATGTTAGTAATGCTGAATGTTTATTTGTTATATCCTCTCTTCCAACTTCAACTTCAACTTCATAGCTTTTCCTCGATAACATTTTTTGGAATTTGGTTATCATACGGGGAAGAATGTCTCTTATATTAATTGAATATCTTGTGAATGGGTTAAACTGTTCTGCATCAAATATTTTCTCACCCAATAAAACATCTTGTTGATACAATGAAAACTTGAACACTTTGTCATAATCCCTTTCATTCATTTCGGTTATTTTTAAAATTATTAGTATGGCAAATATACTCAGATTCCACCAAAGGTGAAAGAGTTTTACAAATTATCACCACTATTTTTTTCGTACTCTCTAAGTAATTGCCTTTCAGTCGTGATTACAGTGTAAAATGGTCGTACATATTCAACAAAACCACCAGTATATACCAATAGAAATTCGTCTTCGAGCATCATATTATACAAATTCTTACTTTCCCGGTCCTCATCAGATAGTGGTATTTCGAGTTGTTTAAGTTCTTCGACAGCATTTTTATTAAGCATTGGTTGTCTCAAGTTAACTAACTGAAAATTCGTTTTTAGTCTCGGAACATTATTTACGATATTCTCAAGTGATTTTAATGGTTTTTGTTTATTGGCTATGCGTTCCTTATTGATTTCATCAGCACGCCTACAAATATCCCTTACCTTCATTGGCTTGAATTTTAATTCAGGAATATGTGTTAAAAGTGTTTTTTCTTTCACACCACCAACGCCCGGAATGTCATCAGCACTATCACCCTCAATTATTTTTATTGGCAGTGCATTGCTGTAATGATGATTAAAATGCATGATATAATTCGTCTTGGTAACCGGGACATCAATATTTGGAAATATTATTGTGATGTTTAAATCAAGTAATTGTGCGAAGTCCCTGTCATTGGAGTAAATAAAGATTTCTTCTTTGTCGTTATGTTCCAGACAATATGCAGCAATCAGGTCATCAGCTTCGATATCATCAACTTCAATTTGTCTTAAAAACAGTTCTTCGGCATATGCCTGTATTCTTTTCCTTTGTTTAAGAATCGACTCATCCTTTGCTTTTTCCCTACGAAGTTCAGCACCAGTCATTTCGATTTTCTTATGCCATTCTTTGCTTTTCCGACTGGCTTTATACGCCATATCAATTCTGTGTCGATAAATTCCACCACCTTCACCATCCCAGACCAATATGACTTTATTAATTAAATGGTCCTTAATCATTTTTCGAACCGTTGTCATAAAAGAATATAGTCCACCAATGTGCCCGAAAGCACTGGTGGACGTATCCTTCGCTCCGTGAAACGAACGTTTTAAAAGATTTTGAGAATCAACTAATAATGTTCTGGTTATCATTCATCGTTATTTACGGAATCATCTCCAATAGTTACCTTACTTTCTTCAATAACATTTCCATCATCATCCATGTCTTTGGACTTAATAATAATGTCTTCGGCAGTAAGGGAATCATCTCCAAGAATGTTACGGAAGTGTAAGATATTCTTCTTCTTATATTCTTTAATGCCGTTCTCATCAGCATATATGAATCCATGTGGAGTCGAAGCTATTCTTCCTTCCAGAGAAATACCACCCAACGCTCCATCAACATGATTTTTGGCAATATTAACTTTGTTTTCAAAACCAAAATTAACATCACGTAGTTTACTTGTAGCAGTAACTCTCTTAGTTCCGTGAGTTAATATACCACCAAAATGGTAAATCATTCTTGCACCAAATTGCATTGATTCCCCGCCTTTGTGTTTGAGAACTTTATTCTGACCATCATACCAGACTTTCTGAACACAACCCATCGTATTTGTATATTGACTATCAATTCTCCTGCTATTTGGAATCGTGTTATTAAGTATTGACATGAAAGATTTTTCATAAGCACCAGCATTCCACATATTATTTTTTGCTGTTTCTTTTACTTCAGCATCAATTGTGGCGATACAGTTTAGTGTCCCGATTGAATCAATTGCAAAATATAAGTCAAATGGTAGATTACCAGCATCTTGTTGGTCAATAAAATAATAAATACATTTTGCGAGGTCTTCAATTGCTGCCTCTTTTCGGTCCTTATTTTGTCTTTTTCCGAAATTATCGAGAAGATACTTGTTATTAATCAAAATATAATCACCTTCCCAATCAAAACCCATTAACGTCAATCTTTCATTTCCTTCATTAATGTTATTCTCGGTATCAATAATAATTGGTAACAAACCCATTTTCTGGGCATTAGCAACTGAACGCATCAAAGCCGTTGATTTACCTGTATTGGAGAACCCACGGAAAAGTGTTACATATCCTTTAGGTACTCCGGGCATCCCTGTCGCTTCTCGCAATGCATCATCAACAGGTATCCATTGCAGTGGTTTAGCTGGAACTTTATCTGCCCCTACCTTTTTCTTAAAATTGTCGAGACTGAAATTCTTTTTTGCGGTTGGTTTTCGCTGGTTGTTCGCTGGAGGGTCGTTCTTAACTATCTTCGCCATTGTGTTTGTGATTATAAATTACTTCTATTTTATCTATATATTCTAAATGTTTTTCTTTAGTATCTAAGGCTACACCATCTTTTGTTTCAAAAATTAATGAATTAGTATCCAGTATTAAATACCGATGAAGAAATCGATGAAACATTTTATTTAAAATCATAACATCTTCAATAAATATATAATTCCAATGGTGACAATTTTCTTCGGCTGATAATTTTAAATCACGAAAAAGATTTTTATATTTACCATTTATATATGGCTTTGACTTACGAATTTCAATTTGTCTTTCTCGATAATTTAATCGATGATATTTCTCAACACTTCTCAATCGCTCCTTTTCACAAAATTCTGGATTTTCACGTAACTTTTTTTCTCTTAAATCAGCCACTTCTTTACAACATACCTTACATTTATTTAAATGTCCATCCCGCATTTGGGGATGGACATAAAAATCTTCTAATCCTTTATCGTTTCCACATCGAATACATTTTTTCATTTTGTGATAACTAATTGATTATCAAGTACATCAAAAGGGGAGGTCTTCAAAATCGTCACCTTCAGGTAAATCACTACCCGATGTTACGGGTTCACCTTCATCCTGAGTATCCTCACCCAATGTTACGGCAGGTGGTGGAACAGGTGTTTCACCCAGAGCACTTGCACCTACATCTATTGCGGTTTCCTTATAAGTACCGACATCTGCTGCTGTAATATTACTTACGGTTACAGTAGGTGTGGTATTATCATCTTGCAAATCAGATGCCTGTTCGAAATTCTCATTATTATTGTCGAAAGTACGAGTACGAGTGTTGGCAGCTTCTTCTAAGTCTGGACGACCCGGAAAAATCCAACGTTTGTTATTCGCATCAGTATCATCCCAATAAGGACTTGTACCGTTTGCAACGGCTTCAAGAAATTCATATGGGGGCATTCCCGGTGCTTGCTTCGGCTTAAACACGTCTCTCCAAGTAATGTCATCATCAAGCCAAGTCTTTGCAATTATTGGGTCGCCATGTAATGGTGACTTACCACGAGCACTGATTGCAGAAACCTGCTTATAAACATGATTATTGAAAGTAGCTTCCGTCATAGTGATACTTAAATCAGTACCGTTTAGGGGGTCAGTGAAATCTACCTCATTTACAGCCACATAATCTTGCAAAATCGGAAGAAGACTATCAAGCACACCTTGATTCTTGAAATTATGCTTGAATCTCCAGAATTTCACACCATCTTTCTCCTGACCTTTGTCAATACCTCTGACGATATAAAATTTCTTGGCTTCCCATTTAATGGCTTCCTTGTAAATCGCATCGTTTTTGACTTTGGTTTCCAGTTGCTGCGGAGTCATATTCTCTTTCTTAATTCCCTTTAATGAAGGGTCTTGCTTCGCAAGTTCAGCTTTGTACTTGTCACAAAGAGGACAAGGAGCAGGAACCATAATTGCTTTACCTGATGATTCATCAACCATTGGTTTACCACTGGTATCCAATTTAGGTATTTTACGGTCATTACGTGCGGGGCAATAAATAACAGTACCATGTTTTTTCTTACCACCAGCAGCATTGGTAGTAACTGGATGGAAATATGCTTCTCCAATGTGCTTACGACCCGGCTTTGGGGGGAGTATTCTAAAAATTTCTTTGGTATTACGAGGAACGAAGTACTTAGCTAAAATGTTTCCTCTTGAGTTACTACTTGTTGACTGTGTTTGTTTCTTTTGATAGTCGGCAAACATGTCTTTCAGTTGTGACAAATCACCACCTTGTGGGTCTGTCGTTTCATTTTGGTTTTCCATTGTGTATTTATTTACAGTTAAAATTATTTCAATTCGAAAATTGTGCTACAAATGTAGCTTTCAGTTTTTATAAATACAAGAGTTTTTAAAAAAAAACTTGTATTTTTTCAGTAATTTATGCATTAATTATTCCATCAGAAACAACCGTAAAACCTACGATTTGTTTGTTTTCATAATATGTGCCATTTTTCAGTCTGATTTGTAGGAAATAGTCTTGCGGAATCAACCATGACGTATCAAGATTGAATTCATATCCTTTACTGGTTCTATCCACCTGAGTAAATGGAATTACATCGATTTCATATTTACTACCAACAGTTGTGTACAGTCTGTATTCAATATCCAAAGGTAAGAAATTATTTTGATTTGAGTACAGTTCTTTTATTGTTAATTTAATTTTTTTAATACCACCTGCTCTAATATTTTCCTTTTCACTGATTCCCCAGAAATAAAAGAAATAATTATCGAAATCAATTTCATTCGATTGATTGAATGTGTAATACTTATCCTGTGAAATCAAATAAAATTCACCAGAATATTCAGTTTCCCTTCCATTGACTTCAAGTGTCCATACATCACGGAACAATACCGCATCTGGATATGTATCAGAATCGATGTTCAATGTGACTTTATATACGCCTTTACTGACATGGGTGATTGAACCACCTGTGAGAATATCCACAGCATTATCGTCTTGGTCATATATCGTCACCCCACTAACATTAATATCTTGCTGAAGACCACCAACATTCACATATAAATAAAGGTCGTTGTCTTTGTCAAGATAGAAGTAATTTCGGTCATCAGTTATGGTGTCATCAATGATGGTTTCGATATAAGGTTCATACCAAGTATTGGTATTTTTTGCATGGAACGCAACGGCTTGATGGGATTCAGGGTCAAGGTCTTCATAGAAGTCAGCGAATTTTATTCCCAGACCAAAGGATGCACCAGTATATGCAGTTGTTCCGGTGAACCCGGTTCCCATTAGTCTCTGGTTAATGTAATCCGTAACATCAATTTCAATATTTTCATTGCCTTTATCAAAAAACTGACTACCAATGATTTCAGTAACACCACTAACATATGAACCGCCCGTAACACTCCAACCAATATCAGTTTTTCTGTCATACCAGTTTGCTGCTTGATATACGAGTGTTGGGTTCAGGACATCAACGTATGGGTCACCACCATCTAAATATTCGAAGTCATAACCACTACCTTCATCCCAATCCTCTTCAATATTAAAAACATCGAGTTCAAAACTACTGGCTCTGTCGATTTCCAATGAATATGATTTCTTTCCAAGATATTGTGGGGCATAGCTAATCGTGTTAGTCATATGTAATATATGTCTCACGATTCTATTTGGATTTATTTCACCACTGGCAATTCTCAGGTTTATATTTGTTAAATCGACATCAAATACGAATCTGGTGACTTGTTTATCGAAAGTTCCGTATGATATTTCAGTAACGGGGTTCTGCGAATTGTTCGTATAGTTACCTTCTATAAGCGTATCGTTCTTTGAAAAATATGACCTGAATACTGACATTCTACTTTTTTCTATAAATACTCATAAACAAAAAAGACTACACGTGGTAGTCTTTTAAATGTGAAATTTATATGTAATTTTATTTAATATTGTGCTTAATTAAAATCTGTACAGCTTCTTTCTTCGTCATGCCGTCTCCAACACCACGATTATTTAATGCTTTTCTTGCTGTTTTAATAAGTTCTTCGGTAAGAATAACTTTTTCTTCTACGCCCTCACTAAGCTTTTTCATGAATTGTAGGTCACGAGTTGCAATTTCTTTATCACCAGCATCTCCACGAAGACCTACACCAGTATCAGTTATATTAGTAACAGTAAATCTATTACCTTCACCGTCTTGATATTTATCACCTGCGCTGCCTTGGTAACGCTCAGTTCCCTTAGTACCAGCTTCACTTGTGTCACCAACCATCTGGATTTCATCAACTTCCTCTTCTTCATCTGGTAAGACAGCACCCATTGCATGTCGTGGCACGTCTTCCTCGCCACCTTCGTAATCACCAACGTTTTGTGGTTTGAAGCCGAGTAAAACATCAGTTTCTTCTTTATCTTCTTCATCTTCAGGAACTTCAGGGATATCACCGATATTATGTGGTTTGAAACCCAGCAATTCATCAGCAACTTCGTCATCTTCTTTTTCCTTTTTTTCACTATCTTTTTCCGCATTACTTTGTGCCATTTTATCGGGATTTTCGTCATCATCCCCATAATACTTGGGATTTTCAACTAAGTGGTCCATAGTGATTTCAATTGCAATTAATGGGTCATCAGTATGTTCCATTTCAACTTCCAATCCCTTCTTTAATTGGTGCGGACAAAATTCTTGTGGGGTTTTGTCATCAGCAAGTCCACCGGGAATCATATCACCAGCTTCTTCCTTGTCTTGCATAAGTTGTTCGATGTCATCGGGCATCTCAGTAGGAGATGGCATATCTTTAAAATCAGGTGCTTGTCCAGTATCAGGACCGTCATCGTTCGCTTCTGGTTCAAGTCCCATTGCTTGAAAATCGGGTTCTATTTGTAACCCTCCATTGGGTTCGTCACCGATTTCAGCATCGAAATTCACAACATCCGGTGCTTCTTCGGGTTCGCTGCCCACTTCCACATCAACCTCTTTCTCTACGCCTTCACCGACTTTAACAGTTGTTTGTGGTTTCTTCTTTTTCTTTGGATAGTTTGATTTTGGCTTGAACTTCGAGCCAATTGGGTCAGGGTAATCACTTTTCTTATCATCTTCATTCATTCGTGTTGCTGCCAATTGTCTTTCACGCATCATTATATTAGCACGGTCTCGGACTTCTTCACGACTTGGTTGCTGCCCACCCTTTTCAGCCAGTAATGCATAAAACGCTCTCAATATAACTTCACGACTCAACACCATTTCTTGGTTTCCACCCATTCCACCCATATCTTCAGCCACAACACTTCTTTTATT
>Ga0307375_10005020_pt1 | contig 12507 bp, 8 predicted proteins | sample TR1MG_FD_202531 | JGI IMG/M metagenome (GOLD analysis project Ga0307375, IMG submission 202531) | Soil microbial communities from Risofladan, Vaasa, Finland - TR-1 | ecosystem: Environmental > Terrestrial > Soil > Coastal area > Acid sulfate soil | place: Finland: Risofladan, Vaasa | collected... | reverse complement strand
TGCTTTTACTACCTTTGATCTTTCTCCCACTGAGCTTGTTGACGATGGGTTTGTCATGGATTCTGGCATCCGTGGGTGTGTATTTGCGTGATATCAGCCAGGTGATGCCTGTGGTGGTTACGGCCATGCTGTTTTTGTCCTCGGCAATCATCCCGATAAGCATACTTTCACCCAGACTACAGATGCTGTTCCATCTGAATCCCTTGACCTTTTTTATCGACGAGGCACGCATGGTCGTGCTCATGGGGCAATGGCCCAACTGGGTGGCATTAGCGTTGGCGACGGCGGGCGGTTGGCTGGTGGCATGGCTGGGGCATGCCTGGTTCATGGCAACACAGCGGGGGTTCGCCGATGTCCTCTGAACCGATCATCGAAGTGCAGGGCATGGGCAAGACCTATCCGATGTACGACAAGCCGCACCATCGCCTCTTGCAGATGCTGGCACCGGGGCCAAGCAATCGGTGGTACAAGGAATTTCAGGCGCTACGTAACGTCGATTTTACCGTTTACCGCGGTGAAACGGTGGGTATCGTGGGGTGCAATGGCTCGGGCAAGTCCACGTTGCTGCAGGTCATTTGCGGCACGCTGGCGCCGACCACGGGTACGGTCCATGTGCGCGGACGTGTGGCGGCCTTGCTTGAGTTGGGCGCGGGCTTCAACCCAGAGTTCACCGGCCGAGAGAATGTTTATCTCAATGGGTCGGTACTTGGATTGAGCCGTAGCGAGATTGCAGCACGTTTCGATGACATTGCGGCATTTGCCGATATCGGCGAATTTATCGAGCAACCGGTCAAGAGCTATTCGAGCGGTATGTATATACGCCTTGCCTTTGCCGTCGCGATCAATGTTACGCCGGATATTCTGGTAATCGATGAGGCTTTGTCAGTTGGCGACGAGGCTTTCCAGCGCAAGTGTTACGCGCGGATCAATGCGATTCGTGACGCCGGCGCCACCGTACTCTTTGTCTCCCATTCAGCAGGTACCGTGGTCGAGCTGTGCGATCGGGCAATCCTTATGGACCGCGGCGAGGTGCTTGCCCACGGCACGCCCAAGTTCGTGGTATCTCATTACCACAAGCTGATCTATGCACCTCTCGAAAAGGCTGCCGCGATTCGCGAAGGCATCCGTGAGGAAACTGCTTCGCGCCTGAAAAGCCAGCACGTGGAAGATGAGGCAGGGACTGAGCCGACATCGGGGTCACCTGTCGGTCCCGATGATTCCGCCTACCTGGACGAGGGGTTGGTACCACAAAGCACGCTGCGATATCAGACGCGTGGCGCCACCATTTCGACGCCGTGCATCGAAACGCTGCAAGGGCGCCGGGTAAATGTCCTGAAGCCGGGCGGCGAATATGTCTACACTTACACTGTTTCGTTTCAGTGCACTGCCGCAGCGGTGCGTTGCGGCATGATGATAAAGACGGTAAGCGGCTTCGAACTTGGAGGGGGGGCGTCGGCACCCATTGGAGGCAGTGAGTTGACCGTTTCGCCGGGCGACGCATGGGTTGTTCATATCCAGTTCAGGGCAATGATGGCCCCGGGGATATATTTCCTGAATGCGGGCGTGACCGCAGACGGCCCGGACGGAGAGACCTTTCTGGATCGTTTAGTCGACGCAATGATGGTGCGAGTCATGCCAGACGACCATCGATTAGCTACGGGTACGATCGACTTCGCTGTAATTCCGTCGGTGCGCATCCAGGCAAGTGACAATGGGGTGGTGCATGAATGAGAAGCCCTCTGCCGCGATACTTGTTTTGGGGATGCATCGAAGCGGTACATCAGCCGCCACACGTGTGCTCAATCTGCTCGGCGTCGACCTCGGCAAAGAACTCCTGCAGCCCGCAGAAGACAACCCCAAAGGGTTTTGGGAGCACCGTCAGGTTGTGGCGATCCACGAGCGTTTGCTTTCCGAGCTAGGGCGCAGCTGGCACGATATCCGTAGCCTGCCAAAAGGGTGGGTGGAGAGTGCGGCGGCGCGCGATGCTCGTGATGCTCTCCTGAGCACGCTCTCTAGAGATTTTTCCGCGTCACCCATCTGGGCAGTAAAGGATCCACGTCTTTGCCGCTTGTTGCCGCTGTGGACACCTCTGGCCGACGAGTTGGGGGTTCGCTTCCATGCGCTGCACGTAGCACGGCATCCGGACGAGGTTGCTGGCTCGTTGCGCGTTCGTAACGACTTGTCTCTTGAGTACGTAAGGCTGCTATGGCTGCAGTATGTGGCCGAAGCTCATGCTGGCACGAGTGAATTGCCGAGGGCACTTTTGCATTTTGACCTGTTGCTAGATGACTGGAAATGCCAAATAGCGGCCATAGCCGATGAGCTTAGGTTGGAGTGGTCGATTTCGCCCGGGACCGCGGAATTGGATATTGACGAGTTTCTTAATCCGCTGGAGCGACATCACGTAGCGAATATGCTGCAGGCCCCCGCAGTTCCGCGTTTGATCAGACGTCTGCACGACGCCTGTCACGCGCCCGTCAAAGAGGTGTCTTGGCCAACTCTTGATCTACTGGTTGCGGAGTGCCAGGAGGCAATCGAGTCTCTGCTACCGGGCCTGGACCTCTTTCAACAGCAATTTGAACAAGCTCTGGTCCAGCTGAACTCAGCGAATCGAGTTGCAGAAGACCTGCAGCGCAAGAACGAAAGCCTGAGTATCTCCTTAGGCAGCCTGGTAGCTCGGTTACCCAAGCACTCGATTGAAGATGATCAAGCTGCCGATGAAGCAAAAATCTACCATCGATGCGAGGGGGATATCTACCTTGAGGCGCGCGCAATCTCCTGTTCATGGCCGGCGTCTGATGTTCATGCACGTCTTGTTTTCAGTTTTAATCCCGATGTTCGCGTAGATTTTTTGCGCTTTGATCCTGCGAAAAGAGCTGGGGAGTTTGAGGTATCTGGAATATGGGTGGATGGGACCCCCCTCCAAGTGGAGCAGCGCGTTAGGAACGTCAACCAATTCAGATTGCCAGGTAGTGCTGGCTTGCTACGGTTTGGTGCGTGGAACGAGGACCCCTGGGTTGAGCTTGATCTGATTGGTGTTCTCCAGGGGGCTGCGGTCAATAAAATCGAAATCGCGTGCAAGCGGGTAGGGGTGGTGCAGGAGTTGCTCGATACTGTCGAGGGCCGACTCCTCGCCAGCCTACGTCCCCTGTCGGATGATTTGGAGGCTGTACGCGAGGTCTGCTTCGCTAATTCTGAGGCACTGCAGGCGCTAAATGAGATCAGTCGGTCTCAACTTGAGAACGACGCATTCCTCGCGGTAGGCGCCGCCGAAGAAAAGCAACAGCTCCGGGACGCATTGGAGGTCCTGAAGTGCCAGGTAGGTAACGGCACTAGCCAGACGGCTTCGGCGCACGTGGAACTACAGGACAAGCTCGGGGACCTGATCCGCCGGGTAGAAACGAGCGCCGAGCGGGTAGCGTCAAAGCAGATGAAGTTGCAGAAAGAGTTGGATGGCGTGCTACGAGAGCTCCATGCTAGAGCGCAGCGCGGCGCAGTGATCGGGACGACGTTACAAGGTCAGTTGAAGGATTTGTATTGCAAGGTGGACGAAGATATCGAACGTGGCATTGCCAGTCAGGTGGCCTTCCGGGAATGGTCGGAAGATTTTGAGCGTAAGCTGGAGGGCGTGGTCCGACGTTCGGAGTCGAATCAATCGCTAGTGCAGGAGCGGCTGGACGACATGGATCGTTGCTATAAGGGTATATCTGAGAGGTTGAATCGGCGATGGTATGATGTTCTGCGCGGCAAGCGCTAGTTGTTTGCGTTTTCGGAAAGCGGCGGTGGTGGATACTTAAACGGGGCGACGCAGACTCGCCATCAGGATTGGGTACGGCTTCTGCTTGGAGCTTGTGACGACAGGTCCCAGTCTGAAAAGACCGTAGGGGCTTGTCCTTGACTTCATGGTAGGGTAATGATTAGAAAGTTTAAGCAAGGATTGCATGGGGCGTCGGGGTTGGTCACAAAGAGCGGCGCTGAGCTGTGGCTCAAGCTACGCAACCGTCTGGCACGAGTGCCGTCCGCACGCCGCGCGTATCGCCGAGCGATTGCGATTTGGAGTGGGTTGCAGCGGAAGCAGCATCTGCTACGTGGCCGAATCTGTCGAACGCGTTGGGAGCGCCGGTACATTCAAGAAAGCGGGCTATTTGACTGCGAATGGTACTTGGCCCAGTACGGGGGCGAGATGTCGAAGTATGACGATCCGATCAGCCATTTTCTCAGAAAGGGCAGTGGTCTTGGGTTCAGGCCCAATCTACTTTTTCATACGCGGTGGTACAAGGATAGTTATCCCGAGGTTGCTAGCACCGGTATCAGTCCCCTGGGGCATTACATCCGATTCGGTGCAAATGAAGGTCGCAATCCGAATCCGCTGTTTGATTCGGCGTGGTACTTGAGGGTGTATCCGGACATTCGCTCCGCACAAATTAATCCATTGCTGCACTATATGCGTCATGGCGTTGCGGAGGGGAGAGATCCGTGCGCCCTGTTTTCCACGCGTTGGTATCTGTCGCAGTACCGTGACGTGGCGGAAGCGGGGCTGAATCCATTGCAACACTATTTGGAGGCGGGTGCATATGAGGGGCGTGATCCGAATCCATTTTTCAGCAGTGCGTGGTACCTAACCCGATACAGCGACGTCAGCAGGGCGAAGTTGAATCCTCTCGTCCATTACATCAACACGGGATGGCGTGAGGGACGCCAGCCCAGTCCCAGATTTGATGGACTGAAGTATCTGGAGATATACCAGGACGTCGCGGATGCTGGCATCGACCCGCTGGAGCACTATCTCGTGCGGGGCGTCCACGAACAGCGCCAGCAGCCTGGTCACTTTTATCCGGTGGCGTCACTGGCGCCTGCCGTAGGGACGCCCACGTTCGATCATCTCGATCTGCCGGTGGTTGACGTGATCATTCCCGTTTACAGGGGGGTAGATGAGACACGGCGCTGCATCGAAAGCGTGTTCACGGCCAGGTGTCAGACCGAAATGCGGGTTGTCGTGATAAATGACTGTTCGCCGGAGCAGGAGATGTATGTCTACCTGGCGGCTGCGAAGCAGAGATTCGGCTTCGAGTACATCATCAACGAAGAGAATCTCGGGTTTGTACGCACGGTCAACAAGGCGATGTCGCTTTGCCATCAGAATGACGTGCTGCTACTCAACAGCGACACCGAAGTATCGGCCGAGTGGCTCGATCGCATTGCCGACCAGGCCTATGCCAGTGCGGACATTGCTACCGTCACGCCACTTTCAAATAACGCGACGATCTGCAGTTATCCGGACTTCTCTGGGCGTCGCGAGCTTAGTCCGGGTATGACTTTGGCCGATATGAATGCCGCATGCTGGATCGCAAATGCTGGTTGTTCGGTTGAAGTGCCCACCGGCGTGGGCTTCTGCATGTATATCAAGCGGAACTGGCTGGATATGCTGGGGTTGTTCGATGCCGACGCATTCGGTAAGGGGTATGGTGAGGAAAACGATTTTTGCATGCGGGTGATCGAGCAAGGAGGTCGCAATATCCTTGCCATGGACACCTTCGTGTTCCACGCGGGAGAGGTGAGCTTTGCGGCGGGAAGCAAGGCGGGAAAGCAACGGGGCATGGAAGCACTGCTCGCTAAACACCCTGATTACCTTCTGAGGGTCGCCAGTCACTTTGCACACGATCCGGGTGCCGCGTATCGGGCGGCGATCAACTGTCAACTTTGGCGGGAGAGTGACAAGCCGGTCGTGCTTCTTGTCACTCATAATCTTGGAGGAGGGACCGAGCGCCACGTCGTCGAACTCGCGAACCGTTACGCCGGATCGGCGCAAGTCCTCATCCTGCGCCCAGCAGGGAGCTCAGCTACCTATGGCGTTTCCTTGCAAGCGTTGGATGACTATGCGCCGTTTGCGCTGAATCTGGATATGTCCGGCGAGGATGCGTTTGCGCGACTCATTGCTGCGCTTCCAGTCAGTCGGATCCATATCCATCACCTCCTCGGTTACCCTGAGGCGTTGGAGCGGGCGATTAGGCACTGCTCGATACCGTTCGACTTCACGGTTCACGACTACTATTCAATTTGTCCGCAGGTCAATCTGTCGAAGGACGGTGTGCATTACTGTGGAGAGCCGGATGCGGCCGGTTGCAACGCCTGCATACGCTCTAAGCCCAGGGACGGAGCACGGGACATTCGCTCCTGGCGAATGGCGAACGAATGGGTGCTGCGTGATGCGCGGCGAGTATTCGCGCCGAGCGAGGACGCAGCGCACAGGATATTGAACTATGCCCCCGACGCGAGGGTGGTCTCCGTCTATCACCAGGAAGGCAAAGAACATTGGGGCAAGGCCGCGCCGCTCCGCAGGCTCGGCCCGGATGACATACTGCGGGTAGTCATCCTCGGCGTTCTCGCTCCGCACAAGGGCCGTCAGCTTGTACTTGACGCCGCGATCGAAGCGGTGAGTCAGCAGTTGCCGATTGAGTTTATCGTCATTGGCGACCCCTTCGGGAGCTTGCCGCCGAGATCGGTAGCTGCGATCTGCGCCACCGGTCGCTACAAGGAGGAGGATCTTCCTCAGCTACTGGCTTCCTTCAGACCCGATCTGGTGCTTTTTGCGTCCCAGTGGCCCGAGACCTACAGCTACACCCTCACGGCTGCACTGGATGCCGGGTTGCCGGTACTGGTCCCTAATCTTGGCGCATTTCCCGAGCGTGTGGCGGGACGTCCCTGGACCTTCACGTTCGACTGGCGTGCAGACGGGAGGCAGCTTGCCGCGCTAATCGCCAGGCTGCGAAGCGATCACTACCTTGCGGGAAGCCCCCCTGCATTATCCTTGCTGTCCCCCGCGAGCTCGGCTCTAGGCCCGGATGATGGGTATCTGGAGCATCCTCTGTCGATCGAGGAAAAGCCTTCAGAGGGGCTGAGCATTTTGGTGGTACTGGAGTACGAGGGGGAGATTCCCAGTCCCTGTGCCCACATCAGGCTGGTCTCTTTCTTGAGTGCAATGCAGTCGCTGGGCAAGACGTCGGTCAGGTATGTCCGCGCGGCAGACCTGGACTACTACCATGCCGACGTGGTGGTTACCCAGCGGGTTCCGGTGCGGACGGAACCTGAGGCCGAGGCATTGCTGCGGTCTGCGCGCGAGCGGGGTATCCCCGTCATCTACGACCTCGACGACAATCTTTTCGAGTTGGATCCGGATGCGGAGGGGGGGAAGTACCGGCCACTGCTCGGAGTCGTTAGCGCGCTGTCGCGCGGTGCCGACGAGGTGTGGGTCTCGACCAGAGCCTTGGCGGACGATCTTCTCGGCCGGGGCATTCAGCGGGTTCGCGTACAGCGCAACCAGCTCGATCCCGTTCTCTGGCAAGACGTGTTGCAGTTAGCGGTCCGCGGGCTCAGGAGCGGAAAGCCCGCGCGATTGTTGTGCATGGGGACGCGGACACATGCCGATGACTTCGCTCTCATAGAGCCTGCGCTCAGGGATCTCAAACGCAAGTACGGCAACGCCGTGGAGATCTGCATGATCGGTGTCCGTCCAAGTGACGCCGATCTTGATGGACTCCTCACCACGATCTCTCCGCCTGCCTCGGTTGGGGCTTCCTATCCGGCTTTCGTCTCATGGATAGCTACATTGCCCCCCTTTGATATCGGCTTGTCTCCCCTGCAGGAAAACGCATTCAATCGCTGTAAAAGCGAAATCAAGTTTCTTGATTACTGCGCGCTCGGGTTGGTGCCGGTGTTGTCAGACCTTGAACCCTACCGCGATCTGATCACAGATGGTCTGACCGGTTATCTGGTGCCTAGTGATGCTGCGAGCTGGTTTGTGGTGCTGGACAAACTGCTCGGTGGTCCCGACGCGGGAGCAGCTGTGGCAGCCCAAGGGCGCAAGCGGGACTTCGTCGGCGATTTCAATCGTGGAGTTCAGGAGCGCATCGATTCCATCGAGGCTCTTGTGCTTCAGACAGAAGCAAAGGCCAGCAGCCCCCAGGTATATGGATGCAATGGCTCAAGCGCGCGATAGCACTTCGCTTCGGTGCCGTATTGCTGCATGAACTCCGCCATTGACAGACCCGCTTAGAACTGCAGAAGATTCATCGTCATGACGCGCACCCTCGCTCTCGAAGATAGCCTCATCCTCGGCCAACGCCGCCGCAAATCACGCGACCGGCGGCTGAGGGTCGGGCCTAATCAGGATCCCGATCAGGAGTGCTCCGAGCAGCTTTGGGAAATGCCGCCAGCCCCGCAGCGTCCCAGCAATCCCTCCAGGACATAAAAGCTCGCTTTCGCGGTGAAGCTGCACAGCACTGAACGGCTCAAGTGCCATGTTCATTGGAACTTAGCCCTTCGGAATTCACGCCAGCGGTGTTGGGGGTATATCAAGCTGTATCGTGACCATTTTGTTCGTTAAGTGATTCACTCGACTTAATCGGGAGTGATGGTGCCGTGAAGAATTGGAAGAGGCTTCAGCTTGTGATTGATTGCGTCGAGAGCTAAAATGGAAAACGTTTTCTGTCGTTAACAAATAAGGGAAAATTCTATGCGTCGCAATGTACTGATTCTTTTGGTTTCCGGATTTTGTGCGGTTGTAGCGGCATGCTCGAACGACACCTCGTCGTTAGATTCTACCCAGTCGACGCCAGCTAGTGCGACCAGTGCGAACGCACCGCAAATCGCGGTTGCGCCTTGGAATGGTTCGCTGCAAGACGCTACAAAAACAGATCTGTGTGCGCTCGATATGATAAACGGGCAAAAGGCCGTTAACGGATCTTTTGAGGTGGTCGCTGGCCAGCCCGTAGTCTTCGAGGGCTGGGTTTCCACCTCGGATCTGCATAATCCAGGTTCTTTTTCAATTGTTCTACGAGGTACGAATAGCTTCGGACTGGAGTCCAATACCGGACTTCAGCGAAGCGATGTGGCCCAGGCCTTCAAAACGTCTGATTTGATGAACGCTGGTTACAAGGCAGAGTTGTCCGCATTGCAGATTCCGACGGGCAGCTATTCGGTATTTCTAATTCATGAGGAAAAGGGTGGGAAGTTCGCCTGTGATCCGAAGCTGAACGTTACTGTCAAATAGCTAGTTGTCTAGTTCCGCTTGGTTCTGCGGTTTTCTGACGAACAGATCCGGTCGCTTTTCGCGCCAGGCACGCATGGCCTGCAGTGGCGTGTGATGATCGAGTGCGCGTTGGGGGAGATACTCGTTGTAGAGTTTCTCGTAGCAGCGCGTGATCGTGGTTTGCATACCCTCACGTGAGCGGAAATGCGTGGCAAGAAGCCTCCGGGCGGGATGAAGACCGGGTACTTCTGGCCGGTGTACGGCGAACACGACGAGGTCTGTTTTCCGTTCTTCCCCTCGCGTCGTGTCGTCCGGTGTTTGATCTCTTCGCCCATCAAGTTGCGCATTTGCATGCTCTTTGGAAGAGGTAACACCCGAGCATGAAATCGCTTGGTCATTACACACGCCTGTCGAATCCATTGGATCGAGCTACGTCATCTTAGCTGTTCCTTTGCATATGGCTGCCGCTGACTGCGCGACTGATGCTGTTTTCCATTTTGGCGTCTTATACATACGATCTAGGCGCGCCGCCGCCAGCCAATGCCGGTTCTGACGGTCATCCGGCACGCGCGGCAATGGCTGGGAGGCCGATCTGTACAAACGACCACGCCGACAGCAAAAGAAGGACCGCCAGCATGAGCTTCGTAAATCGTGGTGACAGCGACGGCATGGCTGCGCTGAGGACTAAGGCGAGCATTGGCGTCATCGGGATTAAATAGCGTCCCTGCGCCTGGAATGCGTAGAGCCAGCTGAACAATATGGAGCTGACCAGCACCAGAGCGCATGTCCCGATCGCGACGAACAGCAATTTCGCGCCACGCGCATTGTGACACCGCACCAGTGCCACGCCTGCAGCGCCAACTAAGACCAAGAAGCCGAACCACATGAACCAATAAAGCCGTGCAGGCGCCCAAATATCCATGTAGCCGTACGTGCCGAATGCGCTTTTCGCACTAGTGGAAATCCAATCTCGGCTACCGATCAACATCTCGCCCAATGACACTCCCTTGCGGGCCAGCTGCAGACTTGGGTAACCGCCACCAGAGGCAATCACAGACGGCTTGAAATCGTGTCCAGCGTACTTTTCCCTCATGGCCGTAACCGTCGCCTCCTTGGCTGCGGAGCCACCATTGATGTACCAGTCGTTGGCGATGCGTGGCGCTGCAAAAATCAGGGCGAGCATCAGCAGAACTGAACCACGGTGAAAGGCTGGGCGGATGTCCACCTGCTTGGCGTAGCGCCAAGCCAAGCTTCCGAACGCAACCAAGCTGGAAGAAACCGCTAGTGCGACTAGTGTGTGGACATGAGCAGATAACGCCGCGTCGCCCCAAGTAGCAATGCACTCTGCCACCATCGCCAATCCGGTCATTAGCACTGCCGCACCCAGTTCCAGCCAACGGGCACGCATATATTGGACAGCAATCCAGAGGAACAGCCCCATAACGACCGGGAGAAAATTTTCTTTTGACACCAGAGTCAATCCGACGCACAGCGAAAATGCAACTGCCGCCAACGTCGGTCGTCCCCCTTCGCGCATATATCTCGCTAGTCCGCCATCGTGATCACAAACAAGCATCACCGATACTGAGCACAAGAAGAGCGGAAACGCGTCACCATTGACGTAACTGAAAATGTACCAAATTTGTGGAGAAACCAGCAGCGCCGCCATTGCTATGGCCCAGGTTCTCTTGCGCAGTGCAAAGCCAAGCAACACAAGCCACAGCAAGTTCTGAAACATTCGCGCCATAGCTAGTGGCGAGCTAAACATCCCTACAAATGGCGCCATCAGATGGCCGGCGATAAAATAGACGACGTCGTAGCTGTTCAGGTAAGAGACGCCCCACACGCTCGAAAGAAGCGAATTGACAATAGTTGGACTGCCGGCTGCCGGTGGCCAGAAGTGAGCGAGGTAGTACTCAAAACAGGACATGTGCAAGGGCTCATCCGGATGTACGTTGGCACCTGTTTGGCTGACCGCACTCATGGCCACAATCAAGACGAAGGCGCAGCCGAGGCCCAGCACAACAATCTGGCGGATGCTCATGCGTACCAAGATGGCGTCGAGCAAGAGCCAAGCCAAAGCTGCCAATGCCAGTGCCGCCGTAACGTCCTCCACAATGCTTCGTGAAGGACCCCGCACGACCAGCGGTTGCGTCAGGTTCACGCTAAGTTGTGGGTCATTGTTCCCTTGGTTCGGGATGACTTTAATGCCTTGTGGCGTCGCGTTGAGCTGGGTCACGCCCGACAGTCGAGCGAAATCCGCAAGGCCAAAACGACCCGATACCACCTGCGCGCGCGGCTTAATCACAACCGATTCGATCGTCACTTCGCTATCGCTCGCGGTTGGATCGAAGCGCAAGTGGCTGTAGTTACCCACCGGAAGGGTGAACTGGAGGACGTTGTCTCCTTTTTTGAGTGCCGCGCTGAGCGATCCTTGTTCGCTGTATCCGTGGCCGCTATCGAGAAACCACTGCGCCACGCCCGCTTGCGACGCATACAACTGCATCTCGATGACCGGTCCATTCACCGGAGCCAGCCGTATCCCTGCGAAAGCCAATAACACAAGCATGATAATCTTGCTTGCCGCCATGAGGTGCTGGTTGTTCGGTGTACCCAGGAACTGTCTGACGTCTCGCAAAATAGTAGCCATGTGATCTTTTGACTCCAGCGAATGTTTTAATTGGCTTTCCCCTGAATTTCGTATCCTATTATAACGGCGGTCAAGGGTTGGCCTCAGTCGGGTCGCCCGACTGATTGCGAGCACTTGTGCAACGTTGCCTTAACGAAGTAGAACCCCACTGCGCCTAGCAATTAGGGTGCACTCGCGACTAAGAGGCAACTGGCACCGAACGTCATTCTCTTCCTTAGCTCGATGTTGCGTATTTCACCGTTGAGCAGAGCGTCCAGTACGGAAGCGACCACACGATTACCAAGCTTATGGTCCCCTGCCGCGTCGCCTGACACTCTATTGATTCCGACGCGGTGCGGCAACGAACGCAGTAGGTATATAGGGAGTGGCAGGGGCCTAAAAATGTATGTCGAGTACTCCAATTTCAGCCCTGCGCGTTCAATCAGAGCGCCGATAGCATCGCAGGAGTATCTGCGATAATGCCCCGCTAACTCGTCTTCCCTTGACCAAAGGGCCGAAAACGCTGGGGCGGTGATGTACAGACGCCCCTTTGGCTTAAGTAGGTCATGCATCTCATCGAGGAATTGAAGGTCGTTGTCAATATGTTCGATGACATCAAAAAGACCTATTGCATCGAGCGTTGAACTCTTGAAGGCTGCAGCGGTAGTTGTAGCACAGATCACTGTGGGAAGATCGCGTTTCTTTCCATTTGAAGCACCTACCGACCCAGGCTCAATCAGAACAGTTTCGAACCCCGCCCTCATTAGACCAAGGCTTACATAGCCGTTGCCGCCACCGATATCAAAAATTGGACCTTTCTCTGGAGGTGGAAAGCTCTTGACAGCTGCCG
>Ga0307375_10005017_pt1 | contig 12511 bp, 16 predicted proteins | sample TR1MG_FD_202531 | JGI IMG/M metagenome (GOLD analysis project Ga0307375, IMG submission 202531) | Soil microbial communities from Risofladan, Vaasa, Finland - TR-1 | ecosystem: Environmental > Terrestrial > Soil > Coastal area > Acid sulfate soil | place: Finland: Risofladan, Vaasa | collected... | reverse complement strand
TGTACAGGAGCACGCGCACCTCACGTGGAGGGGTGTCAGGCAGGGAGTGAACTCAACTGATGACGTAGTACTGATCTCGCATGATGGACATGGGTCGTGGCAGCCAGGCCACTACACGGTGTCCATCTCTGCGATCGGCGAGCACAGCTGGGACGATCTGCAGGCTGTGTTGACTGGCAAGCGGCAACCGCGCATCATGTCGCACATGTCCCGCATAGTCGGGTACTACTCGCAGATGCACAACTGGAACGGCTCGAAGAAGGCCGAGCTGCGTGATCGGCAAAAAGGGAACTACGGTGTTCCCGAGATGACCAAAGGGGACGGCAGTGTCAAAGAGGTCGAGAGACAAGAGGCAGCGAAACAAACAGCCCCTGCTGGGGTCTGACATCAAGGCGATCGCCACGCATCTGCGGGAAGCTCTGCGTGGCGTGGTGGCGTTCCGGTCGAAGCTGGATACTGCCCAGACCGAGGACCATTTGAGACTGTTGCTCTTGGAGAACCAGTTCCCTGAGCACTGTCTCAAAGCACTCGATGCGCACAGGAACCTTATGTACGCGCTGGCGCTCAGTGCCAAGGCGAACGAGTCACCGGTCGAGAAGAAGATTGCACAGGAGCTTGTTTCTGAGAAGGCTCCTGTCGCGCCGAAGGTGGACCGGGGGTTGTCGAAGCTGGCGGCCCTCGGACGCCGTTCATAATCTTTGATTTTCCCCTTGACGGAATCAACTGTCCCCGTACACTCTACCTGGGAGACGTTATGAACATAATAGAATCAACGTTCCGCCAGGCGTGCCCGGACCTCACTGAGCTGCAGCTCACGATCGTCAGCAGCCATGCCTTCTGGGGGTACCATGTCGAGCTTCGTGAGTCGACGAGTCCTACGGACCTGATCACCTCGGGGTGGTACTCGTACATCTCCGGCGACGACTACATGGTGATCCTCCCAAGGTCCGATGCAATCGACCCACGGGGGCAGGCGGCCAAGCTCGAAGCAGCAGACGTGCCGAGCTACAGCGTAGTGTACGTGGTGCCCGTGAAGCGGGGAGCCTACACGGCTCGTGAGGCGCGGGCTCTTTGGGAGATGCGCCAGGACTTCTTGCTTCACGCTGATTTTCACTATAGCGACTGCGCCAAGGACGTGTTCGTCTTCTGGCACCGTAAGGAGCTGGCTCAGCGCCTGCTCGAAGTTGTCGAACGGCAATTGCAAAGCTGTGACACCAGGTAAAGGAGGGCCACGTCGAACACCGAAGGGAGTGTCGTATGCCTCGCTCTAAGCGCGACAAAATCGTGCGTGGTGGTCGGCGTCCAGGAGCTGGAAGGAGACCAAAGCCGCCGGAAGAACTGATGAAGTGTATATCGTTCGCACTGCCACCTGCGACCATCGTATCGATCGACAGTGAAGCTGGCGCACGGGGCGTCAACCGATCGAAGTACCTCCGTTTCGTGATCGCGGCGGGCATGAAGGCTGCCAGGCAGTGGAAACCCACAGGGTCTGTGGGGAGCCGAAAGGGGATGGAAAGTGCCGCCAGAAGGAATGAGGGAACAGGATCTACTCCTTGACCCTACGCAGTACGTGTACGTGCAGGACGCGACGACCGGCAGGATCAAGGTCTTCGTCGGACCGATGAAGGAGTCGCTCTCGAACACCGACAGTCCCGTGGTGTACGATGGCAACCAGTTCATTCATGTCCGGCAGGCTGAGGCCAAGAAGCCGCTGCCGGTCGCGAAGCAGGGCGACTACATCATCTTGTTCAACCCGGGCAAGGGTGGCAATCATCATCCGGGCGCGGGCAAGCGCGAAGACATGGCCGAACTCGACCCCGGCAAGCAGGTCGTCATACCGGGACCTGATTCGTTCGCTCTGTGGCCGGGTCAGACCGCCCGCGTCTTGCAGGGCCACCAGCTCAGGACCAATGAGTACCTGATCGCCGAGGTGGTCGACGAGTTGGAGGCCCAGGCGAACTGGGACAAGATGGTTGTGAAGACGGCCGAGGGCCAGAACCAGGACGAGGAATCCAAGGCAGCGAAGAAGCTGTTCGGTATCTCGGCCGACGAGCTGGCGACCGGTCGCCGTCTGATCATCAAGGGGACCGAGGTCTCATTCTTCATTCCGCCGACAGGGATCAGAGTCATCGAGGGCGAGAAGGGCGACTACGTTCGTGACGCGGTCACCCTGGAGACCCTTGAGTACTGCATCCTCGTGGACGAGAACGGCGAGAAGCGCTACGAGCGCGGACCGCAGGTTGTCTTCCCGCGTGCGACCGAGCACTTCGTCAAGCACAAGGACGAGCAGACCAGTGTCGAGACGCGCAAGTTCAGGGCGATCGAGCTGAACGACGGGTGCGGTCTCTACATCAAGGTCGTTGCGGACTACAAAGACGACCTCCCATTGCCGGATGTCGACGGCGAGATGCTCACCGAGTGGGCCGAGGGCAAGGAGCTGTTCATCACCGGCAAGGAGCAACGGATCTACTTCCCGCGCCCTGAGCACGCCAGCATCAAGTACGCAGAGGGTGACGGTCGTATCTTCGCGATCGCGATTCCGAAGGGCGACGGCCGCTACATACTCGACCGTGTCACTGGCGAAGTGAAGCTGGTGCTCGGGCCGAAGATGTACCTGCCTGACCCACGCAAGGAGGTTGTCGTTCGCCGCGTGCTCGACGCCGACACCTGTGGTCTGTGGTTCCCCGGAAACACACAGGCCCTGGGGGTCAATGCACAGCTGGCGCAGCAGGTCTCGAACGTCGCAGAGGATCAGCAGAACCCCGTGTCGAACTACGTGACGGCGCCAGATAGCCCACAGCAGTTCCTGCGCGAGATGTTTGCTGCCAGTCCTACTGTCGGTGCACCTGTCAGATCACGTAGGAGGATCTCCGAGAAGGCCGCTGAGGAGTTGTTGGGTGACGTCATCACACGCAAGAGCGACTACACGCCTCCGCGATCCCTCGTGCTCGATACGAAGTACGACGGCGCGGTAACCATCAACGTGTGGACGGGCTACGCAGTGATGGTCGTCAGCAAGGTCGGCGAGCGTGAAGTCGTCGTTGGTCCGAAGACGAAGCTCCTTGAGTATGATCAGTACCTGGAGCGGATGGCGCTGTCCACCGGCAAGCCGAAGACCACCGACGTGCTGTACAAGACCGTCTACCTGCGCGTGATCAACAACAAGGTCGGCGACGTCATCAAGGCGGAGACGGCCGATTTCGTGCCGGTCGAGATCAAGGTCTCGTATCGAGCCGACTTCGAGGGTGACCCGGAGAAGTGGTTTGACTCCGAGAACTACGTCAAGCTCTTGTGCGACCATGCACGATCTCTCGTTCGCAGCGAGATCAAGAAGATGAAGCTCCACGAGTTCATCAGCCGGGCGCCGGAAGTTGTGCGTAACACACTCCTGGGTGTGCAGAAGTGCAGGCTCACCGAGGAAGCCAAGGCCAAGGCTGTCCTGATGGAACCTGGCAAACAGGCCGAGGCGTCAGCGGATGACTTCGAGTACTACCGTGACGGTCTCTTCTTCCCGGAGAACGGGATGCGCGTCAACGACGTCGAGGTCCTCGCGACCGATGTTGTCGACAGCGATATCTCGGAGCTGGTCGAGATACAGCGGCGTGACATCGTCTCGAAGCAAGTCGAACTCGCTCGGGACGAGGAGCAGCTGCGCGTCCAGGTCGAGCGCGAGCGGATCAACCGGGCGTCCGATGGAGCAGCGCACGAGACTTGGCTTGCATCGTACGCGCTGCGTGAGCAGAAGCGCGAGATGGACCACGCGTTGACGGCCAAGCAGCTCGCGGACGAGGAGGCTCGTGCGAACCTTCTACGGGCGATCGAGTCGGTGAAGACCGAGATCGAACGCGACAAGCAGCGGGCGTACGTCGAGAACGCGAGGGAGAGCAACACGGAGAGCGAGCGTCATGTGCAGGCGCTCGATGACATCCAGACCACAACCGTCCTTGCCCGCGCCGAAGCATTCGTGAAGAAGATAGCGGCGGTCTCGCCGGACCTGATCGCTGCGTGGCAGGTGCACGGCGACAAGGTGTTGGCGGCCGAGATGGTCGAGGGCCTCGGCGCGGTCGCTGCGATCACCGGCGACAGCGTTGACGGAGTTTTCAAGAAGCTCTTGCATGGTTCGGTCGTTGGTGACATACTTCAGTCCGATGGTAGCGGAGCGGTCAAGGGGGGTATCGCAAAGCAGGCCGTCGAACGTGCCGGACTCCGTAAGGAGTAGTCGTGGGGGGAACCAAGGGGGTGTCGGGAAACCGACACCCCCTACTTCCAGGAGGACACAATGAACGAAGAAGCAGCTGATCTGAACACGGCGGAAGAACCAGTCGACGCAGAATGGGGCGAGGGCGACCCGCGCTGGTCACAGGACCCTGTGGCCCCCGATCCGGATGGCCCATGCGGCCCGCGACTCTTCGGCCGGGGCGAGTGCCCGTTCGTGCCCACGGGCAAGTACCTGATCCTCTGGGTGAAGCCGATCGAATTCTTCTCCAGGCAGGGTCTGATCGTGCCGACACAGACCGGAGGACCTGGGGGCTATCAGTGCCCGATCCTCACTGTGATCGACGCCGGGCCGGAGGCCACGCGGTACCGTAGGGGTGACACGGTCGTGGCCAACCCCCGTAATGCTGAGGTGACCTACGAGTGGAGCGATCCCGAAGGACTCGGCACCGAGCACTTCCTGTTCGTCAACGAGGACAACATCCTCGGCCTCATTGACCAGGAGGTCGTCGGGCAGTTCTCGATCCGGGCGCAGCGCGTTCAGCGAGCGCAGACGCAACGGCTCATGGACCAGCAGCGTTCCGAAGATGTCGGGCTGTCTGTGCCCGACGAGAAGGTGATTCTCGGACCGAGTGGGGCACCGGCGAAGGACGACTGAGTGTTGGACCGACCGGCCGTCCTCCCTGCCCATGGCTTGGTCAGGTCCTTTCCCACGGACCCCGGTCGGTCCTTGACAACAACGAGGGGAGCGACGTAGGCTACTCGACAACATAGCTGACCTCCGGGCGCCTCGGAGGTGTGTCTGCCACCATTCTCCGTTTCCCACCGCACCTGGGCCAATCGGCAGACACACCCTCGGGGCGCCCGGTCTCTTTAATGAGACACACTCGAAAAACCTCATAACAAAATCAGGATTCCTCTTGATCGCGACGCAGTATCTGGTATACTGCTAACACGAAAGAGAGGTTCCCATGGCCACGAACGAACTGACGGCGGAAGAGAAGGCTCTGGTTTACCTGGCGGCTTGTGACTGCCTCCGCTACGACGCGGCCCGTGACGAGAAGTCACAGATCAAGCGGTCGGCCCTGCGCGAGTTCTTCATCGACGTCTTCGACGAGGACAGCTGGGACGAGGCGATGCACGAGGCGATGAAGGTCGAGTCGATGGAACAGCAGGACGCCGCGAACGAGGCCGCCGAGCGGGCGCACCCGATCGGTTGATTTTCTTCACAAGTTTTTCAGATTGACTCTTGACTGGGGTGCAGTATCTGGTATACTGCTACCAGACAAGGGAGGACAAGCATGACGAAGCGAGTGAAGAACGAGACGCGACCGAACACGGCCGACCTGCTCGACCTCAACGAGTACGACCTGTTCATCGTCAGCTTCTCGGGCGGCAAGGACTCGCTCGCGATGGTGCTCGACCTCCTGGAGCGCGGTGTCGACAAGGCGAAGATCCAGCTCTGGCACCAGCGGATCGACGGTGAGACCGACGAGCGCCTGATGGACTGGAACGTGACCGAGGCGTACTGCGAGACCGTCGCGAGGCACCTCGGCATCCGCCTGCTGTACCAGTGGAAGGACCAGGGCTTCGAGGGCGAGATGCTCCGCGAGGACGCGATGACCAAGGGTGCGTACTTCGAGACACAGGACGGCGAGATCAAGTACGCCGCGCCGAGCGCCCGTGGCAAGAAGGCCACCCGCCGCAAGTTCCCCCAGGTGTCGGCCGACCTGTCGGTCCGCTGGTGCTCGTCCTACCTCAAGATCGACGTCTGCACGCGAGCGATCAACAACGACCCGGCGCTCAAGGGCAAGAAGCTCTGCGTCCTCACCGGTGAGCGGCGTGAAGAGTCGGCGAACCGGGCTCGCTACGCCGAGGTCGAGTCACACAAGTCGAACACGAAGAGCCGCACCGTCCACCAGTGGCGCTCGGTCATCGACTGGAGCGAGCAGCAGGTGTGGGACATCATCAAGCGCTGGTCGATCAACCCGCACCCGGCATACCACCTGGGCTTTGGCCGCGTCAGCTGCATGGCCTGCATCTTCGGCGACAAGAACCAGTGGGCGACGATCCGCGCCCTCGACCCGACGCGCTTCGAGAAGATCGCGTCGTACGAGACTGAGTTCGACTGCACGATCAAGCGCAAGACGTCGATCGTCGAAGAGGCCGATAAGGGCGCGGTGTACGAGCAGATCGAGAGCGAGACGCGGCAGGCGACGCTCGCGATGTCGACGCAGTACCCGGCGTTCATGGTGACGGTCAAGGACTGGGAACTTCCGGCGGGCGCCTTCCGCTCGTGCGGCGGACCGAACTAGGAAAGGGGACGGACATGGCAAAGAGGTACGGACTCACGGTGATCAAGTTGCAGGCGCACGGCAAGAGGGTGCAGTGGCTGCCGCAGTTGGGCAGCGCGACGAAGCAGGGCGCGGCGCACTACCGCACCGGACTGCGGCACGGCTTCGCGGGGTTCTCGACGGTCAGCCCGACCCGGAAGTACGTCGAGGACTACGAGCGCGGCTACAAGGAGGGATCGAACGTCGCCGACAAGGCGGGGCTCGGTGCCAGCTACGTGCCGCCCGAGGTCAAGCAGGCCAACGAGCTGGTGGCCCGCCACAAGTTCGCGCTGACCCAGGGCGACGACGTCCATACCAAGAACGTAGAGGGCGACGTGCTCGACTACGGCGACAAGCTCATGCTGCAGGTGAGCGGCATGCCCAGGTTCGGTGAGTCCCTGATGGTGACGAACACGGGCTTCCGCCGCGAGATGAAGAACAGCGACACGCCGCAGGCGAAGGCGCTCACGGTGCTCTTCACCTACTGCGACGAGGTCCGCGCCGAGGACGTCTGTCGGTTCGTGAAGTACGTGGTCTGAAAAACTTCACAAGTTTTTCTTGACTCAGAGGCAGTATCTGATATACTTCTACCAGCGTGGGGCCGGAAGCCCCACCGAAAGGGGACGGGAAACATGGCACATGAGCTAGTTGGAGACAGGTTCGTAGCGCGGGAGACGCCAGGCTGGCACCGGATCGGTCGCACTGCCAAGAAGGGCGAGCAGGCCACGGCGTCGGAGTGGGTCGAGGAAGTCACGAAGGACGCCGAGGTCGTGAAGCTCCCGATGACCTACTGGCTCGACGGCAAGGAGTACAAGTCGAACCAGGTCGCGATCGTCCGCAAGCCGATGAAGGACGACTACGTCCCTCGGCAGTTCGGCATCGCGTCTGACAGCTGGAAGCTCGAATCGTACGTCGCCTGCGCGAAGGTCTTTGACAAGCTGTCGGAAACGTACCCCGTCGAGACCGCAGGTCTAATCAAGCACGGCGCGATCTGCTTCGTCAGCTTCAAGGCCGAGGAGTGGAACGTGCTCGGCGACCAGGTCATCAGCTACATCACCGTGGCCATCTCGATGAAGCCAGGGATCAGTCACCACGTCCTGCACACGCCGGTCCGCACGGTCTGCAACAACACGCTGAGCATGGCGATCAGCTCGGCCAACATCAACATCAAGATCCCGCACGAAGCAGACTCCCTGGAGCAGATGAAGCTCGCTGCCGACATCGTCAAGAAGTTCCACGAGGCGAAGAACAAGACGCAGGAGCTGTGCGAGGCGCTGGCGCGGAAGACACTGACCGTCGATGAGGCCGAGGAGATCTTCCTGGCGGCGTATCCCGACCCGGCGATGCCGCGCAAGCTGCGCATACTCTACGAGCAGTTCCCCACCGAGGAGGAGCGCACGGTGTACACGAAGGACCTCGATGCGGATCAGATGGCAACGATCAAGCTCGCCGAACTCCGACACCAGCAGCTGATGGGTCGGGCCGAATCCCTGCGCGAGCTGGCACGCGAGTGCTACGCGAAGTTCGACCGCGAGGATATGCGCGGGACGGCGTGGGCGGCGTACAACGCGGTCACCGAGAACTCGGACTGGCGCGAGGGCAGCAACGCCGACGAGTCGTTGCTGTTCGGATCGCGGGCGAAGGAGAAGGCACGGGCCTTCGACGCAGCGGTCGCGCTGGCGGGCAAGTAGTACAGCAACGGCCGCACCACCAGACAGGCCGGTGGTGCGGCCGTTTTGGCGGTTGAAAAACTTCACAAGTTTTTCAACTTCGTCGTTGACTCGGGTGCCGTATCTGGTATACTGCAGGTGTGAAGGAGGCGGATATGAAGATGACTGAGAAGATGGCCCGCGACCTGCAGTACTGGTTCGGCCCGAGTAGCTCGGTGTACGAAGCAATGACCCCGGCTGAGGTCCTCGACTCCATCAAGGAGTCGGGCGGCCTCCGCCAGTGGGTGCGCGACCAGATCGACCAGCAGGACGATGCCGACGACTTCGGCAAGGGCGAGCGCGACTGGTCGATGCTGTGGTCGGACGTCTACCGCATCGAGTGCGAGCTGGACGTGTACATTGTCGAGGCTCGCCACGAGATGGTCCCGGTCATCGAGAAGAAGATCAAGGTGCTCAACCGCCGCGCCGCCAAGCTCGGCTGTGCTTCGATTGAGCTGACGGTCGGCCCGGACTTCGAGGTCGAGGCCGAGAAGCGCCACGCGATCACGGGCGAGATGATCAAGTTCAAGTACCTGATCAACGAGGTCTCTGTCCACGGCAACAGCCCGAAGCTCGAAGGCTGGTCGCTCGTCGCGCTCGTAGACCACACCGAGTCCGGCAACATCTTCCGCCGCTTCCCCGGCATGGAAGACATTGACCTGGAGCAGTACCGCACTGTCGGCCAGAGCTGCGAGCACTGCAACACGAAGCGCCGCCGCAAGGACACGGTCATCCTCATGAACGAGACCGGCGAGCTGAAGATGGTTGGCAAGACCTGCCTCAAGGACTTCACCGGCCACATGCACCCGACGCAGGTCCTCAACCTGTACTCGCAGCTGCGCACCTGGCTCGACGAGTTGAACGCGGGCGGCGGCGTCCAGGAGATGCGTGAGGACCCTGAGATTGAGCTGGAGTGGTTCCTGAAGGTGACGAACGCGTACATCCGCGTCGACGGTTGGGTATCACGCTCGAAGGCGTACAACAACGACAAGTTGACGGCGACGGCCGACAAGGTCATGAAGGTTGCACTGCCGCCGCGCACCGACGATGAACGCCGTGAGATCAAGGCCGAGTTCGAGCGCTTGGCCATCGGAGAGAAGGACGTCGAGGTCGCCGAGGGCGCGGTCAAGTGGGCGGCGATGGAGCTGGTCGCGAGGAACGACTACGAGCACTCGATCCAGCTGATCGCGAAGAACGGGTACACGACGTACCGCCAGGCTGGCTACGCGGGTTCAATCGTTCCCGCCTACCTGCGCCACATGGACGATGTCTACGCCGAGCAGAAGGCTCTCGACACATCGAAGAGCCAGTACCAGGGCGCGGTCAAGGAGCGCCTCACACGCACGGTCGAGGTCGTGTCGATCCGAACGATCGAGACTGAGTTCGGCGCGTTGGACATCATCAACATGCAGGACGCTGACGGCAACGTCTACGTCTGGTTCACAGGCTCTGCGTTCATGTACAACAACAAGGCTGAGGAGTGCTACTCGCCGGTCGAGGTCGGGACGACGGTCGAAGCGAAGATGACGGTCAAGGGTCACGACGTGTTCAAGGGCGTGCCGCAGACGAAGGTCAACCGCGTGTCGGTGCTCCGGCGCGTAGAAGAGGAGAGTGCAGCATGACGATGATGCCCGATGTCGATGACGTCATCAGGTACGAGCAGGGAGAGATGGATGTGGAGGAGACAATCGTCTTCTTCGGCAAGCTGGTCGAGTCCGGCATGGCGTGGCAGCTGCAGGGCAGCTACGGACGCACCGCGAAGTCGTTGATCGTCCAGGGCATCCTGAGCCCCGATGGCACCGTACACCTGGACGTGTTGGAAGACCTGAGGGAGGGGCGACGATGACTCGGTACGGAACGGGGATCAACGGCCGCATGTCGGCGGTAACCATCAGCGAGCGTAACCGCTGTTGGTTGGAGATGCACGCTGCACGCCAGGCAACCTCGATGGCGGCGTCGCTGCGCGAGATGGTGCCTGGCCACCTGACCAGTGAGGACGTGTGGGAGATAGACGCGCAGCGCAAGAAGGGGCAGTCGATCGACAAGGATCTCGCGCAGTTGCTCGACCTGTTGCTCGCGAAGACTCGGAAGAAGTACGGCGAGCAGGCGAAGTCGCTGAGCCGGTCGTCGGTCATGGACTTCCTGATCACAAGGGCAAGGACGAAGTCAGACGGGAGGCAGTCGTGAGATACAAGTACAACTATCGGTTCGTTGCGATCGAGGCAGACAAGCCGAGCGAGGACAAGACGACCGGCTTGGTTAGGCGCACCGCGTTCTCGTCGGCGCAGGCGGTGGCGTGCCGGGACAAGACACCCCAGGCGATCTACCGGCGCCCGATCGGTGGACCTGGTCCGTGGCTGCCTGTGCGGGTGCTCTACCCCAACGGTGGCAGCTACAAGTTCACCGACACCGATCGGACGGCGCTGGAGGCCATTCGGGTCCTGGAGACGCTGCGCGAGGAGCAGACATACAGCCCGGCGGGTGGTCACGAGCACAGGCTCGCGGGCATCGACCTGGCGATCAAGAAGCTCAGGAGCCACTTCAGGCTCACATAGATCGATTCTCAGGCGTTTTCTCTCGAAGGGAGAGTAGGAACATGGCCCGCAGGATAATCGGAGACGAGAAGCCACACGAGGAGGCCCTGCAGCAGATGCGCGAGAGCGCTGAGGGGGGCGAGTGGTACGCGTACCAGAACGCCGATATGGGTAGCGTGGAGCTGGGTCACCTCCGCTTCCTGAAGGTGGGACCGGGTTGCACGCTCAAGACGGCACCCAAGCGTTACCCCGACATCTCCGGACCCAACGGGTGCATCGGCTGGCGCTACGGCCTGGTAGGCAAGGTCAACCTGGAGTCCGGCGAGGTCGAGGACCTGCCCGTGGTCGCCCAGGCCGAGTCGATCGACAACCCGAAGGGCAAGGCCGAGCCTGGGCCGGAGCAGGGCGTCTGATTCTCTTCATAAGAAGATCATTGACACGGCGCAGCCTCTCAGGTATGGTCGCACCGGGAAGGGCCGCCAAGCGTGTTCGACTTCTGGGATGGTGACATCAAGACAGCGCGTAATCCCGAGCACGAGGTGTGGACTCCGGTCCCCTACCCCGGCTACGAGACGGCGTACATGGTGTCCAATCTCGGCCGCGTGATCAGGATCGCTGGCGGACCCGGCGTGAACTTCGAGGCGGGCAAGAGCTACAGGTTCAAGGCGGCCTCGCCGGACAACAAAGGCTATCCTGTCGTCAACCTGTGGATCAACAACAAGAGGAAGACGGTGAAGCTCCATGTGCTCGTGCTCACCACGTTCATGGGTCCACCGCCGCACGACGAGTACGGACAGTACGAGGGCCATCACATCGAGGAGCCGAAGACCGACTGTCGCCTGTCGAACTTGGAGTGGATCACACCGAAGGAGAACAGGGAAGAGGAATGGCACAGGTACATAACAAACGGCGAGGCAAGGCCGGACCTACGATGAAGCAGCTCAGTGCAGAGCTGAAGACGGCGACCGACGCAATTGTGGTCGCCCACGCGCACCGGCGTCGAGTGCTGGTTGATATCGCGACCAAGCGATGCCCGCTCAAGGTAGGCAAGATCTACACCTGGCACGGCCAACCGCACAACGGGTGCCCCATGCGCTGCGACGAGATAGCACCAAGTGGTGGGTACTCTGGCCACAAGGTCGACGTCAAGATGATCGAGTGGTTCGCGTACCTCACTCTCCTGAAGGCCGACCTAACTCCGGTGATGTCGGGCAAGCGCTACCGACGATGTCTGATCAATAAGCTCAACGTGAGGAAGCTCACGGAGTTGACCCATGCCTGATACACCGATGAAGCCGAAGGAGTGGGCCGAGCGCATGGCCGACGAGTTCGCCAAGGACTGCAAGCGGTTCCGTTCGTTCGTCGCTGACAACAGCGCCCAGTGTGACGGTGACCTGAAGAAGCCGATGCCGAGGGACGAAGCGATCGAGCGCTTCCGCAAAGCAATAGAGGACTGACATGCCCGAGCACCCGTGCAGGAAGTTCTGGGACAAGGTCAACGGCCTGCTGTGCCTGCTGGACGACGGCGGCCACATCACCATCATCGCGCACGGCCGGGAGTACGTCTCGGTCCCGTGGGAGCACGGCGTCATGTTCGTGTGTGCTAAGCCATACCATCGGGTCCACCACTTCTCGGAGCTGGACGACCCGAACGCTGACGTCATGTACTGGGCGCCGGAGGAGCGAGCACGAGTGGCCGAGGCTGCGTACGAGTACATGA
>Ga0307375_10005016_pt1 | contig 12511 bp, 26 predicted proteins | sample TR1MG_FD_202531 | JGI IMG/M metagenome (GOLD analysis project Ga0307375, IMG submission 202531) | Soil microbial communities from Risofladan, Vaasa, Finland - TR-1 | ecosystem: Environmental > Terrestrial > Soil > Coastal area > Acid sulfate soil | place: Finland: Risofladan, Vaasa | collected... | reverse complement strand
TTAAATCATGGTTTACCCCCGAAGCCAATCGATCTGGCAGATGCCCGCCGCAAAATCGAATCCGTGCTTCAAAAATACCGCTGTAATTATAAGTTTAAATCAAGTTTTGACTAAGCGTCTGTACGGAGATAGCCAAGTGCCCGACCGTGATTTTAATCCCAAAGATGGAAATTTAACCTTAGTGATGAACGAGTTTTTCGATAAACTTTGTTCATACGGATTTGACCGAAATGAAATGAAAATCTTAGCGCTGGTGATCCGTGAAAGTTGGGGATTCAAACGCCCCTGGGCGCCGCTAAAATGGAAATATATTCTTAAAATAACCAAACTATCAGACTCCAGCCTTCGACTTGCCCGCACAAAATTAATCCTTCGCAACGTTATTCACATCGACAAAAATAAACGGCCCACCCAGTATAAAATCAATTCCAAGCTATCAACCTGGATTTTAGAAAAAGACTTGCCATTAAAACGGCGCGTTAAGTCCAATTTACAGCAGTCCACCGCGGTAAATAATTTACAGCAGCCCACCGCTGTATTTACAGCAGCCCACCGCTGTAAATTACAGCAGCCCACCGCTGTATCATCATCTAGAAAGAAACCTTTAAAGAAACCTTTTAAAGAAACCTCAAAAAAAAATGGCGCGCATGAGTGGCCCGCTGATTTTTCCTTAAATGAAAAAATGAAAAAATATGCCCTTGCCAGGTCGATCGCTCCTGAAAAGATAAACGCCTTTTTCCAGGACTTTAAAGACTGGGCCGATTCCAAGGGCGCAAAATATAAAAATTGGGAAGCTGCTTTCCGGACGCGGGTTAATAAGGCCCCGCAATACGGCAGGCAATTTTTAACCGAATTAGGGCGCAAAGGAGATCTGCATAAACAATTACAGGAAAGGGGGCAACAATGGTTAGCAAAAAAAATGAGGGAAGACACGCAAGATTCTTAAACGCATTTATGACCGTATGGGAGATCTTGAAAGGCGATGCAAGCCGGCCGCCGTCGGATATCGTCATTGAAGGCTATTATAAAATCCTGGAGTCCTATGACATTGCCGATGTCGAAAAGGCTTTTGGCGCCGCCCTGGGGACAATGAAGTGGTTTCCAAAGCCGGTTGAACTAAGGGATTTAATCGAAGCCGACCAGGGCCTTGTCATCAGTATTGAGGCGCGCGCGCAGCAAGAATGGCGCGGAGTAATGAGCGCCGTTCGACAACTCGGCGCCGGACGACCGCCGAGATTTCTCGATCCGGTTACCGCACACCTGGTTAGAACTCAATTCACCTGGTCTTATCTATGCGGGATGTTGGAAGAAAACGAGAACTGGGAACAAAAGCGATGGTGCGAGGCCTTCGACCTGGCCGATTCCATCCATGAGGATTTACTCGAAATTGAGGTGCCCGACAAGGTCCGCGGTCTACTTGATGTCGTGGCCAGGCCCGTTGCCGTGCCCGGCGACTTCGCCCAGGGGCGCATAACCATACCGGCTGAACGAAAAACCGTTGACCGTGAAAGTCGTATCGCAAAACTTAGAGCCCAGGCGAGCGTGATGCTGGAGGAAATGGAAAAGGGGGTCGATGTTTAATGCAAAAGGTCAAAATCACCGAAGCGATGATGAACTGGGCGCAAGATAAGGCCAACGACCACAGGAAGGGCAAAAGGTTTGTAAAAAGCATCGACTTACATAACAGTGTTTTAGTTGGGTATATTGGTGATGCTGTTTTTCAAGAGCAGTATCCGGATGCCATTCACGTTGACGAATCAAATTATGATTTTGTGTATGTTAATATTGAGATCGACGTTAAATCCTGGTGGTCTAAATATCCGCCGCGAAACGATTATTATGTTCAAATTCCCACGGTTGATATTATCAGGTCACCCGAAGTTTATGTTTTTGCTTGTATCATGGACGGGTTTGAATACGGTTATCTGGTAGGCCACATCGATGCCAAGGAATTTAAAAAAGCATCGACCTATCGCAAAAAAGGGGAAAAGGGCGAACGCGCCGGCAAGGAAATTAAATACACTACGAATTGTTGGGAATTACCAGTGAGCCAATTAGAGCCCCTTGACAGTGAGCAGATATCTCAGGTGTTAACTGTAAGCTTTTAACATGCGAAAACAGGTGCACCCGTTTTCGCCATACACAAAATCGGACCCCATAAAGAGGGAAATTTCATATGTTTGAAAAATTTAATAAGCTAATTGAAAGGGCGGCAAAAAATATAGAAATGATGAACATCATTGATCTTTTCGAAAGTGGGGTTGTGCCCGATGAAGAATGTTCAATACCAACGAGATTAAGGACCGTTGAGCTTGCTTTAGAAGCGGGCCTGAAAAAAGACGATTGGAACGCGACAGCAGAAGCGTATGTGATGTTGCGTGCAATCAACAAAAATATAAACGCTGAAAATTGGACTCCATAAAGAAGAAAGGGCAACGCTAATGGCTATTTCAGAAGCATGTAAATTCGAGATCGAGGAAAACGTTGACAAGGCGTGCGAAGAACACGGCATATCGAAAAGGGAGGCCTTTAGGGCACTGGAAACGTTTTATAACAAGATAGGCGTTGCAATCTCTTTTGGCGCCGTTAAGACGAAATATTATCGAGCCAAAGAGACTGATAAAAGAGTTTCAAATGAAACCACCGCTAAGCCCGCGAGAAAACACACAAAACCGGAGGTAAGAAACGACTTAAAAAAAACCGCCAAAGCCATTAAAGACGGCGAGGTATCCGATGATGATATCAAAGAGCTTGATCTTGCCATTGCCAAGACAATTGATACCGGCAAGTCGAATACGCGGGTTGGCACGGCGACCGCATGGGCGGTCAAACGTAAAAGAAAAGAATCGAAAGGAGGTGAACCGCAGACAAAAACGATCGACAATTTTTATCGCTTAAATAACACGATGAAAAGCGCGATCGACGGCCTCACGGCCTGGGCAGATGGGCAAATGCTGCCAACATCGAGAGACGAGGCAGACTATGCCAAGGCTATTTTAGCCAAAGGAGCAAACTTTATCGTTCAATTCGCCAGATTAGGGATTGATATCGAAGGCGTGAACGAAATTTTCGTAAAAGGAGAAGCCAATAATGAGAATAAACAGCATTTACAACACAAAATTGAGTCTGGATGACATCATCGAACATATGATGCGCTATTTGATTGACGTTGAGGTACGCAACAAGCCTTACATTTCAATTGTAAGTAAAAAACAATTATGGTTTGGCGATGGGGTCCACTTCAAACATGCTGATGATTACATCAAAAAAGGCTTGCGCGCAAATGCCGGGTTTCGGATTCCCACAGATATAGAGTGCGAAAAAAAAGAGCGCTTTTATGGGTATCCGGCTTTACAGAAACCCTGGAAAACACTTAACCAAATCACCAACAAGGCTATTCGCAACAAGATCCAGCTGGAAACATTTAAAGGCAAGGAACTTGAAGATATCCGTTTATTGATCGGCCGCGGGTATGTCCGCGAGGACGGCAGTTTAGATCCGAATCAAACAAAAGGTATTAGCGTTTACATCCTGTTTATGGCGGACTCGCAATTCCGGGAAGCCCAAAACAAATGGATTCAATCTCAGCCTATGTGGATTCGTTATCAGGTGGTTAGAAATCAACACACCCACCTTGATATTTTGAAAGAGCGCCAGCGGGCGGCTCAAAAAACCGTATCCGATAACCGCAAATTAATAAATCAAAACGAGTGGAAGGAACTCGACTCCGCGGTGGATATGGAACAAATTGACTGGTCTGAAGACGGGGATCAGGATGAATAAACCCTAAAAAAAACTATGTTGAAAACAGGTGCACCTGTTTTCAACATACACAAAATCGGACCCCATAAAGAGAGATATTCCAAGTGAATAAGAAAATATACAGCGCCGCGGGCGCCATTTTGGTGGTTATCCTTTTGGTTGCCGGCGCCCATGGGGCCGATACCTGGCCGGACGGACAGGTCACCCTTGCATGGGATGCCAACGTCGAACCGGACCTGGCAGGCTACAAGATTTATGCCGGCAAGGCCTCGCGTAAAACCGCCGATCCGGATGCCATGGCCGCCTGGTGTACGAAGTATGAGCCCACAAACACCGAGTGCCTAAAAGAATGGCAGGCTATCTGTAAAGATCCCGCGGACCAAGCCTGCCATCTTTATCTATTCGGATATGATCGGGTCGAAGATGCTAAAAACGTGACCGAATATGTTTTAACCGGCCTGGAGTTGGAAACCCCATATTACCTGGCCGCCATCGCTTATGACGAAGACGGCAACACCTCGCTTTTTTCCGAGGAATTAAAACATACGGCTTATGGGGATCCCGCGGCGCCACAAAAATTTAAGGGTTGGCGCCACGTGCCGGCGCCGGGCGAGTTGCACGTTACCGAGGAACAAACGGCGATCACCATTGAGCATGATCCCGGGGAATAAATGGAAATCCAAGGATTTAAAAAATATATCAGCAAGGGCCGCGCCGGCGTGCCCAAGGTCTGTATCCGAAAAAACGGCCAGATTGGGTTTAACAGCCCCGCGGTGGCCAAGTATGATTTGGATGTTTTTGATTTTGTCGTTTTGCATATTTCAGAGAGAAAAGACCGGGTGGCCATTCAATTCACCAACAATAAAACCGATAGTGGGTTGATTAAACTCCAAACCAGGCCCGGCAGCTTCGCATTTTCGGCCCGCAATTTTTTAGGCGTACATGATATCGACTGGTCAGAAACCATTAATCTCGATTTTTTATGGGACCCCAAGGACAAAGTTGCCATTTTTAAAATACCGGAGAACAATCATGGATGAACAAATCAAATCAATGTTGGAAACCGCGCAGATCACCCCGGGTGGCGGGACCCAGTCATGCACCCTACAGTTGGCTTTTAATGTCCCTGGCCATGAAAGATACGACGATCACATCATTTTCGATAAAGATCAAAGGGTTGAAGATGTCATTCACAAGTTGCGATGTTTGGCCAACCGGCTGCAGCACAATTGCGTTGAAAAGATCGGCTCCAGGATGTTGATGCAAGACAATGGTCAGTTAAAGATCGCATATCGGCACTCAGGGCAATAGGGTCGTGGTAATTTTGCCGGTAAAACAAAATATCCATACCATGGGCAGCGAATTTGACGAACAGGCCAGGATCGTCAAATGGGCGCGTTTCTGGCAGATCAAATATCCGGGGCTCAAATTATTAAACGGGTCAATGAACGGGGTCCACTTGACCAAAGCCCAGGCCGGAAAGGCCAAGGCAGCCGGCATGGTGGCCGGGTGGCCGGATATCAACTTACCGGTGGCCCGCGGCGGGTTTAATGGTCTTTATATCGAATTAAAAGTGGGCCGGCGCAAGCCCCAGGCCCACCAGGAGGCCATCTTAAAAGCCCTGGCCACCCAGGGCCATTGTTGCCAGGCGATATGGGGCTCGGATGCTGCGATCGATTTTATTAAAGATTATCTGGAAGGTAAAATTATCAAGGATATCAAATGAGTGTACGCCGCTGTACGACCTGTCAAATACCATTATGGTTTTCATGGCTTATCCAGGGTTGGCCCTGGAAAAAAAGAATTAGAAAATATCGTGATGCAACCAACTGCATACATTGTTTACCGTATGATTGGGATAAAAAAGGGTTTAAATGAATTATTTTGAAGAAACAGATTTTAAATGCCGGTGCGGTTGCGACCAGGCGACCGTACACGCTGAATTGTTGAATATGTTAAACGTGGCCAGATGGAAGGCCGGGATCCCGTTTTTTGTGAAATCCGGTTTTCGATGCGAGGCCCACAATAAGAGCGTCGGCGGCAAGCCCACCTCGGCGCACTTAAAAGGCCTGGCTGCAGACATCCATACACACGGCTCCAGGGGCCGCTATTTGGTTCTAACCGGTCTGATTTACGCCGGCTTTACCCGTATCGGCATCGGCGCCGGGTTTATCCATGTGGACATCGATCCAGATAAAGACCCGGAGGTGATGTGGCCATATCTCGAACTAAAGGAAATATCTAATGTGTGAATCGCATAATTACATAGATCTTATACAGGCCATCGACAATGCCGCGCGCGATTTACCGGACGGCTATTCCATCAACTTAGGGGTGGAAAACGGCGCGGCCTGGGTAGAGCTTGTCCGGCCGGAAAGCAAAGAATCTGGCCTTGGTGAAGATATCGACGGCGCCGATCGAACCTTAGTCGAGCAGATTAAATACGCGGTGGATATTGCCATCGAAGCAGCAAAGAAAGGGGGTGTTTAATGGCCAAGCGGCATAATTACAAGGAAATTGATCGAACCGCGGAATTTAACTGGCGCGCCGAGCGCCTGGCGATCGCCCAAAAAAAAGGTTACAAATACATATCAGAGTCGATTGTCAAAACCTATCGCAAACTAAAATCCGGGGTGGCGACTTCGCTTTACCTGGGCGGCATTGTCGGCGCCCCGGGAATCTTGTTGTTTTTAAAAAAAATCGGTGAAATCAAAAGGGAGGGTGAAACAGATGGCACAAATTATTGATGCGTTGATGCAAAAGGTAATTGATGGCGGTAGATTATTAGAAACAGGGTCCCACCGATTTACCAAGGTGTATGCCCTGGACGCTCCCGGCCCCGGGGGCGCGAGCCATGAATACGTGATATCCTGGGAGCAAGAGCAGGGGGTTGCAGGAAATGTAATCGTTTTCCAAGAAGGCCCGGTAAAAGAAGCCGGGGTAAACGGATGCTTTATGGAAGATCTGATTTCTATTTGCGTCGATCGGTTGGAGGCCTTTCAGGCGGGCGATTTTAATTGCGTCGAAAACGCCATGGCCGTAGACAGTTTGAAAAGCGCGCTGTTTTCCTTGGATTCGAGAACCAAAGAGCGCCAGGAGCGCGGTGTTGAGGGCCGGTCGTCTGTATGACCAAAGACCAGGCTAAGATTTTAGGCTATTGCAATCATTGTGCGGCGTTTTATGCCGGCGTCGTGCATTGTGGGCCCGGGATCACCGACGCGGATGAAAAGTGTTTATGCCTTCTTCCCGAGGCGGTGGTTGCCAGGTGGAAAAAAGATTACGGCGTAGAACATCAAAAAGTTGGACACACGTACGTGTGTCCAAAAAAAAAGGAGGAAAAAATTGACTAAAGCGGATGTGGAATTAAATCGGCCAGAAATGGCAACCAGGTTCACCTATCACGCGCCCACAGAAGGGCAGCCCGAGGTGTATCAGTATATTCGGGACCAGGCGCATGAAATGGCCATCATGTTACAAGAGCTTTGCCCGCAAAGCCGGGAATTGTCCCTGGCTTTAACCAGGCTCGAAGAATCGGTTATGTGGGCCAACGCGGCGATTGCCAGGCGAAGTGAGGATAAAACGATCCCGGACGGATCAAACAAAAAGGAGGATTAAAACGATGAACTACAGTGACGAAGCGCCAAGCATCTTAAATATCGCGGAGGGCGGTGCGGTGGAAATGTTTGACTTGGAAATGGCCAAGGTGTTTAAAAACCTTTCCAACCCCAACCGCACTCCGGATGCTGAAAGAGAAATCACATTGACGATCAAATTTAAACCGACCGACGCCAAGTCAATAGTAGATGCGAAGATATCAGTCAAGACAAAATTGGCGGCGCGGCGAACCATCAGCACGTTAATGCACGTTGAAAATGGCGAAGGCCGCGAGTTGGTGCAAAAACAACGCTCGCTTTTTGATTTTACCACAGAAAGGATTATGCCTGCAGTTGACGACCTGGGGGCAAGGGAGGTGGAAGATGCTGACTAAAGAAGCAATCGAACAACTACAAACCAGCACGGCCAAGGTTGAGCAGATCGAAGTTGGCGGGTTTACATACATCGCAACGCCAAGCCATATCGGTTTAAAAAAAATAGAACCGGCAAGACCCGAGCCCTTACAGGTATCCAGCCTACAGGGAGTTGTTGAGTATTTGAAACAAGCAGGCCCCGCCTCTGTCATTGGTGTAGGAGAAACCGGCAATCGCCTTATGGTCCATATCCCGGCCTATAACGGGGTTCGAGTCTTATCCGGGTTAGATAAGATCCATCAAAGCCGGCGATGTTACGTCACCGCGGCGGTGCCCGGTAATTGTTTTGCCTTTGATCGGTTTATGCCGGTGGAAACGTTTATCATCAGTGTGATGGCCAATTTTGTCGAAACCCTGCCGCGCCAGGAGGTTTTAGCCTTTGTCAGCAGCTTGCAGGCCGATGAACAGGACAAAACCGAAGATGACGGTGTTTCACAGCGCGTGCTGGTTAAAAAATCGGTGACAACCGTGGGCTCTGCCGTCGTGCCCAACCCGGTCGAATTGCAACCCTATGTCACATTTCCTGACATCGATCAGCCAACCCAAACCTATGTTTTCAGAATAAAAAAACAAAAAGACCAGCCGATCACATGTGCGCTATTTGAAGTCGCCTCACGTACCTGGGAGATCAGCACGGTTTATGAGATCCGCAATTATTTTCGAGCGAAAGTGCCCGACGTTATTGTAATTTCGTAAATAAATTTGACAATTTTGTAAAATTAGAATCTAATTGGTCGACAACCCATAGCTTCCTTTCACCGTGCAGGGCCTAACCCATCTACGGCCCTGCACGCCTTTTCTTTGGTTTAAAAAGCGGATTCCGGCCGCTGATAATTTAAACCCCACTCCCTCGATGTGATATAACTGTTTTTTATGGATCACTTTACGTTTGCCACACAAAACGCTGGTTGGATTGTGTCTGTGCTCTCATTGTTAGGTGTTATCGCCGCGGTGTTGATCGCTTATGGTGGACTCAAACGGCGTATCGAAGAAGCCAGCGAGCTTACCCGCAACTTTCACCAGGAGCTTTACCAGCCCAATGGGATAACTGTTTTTATGCCCAGGAAGGAGGCCCATGAGGATAAAAAAGAGATCTTAGCCGCCTTTAAGGCAATGCGCGATGATTTTCGCACCGATTGCGGGATGCGCCGGGGCGAATGTCAAACCCAGTTTTTACACAAAATCGATGTGCTAAGAGCGGACTTAAAGGGGTCCTATCGCCTGCAGGAAACCTTTCAAAATCAGCAACAGGCAAACAGCCGCGGAATTGTATCAATCAGCAGCCAACTATCGTTATTGTTAAGGGCCAGCCATATTGGCTTTGACCAAAGTTTTGCCAACCCCGAATCAAACGGGCAACCAGAAAACCTATAGGAGAAACCATGTTTAAAAAATTATCGATCGCTTTAGTTTTAACCCTGCTTTTGACCGGCGCCGCCCTGGGCGCGCCCTCCTGGACGGTGGCCAATCAATCAACGGTCGGATGGGATGCGGTTACCAAATTAGCCGATGATACGCCGATCCCGGCCGGTGATACGGTCACCTATCGTGTCCATATCAAAAAAGACGGCACAGCCGGCGACGGCACTCAACTTACCGAAACCGCAGCGCTCGAATATACTATTACATTTACCGCCGAAGGCCGTTGGCTTATTGGGATTCAAGCGGTCAGAGCCCCGGAAGCTAACCCGGAGGATCTGCAAAAGTCGACCATCATTTGGTCAGATAATGCAGATCCGCTTTTAGTCCCGGTGCCCTTTGGATTTATCTACTACTTAACCCCTGCAGAGCCGGGCGGATTCGGACCGAAATAAAAGGGGGGACGAAAGGGGAATTATGAAACGCTTTGAAATGGACGCAGTTTCAATAGTTTTATTAATCAGCCTGATGATGGGTTGTGCCGGCATCGCTTTAACCAAAGTGCAAGTAGACCGGCTACAAGTCTTATCCAGAACCGCAGGGTATTTTTTGGGGTATATTGTCGGCGAGACAGCCGATGAAAAATTGGAAGGCCGGGTTGCCGAATATTACATGGAGATCCGCCAGGACGGCTTGACCGTTGGCGCGCTGAATATCGGTCTGAATTATTTATCCGAAACACTTAAAGTCAACCCGGGCCTGGTAGCAGAAATCGTATTTGCTTTGAAATCATTTGGCGTCGAGTTTAGTGATGACGGCCAGGTTTTGAAAATACACGATATCCCACCCGAGTATATGGACAGCGCAGCGGCCGGCTATCGAAACGGTTTGTTAACGGCAAAATGGGAGTTAGAGCATGGTTGAAGATAAGAAAGAAAAAATATCAAGACCATTAATTTTACACCCCGGCGATATATTTCTTTCTCGCAACCCGATGTCATTAGGCCGGCTAATTAACTGGGTGCAAACCTTCACCAGCAAGGACAACCAAAGCGTATATTCTCACGCCGGGGTGATCCTGGATTACTCAGGTACAACTTTCGAGGCCCTATGGACCAATCGGCGCCAGAATTTTTTCGAGGCCTATAAGGATAAACAGGTATTAATCGCGCGCCATCGGGATATGAATTCAAAGCGGGCCCTAGACGGCTGGAATGGGGTTAAGCACCATGAGGGCAAGATATATGCGGGTCATCGGCTTTTGTTTTTCCTTTTATGCCCCCCCCTGGCAAAATACTTTTCTTTAGGTATGGCGGTCTGTTCAGAAATGACGATGAAATTTCTATGCAGGGCAAAACTGGCTACCGCATGGAAGGGATTTAACCCTGATGACGTTCACGATATGGTGACTCACTGGAAAGAATATGCGGTGATTTACGAAGGTATCTTGCCGCAGGATTCCGGTGATTTTGGCAGGCAGCAATATAATGACCCATATATTGATAATTACAAAAAGATTAATCAACCATTTAAGCCCGCAGCGTAGGAGCAAAGCAATGGCAATCGAAAAGTCAGACATTGGTTCAAACTTTAAACCCATTCCAAACACGATCCCGCTGCCCGACCCACCGGTGCCCGACTTGCCCAGTCCGGCGATGTCGATTGAATTTCAATTCCCCCTGGGCGAATTCGTGAAAGTTAAAAACATCGCAATTATGGGAAATATTACTTGCGCGGCGATCGCTTTTCATTCCCAGGGCAATATCTATTTGATTGATACCGGTATCGGCTTGCCGCGCTGGTATCCGGAATCGCAACTCGAATCGGCCCCGTTACGCGATATATTTTCAACCCCCACCAAGTAATTTATCAATAAACAGGAGGATTAAACGTGAACATACGCGAAGCATTTAAATCATGGTTTGGCAATGACCAAGACGCCAAAAAAGAAACTGAGAAAAAGCGCAAAAAGCGCAAGAAAAGCAACCCCCAGGCTTATCAGCTAAAAGAATTGGAGCGCCTGGAGGAAGAAGAACGCAAACGCAAACAGCAAAAATCTGAATAACAAGATTTAAAATTCGCCCGGTAACTTGTTTAACTGTTTGCGAACATTAACCAAGATTATCCTGGAGGTCGAAGATGAAATATCAAGAAGATTACGCGCGCATGGCCTATGTCGCCTGCAGTGAAGGCCCATTTACCGATGCCAAGTTGGCCATTCTGTTTAATGTGGCCAAATCAACGATTAATGAATGGAAACACGATCACCCGGAATTTAAAAAACAGCTGCAGGCCGGCAAGGATCGCTTTGATTCGGAAAAAGTCGAACGAGCGTTCTATAAACGCTGCACCGGTTATGCGTTTACCGAGATTACCCGAGAGCCCGCGATGGTCGATACCGGTCAAGGGGTTCCGCTGCAGGCCCGCATGGTGGTCACCAAACGGGTCCGCAAACACATTACGCCCGATGCCAAAGGTTGTATGGATTGGTTGTGCAACCGCCGGCCGGACCGCTGGAAAAAGCTAAAGCATGTTGAGATCAGCGGCAAAGACGGTGGACCGGTCAAAACCCAGGGTTTGGTGGCCGTGCCCTCCGGACCGCTGAGTATTGCCGAGTGGGAGCGACAAGTCAAAGAAGCGATTGCAAATGATAAAGCGGCTGATACTGATATTGATAACAACGGGAGTGCTGATGACGCTTTGGATACCCCAGGCGGGTCCCCAGGTTCGAGCGGTCCAGTGCCCTGTTGACTTTCCTTTTTTTGGTGGATCCCGCGGCGGCGGTAAGTCTGATTGCTTACTTGGCCGCCAAATATTGGGCGCCGATAAATATGGAAATCACTGGAACGGTTTAATCGTTCGCCGAAAATATAAAGAGTTCAACGAATTGCGCCGGCGCATCGATGAATTGATTTCAAACGGCCTGCCCGCCGAGCGTATTGGCGGCGATCAGCAGATCAACCATGTTCGCTTCGATAATGGCGCCGCGATCATCCTGGCGGCCATTATGCGCCTGGAACTGGTCAACGACTGGGTCGGTCACCAGTTCACCGAAATCAGTATCGATGAATGTACGACGTTTCCTTTTTTCATCAAACTGGTTGATAAACTTATCGGCTCGCTACGATCACCCCACGGTGTTCCCTGTCATATGTTCGGCACGGGAAACCCCGGGGGCAGCGGGCACATGCAAGTCAAAGAGTTTTTCAAACTGGGCGCAGCCGGCGCAGCTGAGGGCATCAAACCCTATGATGTTTTCGAGGATAAAGGCGAAACCCGCGTTTTCATCCCTTCTTTTTTGCGCGAAAACAAAATCCTTTGCGATAACGATCCCAAGTATGTCAACCGCCTGCTTTCTATTT
>Ga0307375_10005015_pt1 | contig 12513 bp, 13 predicted proteins | sample TR1MG_FD_202531 | JGI IMG/M metagenome (GOLD analysis project Ga0307375, IMG submission 202531) | Soil microbial communities from Risofladan, Vaasa, Finland - TR-1 | ecosystem: Environmental > Terrestrial > Soil > Coastal area > Acid sulfate soil | place: Finland: Risofladan, Vaasa | collected... | reverse complement strand
CCTTCTGGACAAGGTGCGCAGGAAAGAATCCGCGGTTTCCTACTACTACTCCAAAAGTCATCGATTCTCGGATTTTTCTAGTTAATCCTTTTATCTTATTTTTAATTAAAATTGTCGGACGTGGCATATTTTCACCTACTAGACATTCAACTTACAAAAAACATGATAAAACTTTATTTCTTTCGCGTTAATAAAAGTGTTACAGTTTGCATTGTGGGGTTAGAAATGAATAATAACGGTTCGTCTTGGGCAACGGTCCATTCGGCACCGATACATTCAACGTCATAACCATTAGGGGACTGAATTGGCGGTATATATACTTCCGTAGGAGCAGATATGGTTGCATCGGGTGTAAATTCAAATCGGAACGTGCCTTTTTTACGGTTAAACTGAACTTTGAGCGGAGTGCCTGCGATTCGACGAGTATAAGGACGGCAAAACCCACTAATCGCGCGTCCTCCAGAATTTATATCCTCTTGCCAATCAACAGTCTGCTGATCACGTGAGAAAATGGATAAATCCTCTTGGTTCCAGTTATCCCCAAACGCATTATTATTATCAGCAGTGTAATTCCACAGGGTGCCACTCAAAAACAACTTATCAAAGGCATTGTACATTAAATCCAGAGCGATTGTTTGCCATTTAAAGACATTCCAGTCCCTTTGCCCCTTTTTCCACTTTTTGTAACTTTTGCCATTGTTCAAATCCATGTGGCATCCAAATTCACCAACCAGACATGGACAATTGCCATCATTTATCGTCTTACTTAACTCAGGTTGAATATTTAACTGACGAATATACATCTTCTGGATGCCTCTGAGACCCCAGACGGGGCGAATTCGTGAAATATCAACGGAGAGAGGCCAGAGAAAGCGTTTCACGTAGCTTAGCGCGGGATCATACCAGTGAAACCCATTCACCATATTTGAAGGAGTGTTTTCGGGCAAGCCTTCCTCGGGAGGAATAAGAGTAGTCGCCGGTTCATCTTCCACAAGAATCATCCAGTTGGGATTGTATTGCCGAATCTCTTCTGCCACTCGAGAAGCAAAGGGAAATAAATAATCTCGTGTATAATTTACTTCTTGGCCATTCACAACCCGGAAATAATCATCATTCGGTGCGACAGGCATCCCATCGGCACCCTCCACCCAGACACCGTGGTCTTTCCAGAAGTCTTTTGCCCCTTTCTTCCAAATTGAAACCTTTTTCGGGTTGACCGTAATTTTTCGCTTCACACCCAATGTTAATTTCCAAATTATTAAGCCAATCTCTTCCAGTTCAAAGGAATTTCCAGCTGCTGCAAACATCCCATCGACCGGCGTCCATGCGAGCCCAGGTAACGGTGGATCATCCTTCTTATTCTTCTTCATCTTTAAATTTCGTGTAATCGCTTTTTGCCCAATGAAGCCATGGTGCGGTTCATTGAGAGAATCAAATCCAAATACGTGTGGCATGTCTTTGATGCGTTTCGCAATCTGCTTCAAGCTTCCTGTATAATGTGCAAGTATATAATCCTGAACATTCAGTTTTTCGCCCGTCTGCTCATCCATTAGCATTAACTTTGGGGCAAAATCACGCCCCGCAAAAAAGAGGGTCCACATCGTTCCATTTGTGAAATACTTATAATTATTGCCCCACACCATCTGCGGATAACTTTTCTTATTTTTAGGATCATACAAATATTGCATATTTATTGCCATTTCCGCTTCATCGAACTTCGTATAATCAAGCCCTATTTTATCAAATAACCAGAGCGGGGCACCATCGCCCCCTGTAACCCGACTCCAGACATCTTGGTGCGGATCGACGAAGACATAAAACCCGTAAGACCCTGCCATAGCAACCATATCAGCATAATAGTCGAGATATTCTTCGTCGTATTGGTAAGGACCTGCATGTTCAATTGCTTCCCACGTCGTTAAGAACCGTAGGCAGTTGAAGCCCCAAGATTTTAGGCGCGTGAAATGTTCTTCAGCTTCTTCTCGAGGAAAAGGACGTCCAATCCAAGAGACATTCTTTAAATCAATAGGTGGCCAATTTTCTTTATTTTGAGTTGCCCCATCTGGTTTATAGGGAACTTTGGTGCTCCCTCCAAGATTGACTCCGCGGAGAATTACTTTACGCCCTTCCCCATCAATGAACCATCTACCAGAAATTTTCAGAAGACTTAATTTGCTCATATTTTTCATCTCTAAGTAAGGTTTGAAGGAACATCTTGTTCTAAATAGTTAATATAATGCGTGAGGAATTGTTTAAGGTCTTGAGAAGTCGGGCTGCTGCCTTTTCGGACAAAGAAGCTTGCGGCACAATTTCCAAGAAGAGGGAGGATCTCAACCGGAAATTTGGCGAGCATGGCATAGCTAACGCCTGCACTAAAATGATCCCCTGCAGAGGTAGTAAATTGCGGGGCAGAGGTAAATGCATTCAAAATTATATTCTGTGTCCTTTCAGAAGCAATAGCAGCCATTTTTGGACTGTGAGCAATCACAAAAGACAGATTGAGGTTCTGTTGAATCAATTGAGTTAAAGTTAAAGGGTCTTTTGAAGAAGTTTCTTGTAACCCAGACCCTAGATCCTCGAGCTCACGATCATTTAGGAATAATACTGTCTGGACATAGTCTTCAAAGTGACGAAGCAGATTAATCAACTCGTTCATTTGAGATCGCGGTTTTTTCTTTAAATCAGATAAATCAAGAATGAGAAATTTATTTTTTGAAGATATAGAGAGATTAGGAAGAATATTTTTTTGTAAAGCAGAAAAAATTTCAGATAAATGCGGGCTAGCAGACCAATACCCTAGCCCCCATAATTGGCTTGCCTCAAATTCATTAATTAGGAATTCAAGTTTGAGATAGGACAGGATTTGTTTCCAATCGAGGCGGTTGATATTTTCAAAATTCGACATCATGATTTTACCATCCGAAAATTCATAGGCATCCGTTTGCCCAGGATTGCCTACGGAGTAAGCTACACATTGATAAGTATCAACCAGTTGTTCTTGAAAAAGGTCCATCATAACTGGAACTCCAAAGGCGCCAATTAAATGAATGTTCTGTGTTCGTCCACATAAAGTGGAGAGAGCTTTTCCAACATTACAGGTGAATCCTCCCGCAGACACTTTTCGGATAATTCTTTCTATTGAAGTACTCGACCCGGCAGATTGAGCGATTCGTTCCGCCCATTCAGCAATATTTTCTATCACTTCATATTCCAAGTGCGAATGTCGGACTCGGATCACGGAAATAATATTGTCAATATAGCCATCAATCCCTAAAAGGACTTGATCCTTTATTTGTGCAGGGAGAACAACGCCTCGTGCTTTTTTCAAGACCTCTTCTGTTTGATCACGAGCCTGATTAAGAAAAGAATCAGAATTTCTAATTACCATCACCTAATAATTCAAAAAATGTTAATACCTATTTTAAACATTTTTTAAAAATCTTAGAAAAATGAAACATTAGTTTTGGAAATGCGGAACTATCTAGTTTAAATAGTTCATATCATTATCTTGAGATTCCAAGATCGCATGGTGATGGCATATATTATTCAGTCTAATAATTCTAAAAACGCTTCAATTGTCAAATTAGCTTGATTTAATATAGCCTTTAAAGTTCCCTTGGCAATTTCTTTGTGATTCGGTATGGTTAAAGGTGGAAGAACTGGGTGTCTTAAATGAATATGACTTGCCTTTTGCCCCCTCACAAAATAGCCTAATTTAACTAATGTTTTCACCAATTTCGTTGCTGAAATAATTGGTAATTTTGTCATATTGAAATATCAATAATAATTTCTTTAACATCCTTGCTTTTAGTGATAGGAATTCCATCTTCTGCCAAATATTCGAGATGTACTTGAATAGCTGCTTTAATGTTTTCAATAGCATCATTCTCGTCTTTTCCTTGAGAAATACACCCTGGGAGGGCTGGGACTGTGGCAACGTAAATCCCATCTTCATCCTTTTCTAATTTTATTTTAAATTGCATCCATTTCATCTCAAGCTAATTTTAAATTAGATTTATTCATATTATATCATCATTTAGAATTCATTACTTCTTTTTTTTAATATTTTTCCTTTAAGAGAATAAATATTAAATAGCCTCTATAATGTAGATATTGATTCATTCGTTTTGAGTTTTTCTCTAATATATTTTTTTTGTTCTTCAAAGTTCATATACGAAAATTTATCGCTCAATTTATCCCTAATTTCCCGCATCAGCATAACGGCATCAAATTTTTTATCAACCTTCATAATCTACTAACGCCCTTATTGTTCCTCTTAGCCATTTTTTCCATTTGATAAATATAAAAATGAATATACCTAAGTATCAAGTTTCTTAATCATTTATTAACTAAAAATTTTGAATTTAAATGTAAAAAAGTGCATTTTAATAATTAAATTCAGTCAAGGTGGATTTTATGAAATTAACGGGTGGCGAAATTATCGTCGAATATTTACGGAAAGAGCGAATGCCATATGTGTTTGGAATTCCGGGGCATGGTTGTTTAGGCTTGACAGATGCGCTTCGTAAATACAAAAACGAGATAAAAGTAATTCAGATGAAGCAGGAAATGAGTGGGGTGCATATGGCAGACGCGTATTATCGGGTAACAGGAAGACCTTTGGCGGTATTTACATCCATTGGGCCAGGAGCCATTAATACTGCCATCGGTTTGGCTAGTGCCTATGTGGATTCCATTCCCGTTTTAGTAATTACAGGGGATACACACGTCCATATGCGAGGAAAAGGGGTCCTCCAAGAGATTGAGAGGAGACGCGATTCAGATTTACCCCGTGTGCTTGAACCTATTGTGAAGCGATCTTGGCAGGTCGCCAAAGTCGAGCAGCTGCCGAGTGTAATGCAACGTGCCTTCAATCTCATGATGACCGGGCGGCAAGGACCAGTGCATATAGACCTCCCAATGGATGTGCAGTGTGATTCGATCGATATTGACATTCCCGATATAGATCATTTTAAGCCGCAGGGGAATATTTTAGGAGATCCGCAGAAAATCAAAGATGCAATTGCATTAATTTTATCGGCAAGGCGCCCTGTTGTCTTGGTTGGTGGGGGAGTCGTGGCGGCAGCGGCATTCCAAGATTTAAAGGAATTTGCAGAACTAGTTGGGGCTGCTGTAATCACAACTATGATGGGAAAAAGTGCGTTTCCAGAAGATCATCCCCTCTATGCATGGCATACGGGATCAAAAGGAACCACCTGTGGGTTGAAGCTGAGTTCCACGGCGGATGTGCTCATTGCGATCGGGTGCCGATTTGCCGATGAGACCTCCTCGTCCTATAAACAGGGGGTGAGTTTTGCCATTCCGCCCACGAAATTAATTCAAGTTGATATTGATCCAACCGAGATTGGGAAAAATTATCCCGTCAAGGTAGGCATTATTGGTGATGCGAAGAGTGTGCTTCAAGCATTAGTTACAGAACTGAAAGAGCAGGGGATTAAAAAGAATTATGAGGATAAACCCTATTTTAAAAAAATTCAGACCCTCAAAAAAGATTGGTTTGCGTTTATTCACAAATTTAAAGATGATTCAAAAGTGCCCGTAATGATTTCCACCGTGCTCCAAGAGGTCAGAAAAGCGCTTGCAAGGGATGCGATCGTCATTACTTCTTCAGGTAACATTCAAGCCCAAATGTTACAAGAATTCCCGTTCTATGAGCCAAAAACCTGCATTACGACAGGGGGATTCTCAACGATGGGATATACCGTCCCCGCAACAATCGGGGCGAAGTTAGCCGCTCCTAAAAGACAAGTCGTGGGGCTGGTGGGGGATGGCGATTTTATGATGACCATGCAAGAACTCGCTACTGCCGTTCAATATCAGCTTCCCATTCTCATTGTTCTCGTGAATAATATGGGCTGGGTCGCCATTTCGGATCTGCAACGGGCGGTCTATGGAGAGGATCATGCATATGCTACTGAATTCTTTGATGCCACAGGAAAACTCTATTCCCCCGACTTCAAAGCAATTGCGGAAGGCTTTGGCTGTTACGCTGAAAAACTTACGAAGTGTGAGGAGATTCAGCCCTCCATTAAACGCGCACTGGACTCAGGAAAACCTGCGGTGCTAGAAATCATCGTCAATCGAGATTTTCCCTATTCCGGCAGTCCCGCGCACGGTTGGTGGGATGTGCCCATCCCTACATATTTTCCAGAGAAGCGAGCAAAGTACGAAGCCGATCTCAAAGGCGAGAAGATATAAAACGCAACTTATCAAACTTTTTAGAGTTTTTCAACAATTAAAAGAGGCAATTTAAATGGATCTTACTTTATTTTAATAAATCTAAAAATTCTTCTAAAGTTAAATTAGCATCTCGTAATATACTCTTTAGGATTTTCGGATGCAGAGTTTTTTCTGCATGATGAGGAACTGTTACTCTTATTCCTTCTTTATTCTTGAAAATCTTATGACTTCCGCTTTGGCGAGCGAAAGAAAAACCTATCTTTTCTAAAACCTGAATTACTTTCCCTGAAGAAACGCGAGGAAGTTTTTTACTCATATATTAACTTCCAATGAAGTCAAACTGACAAATTCAATATTTGGAATTGGTTCGCCATTTTCTAATCGATCTTTTACATGAAGACTAATCGCATCTTTAATATTTTCTAAAACTTCCTCATAAGTGGCACCCTGAGAATAACATCCTTGTAGCTCTGGACAGAAAGCATAATAGCCTTCGTTATCTTTTTCAATCACTGCAGAAAATCGATAAGTTTTCATAGAATAACCTTCTAATGATGACTAATGAATAAAAATAAGATTTACTCTTTATTAAACTATTTGGTTTTTAAGATTGTTGAATTTAAACATTTATTATGTTTTATTTTAATAATAGGACTTTACGCATTTATTTCCTGAATTCCTGCTTCTTTGAGCGCTTTTTCGATGATTTGGGCATGCTCCTTGCCTTGCCCCCGTAATATTCGTTTATAGAGCCCTTGGAAGACCGCTTTTAAAAACATGGCGAGGGGAACGATGCGTTTATCAAAGATGTATAATTTTCTTTTTTTGATCCCTTTGATATATCTTTTCGCAGCTTCCTCTGGGGTGAGCCCTTTTTTGGTGTATTCCCGCCAAAAAACAGTTTTGAATAATTCAAGTTTTGCATCCAGCTCTTTTTGATCGATGTCTTTCGCAAGTTCTGGGGGAATTCGCACATCAGACCGCTCAATAATATTGGTTTTAATGATGGTTGGGCAAATGACTGAGACATCAATCCCCCGATCATGGATCTCGCTATAGAGCCCTTCCGAGATTCCCACAACTGCGAATTTGGAGGCCACATAATCAAGATGGTAGGGCTGCCCAACCACGCCTGCCCCTGATCCGGTATTTACAATGTGCCCAGAACCGCGCTGCAGCATCCGTGGGAGAAATACTTTCAGCGAATAGATGATACTCCATAAGTTCACATCCAGCACTTTTTTCCAGTCATCTAATTCCATCGATTCCGCAAAAGAACCACTCCCGATTCCCGCGTTGTTGATGAGAAGGTCGATCTCCCCTAATTTTGCATAGACATCCCCAGCCAGATTAACAAAATCGTCATATTTCGATACATCACATTTCCCCGTAAATACCTTGACGCCTAAAGCAGCGATCTCTTCCTTAACCTTGTCTAAATTCACCAGATCAAGATCAGTAATGAAGAGGTTCATGCCTTCTTTCGCTAATCCTATCGCTAAGGCGCGCCCAATCCCGCTCGCCGCCCCCGTAATCAGGCAATTCTTATTCTTCAATTTCGCCATCGCGCTATCCATCCTTTCCGTTTAGAATATTTTCATTTTTATAAAAGGACTACTAAAGAAATAATAAGGTAAAATAAAGGGTAGATAGTTTTTAGATTAGGGTTTTAAAAGGTTTTCGATGAATTTCTCTATAGTCAAAGATTTGACTTCTGTTTGCTTTTTGAAATGTTTATCATAACTCAAAACAGGGCATTTGAATTTTAAGGCTATAGCGATGAAAGGTGAAACTTTTTCATCGATTTTTTTCATTATATCAACTGATCTCGGAAGCATATCTATATAATATTCATTGGGAATGATTGTAATGTTTCTAAAAAGTTCGCTAATTAAGTATTCGAATGATTTCTTATTTGATTTTTCCTCAAGTTTATCTTTAATTAAAGAGGAATATTTTTTTAACTCGGTTAAGAAAAATTCTGGGACTAAAAATTCTTAGTCTTTATTTTCGAGAATTGACCAAATATAACTATTTGGGGCAATTAACGTGGAAATTAAAAGATTTATATCAATTACAATTTGTTTTTGTTTTTCATTTCGTTCCAAGCTTCCTGCCTCGCCTTTTCGAACAGATTTACATCAGCAGTCGTTAAATTTAATGAATCAATTTCTTCTTTTATTTCTCTTATCCTTGCAATTTTGAGCTGAAGCTCTTTTTCCAATTCGAATTTTATGATTTCAATTGGAATATCTTCTTCAATTTTAAATTTTAATTCAACCATTTGTTATCTCCACTTATTTTGAGTATTTTTCGATTTTCTATTAGGAATTCTTTCACTTCCAAAAATTTTAATTCAACCTTTAATTTAAAGGAACCTATTTTTAATTGTTCAGTATCTATTATTCAATGGGATGTTGTATGAGTTATGAGCCGGAGAATACGTGGTTTAATTATTGCCTTGACCTAGACCCGCATAAAATAGAGGAAGCGATTACAGAAGAATTTATTGTCTCAAATGGCAAGCGAATCCACTTAGATATTTATGGGAAAGAGGAGGATTTAAAAACGACGGTTATTTTCATTCATGGGACCGCCGTTTATAGCAGATTTTACGTGGAATTTTTATATCGGTTGTATCAAAACGGCTATCGCGTCGTGGCGCCAGATTTACCAGGGCATGGGCTTAGTGAAGGTAGAAGAGGGCATTTCGATATGAATCTCTTGACCGCAACGATCTTCGATGTGACCACTCACGTCATCGATCAGTTTGGCGAGCAGGTCGTTGTAATGGGATCAAGTCTTGGCGGGATTACAACGCTCTATGCGGTTGCTAACGATGATCGCATAAAAGCGGGGGTTTGTCACAATGCTGCCATCTTTAATGAAGGTGCACATCATAAAATCGTGAAATTAAAAGGCATCTATAAAATTCTCCGTCCCATAGTACCCGTCTTCTCAAAAATAATACCGATCTTACGGCTTAGCGTGTGGATCTATCTAGATGCGCATAATTTGGTCCATGACAAGCGCCTAATCGAAAAAATGGATATAGTTTTAGGCGATCGGCTGGTAAGCGATAAATATACGCTAAAAGCCTTAGCCACTCAGATGCGAGCGCCCCTCCGCCGACCCATCGAAGATATTGAAACCCCCGTAATGATCATCGGGGGGGATCAGGATATCTTGTTCAGCGTCGAATATATGCAGGAAATCTTTGACCGCTTGGCACGTTCTAAATACAAGCGATTCGAGATGCTTCCTAATGCCCCCCACTTGATTCTGCACGAAAATCGAGAGGAATCGCTGAGCCGAATAACCGGTTGGTTGGCTGAAATTTTATAAAAGATGATCTTTAGTATTTTATTAATTAAGAAAGGATGACAATTCTTTAGGGTAGTAACATGAATAATAATGAAAATGAATTTTTACGTTGGTTTTCGCAAGCTAAGTTTGATTTAGAAGCTGCAAAGGTGAGCTTGAACGCAGGAAATTATGAATGGGCTTGCTTCCAAGCACAACAAGCAGGAGAGAAAGCTTTAAAATCATATTTATATTTACATGGTAAAAGATTAAATACCCCACGAATTCTAACAAAAGGAGGACGCAGAACTATGTGTCGATTATGCAGAGAAGATATTATCCCTGATAGAGAAATTAACCGAAAAATAATTAAGATAATCCATGCGATAAAGGAAAATTTGAATCCTTCTAAAATTATTATCTTTGGGAGCTTTAGTAGAGGCGATTATAATGAAATCAGTGATCTCGACTTAATTGTCATTGGAAACTATGATCTCCCCTTCTTTAAGCGAATTGGCAGGGGGCTTGACCATAATCCCACCGATTTAGATATTGAACCCCTAGTTTATACGGAAGCGGAAATCACACGAATGATTAACAATAAGAATGTATTCATTTCTCACGTCTTAGAAGAAAGAATCGAAGTTTAAATGGTTCATGCTAAGCTCTCTTAAAAGTCCTAAACCTAAAATTGAAATTTAAATTCAGTTTACATAATTAATTTTAGGCTTATTGCGTGGCACAAATTTCCGGAAGTGCGTCGCTTTTTTCCCGATAGCAAGCGCATATAACGCGCGATTGTCTTTCGGAAGCTCTAATAATTTCCGCACTTTGCGAGACATGCCAAGAGAATAGATGAGAATCCCCATGGAACAGGTCCCTAAATCCATCGCCTCCGCCATTAACATGAGATAGGCGGCGGACAGGCACGCATTTTCCAATGCCGCTGGGAAGCCTGAGGACTCCTTCTTTGCACTAATGATAATTAAGACAGGTGCATCCCAGAATAAGCAATCTCTTCCCCCAGTTTCCATCACTTGCACTAACTCTTTCATTAGGCCTAACATCGAACTTATCATGGCAGTTGACGTTTTTGGTAAGAACTTGGTGAGGCGCTCCGCAGCTGCCACGGGATCCTCCGGGAGGGCTTTCAGCACGGGGGCTATTTCTTGAATGAGTGTGGCTTTTATTTCCTTCACCCGCTTCCCTGTAATGACTGTGAATGCGGAAGTTTGATCATTATGCCCTGATGGCGCGTACCGTGCGGCATTAATTAATAAGTCTAAATCGCTTCTCTCAAGGGGATCTGGTTTGAATAAGCGCGTTGATCTTCGCGATCGCATAAAATTCAAGATGGTTTCCGGATCCAGTCGAATGTCGGGGATAGGAGCTATTTCAGTTTCGTCCGTATAACACGTTATTGTGACCGCATCTTCCGGACAAACTGCAAGACAGTGCGCACATCTTATACACCGGACGGCGGCATCCTTTGCCACTTGAAGTGTTTCGCCCTTCTTATACAATGTGGACGTGGGACATATCCACGCACACTCAAAACACGTGATACATTTCTCTCGATTAATCACTACCGGCATTGCTTCGCTCATGTTCATTTCACCTATAAAACCTAAATAATAATTAATTATATCGTTAAATATTAATCGCATAATTATTTTAATTCTGTTATGAAAAAAGCAGGGGAATTCGAAATATTCTTATGAATACAATAAATGGCAGGTTGTAAAGAGAGGTAGTTCTTTGAAACATGAAATTTATGATGTAATAGTAATTGGATCAGGGTTAGGGGGATTAACAGCAGCGACGCTATTATCCCAAAAGGGATTGAAAGTACTTGTCGTGGAAAGTAAAGATCGCGTGGGGGGGCGATTTTCTACCATTGAATATGAAGGCTTTAAGCTACCGACTGGGGCGATTCTTATTCCTGATAGTTGGGTAATAAAGCTTCTTAAAGAGGTAGGGGTCGATCTGAATCTGCTACGCCCTTTATCTCGCGTCTTTTATAGGATAGATGGGACCGCTTATGAAATATCGATTGATATTGGGCTACCAATGCTTCTTGATCTCATCGATAAACTGGAGAGGAAAGAAGCGGATCAGAGCGGGCGTAACATAAAGCCAGTCGAATTAAAGAAGATCATTAATGGGTATTTAAGGGGAATGAGAGGCGTAAAACAAGAAGAAATTATAACCGTTCGTGACTGGCTCCTCCAATTTACTGAAAATGAGAAAGTGCATGAAGTCTTTGATAATCTTTGCGCAGCCTTGATGATGGCGCACTCCTGGGAGCTACCTATTTCAAAATTCTTCCTTTTTAAGGAGATGAAAAGATTCTTCCTATCGATTACCGGTAACTTGAGTATTGCGAAAGAATTAGCTAAAGTGGTTGAGAAAGCTGGGACGGTTTGGACCAATTGTCGTGCGAAAAAGATTTTAATTCACGAGGGAAAGGCTACAGGGGTCGTTGTGGAAGAGGATGGAAAGGAAATTGAAATTCAATGTCGAGTTGTAATAAGTGATATAGGACCTAAGATGACGGTAGAACTGGCAGGACCGGAAAATTTCGGCGATGAATACCTAAAGGAACTGCGAGTAAAGCTCAGACCAAGTCCTTCATTATTGGTCTTAATAGCAAGTGATAAACCACTATGCTTGGAAGGAATACATGATGGGTTGGAGATCATAATGGGAGGGCGGCGGATTAAAACAGTAGTACCCATAACTAATATCTGCCCTGAACTCGCCCCACCAGGTCAGCATCTCCTTTATGCTTCGGTCGAGCCCATTTCTTGCATCCACCCCGTTGAAGTACCCTGTGAAACACAGCAAATTAAACACGATTTAAAAGAGCTCTTTCCTGATTTTGAAAACCATGGTCGAATTCTGCAATTAAAACTATGTGGGGATAAAAATGAGTGGCCTGAGGGACGGACATGGCTTGGATACGGTCTGCCAGTGGAGACGCCCTTATGCAATTTATTTAACGTAGGC
>Ga0307375_10005014_pt1 | contig 12514 bp, 14 predicted proteins | sample TR1MG_FD_202531 | JGI IMG/M metagenome (GOLD analysis project Ga0307375, IMG submission 202531) | Soil microbial communities from Risofladan, Vaasa, Finland - TR-1 | ecosystem: Environmental > Terrestrial > Soil > Coastal area > Acid sulfate soil | place: Finland: Risofladan, Vaasa | collected... | reverse complement strand
CGTTCATGAATCCGCTCACCACCACCAGTGACGTCGACGACCTGATCACACTCGTCGAGAGGGAGTTCGCCGCAATCGAAGCGGTCTCGTCGCCTAACTGAACGGCCTGAGATCGCCCGGACCTCAACGGCCGTTCGCGCGAACCAACCCCGAACCAACCTACATAGACCCGCGTCCCACGTCCGCGCTAGACATGGGTGATGTCGAGGTTCGTCACGTCACAACGTGACCAAGAGGTGAGGGAAGTGGGTGCGCCAGCCCATGACCGTTGACGGGAGGTCCGTGTCATGACACCGCTGCACGTCGTACTACTCACCGCGGGTGTGGCCTGCGTATTCACGTGGACTGCGTCACTCATCACCGGTGATACGTCGTGGGTCGATCGCCTGTGGTCGATTGTGCCGGTGTTCTACGTATGGGTGTTCGCGTTGGCCGCGCGACTCGCGGACGTCCGACTCGACGTCATGGCCGCACTCGTGACGATCTGGGGGATCAGACTCACCTTCAACTTCGCTCGAAAGGGTGGCTACACGGGAGTGGAGGATTATCGCTGGCAAGTACTTCGCGATGCCATGCGCCCGTGGCAATTCCAGGTCTTCAACCTCTTCTTCATTGTCTTGTACCAGAACTTTCTGTTGGTGCTCATCACGCTTCCCGCGTACAGCGCCTATCAACACCGCTCCACGCCGTGGGGGGCGACCGACATGCTCCTCGCCGCTCTATTCCTCCTGTGCACCATCGGCGAGACGGTCGCCGATCAGCAGCAGTGGGACTTCCAGTCGTGGAAGCGCCGCGAGATCGCGGCGGGACGGCTGCCGCGTGATCGCTTCGTCACCACCGGCCTCTTCCGATTATCGCGTCACCCGAATTACTTCTTCGAGGTGGCCCAATGGTGGCTCTTCTTCTTCATCGGCGCAACCGCGGCGCACGACCCCCTCCAGTGGACGATTATCGGACCACTGCTCTTGAGCGTGCTCTTCTTAGGTTCGACCAACTTCACCGAGAGGATCTCCAAGTCGCACTACCCCGAATACGCCCTCTACCAGCGTCGGGTCTCTCCCGTCGTCCCCTGGTTTCCGCGTTCGCGCGTCAACGAGATACAGATCGTGGACCTGGAACAACGCCTCGACTGAGGCTGCTGGGCCGCGTTGCGCTAGCCGAGCAGATCCCAACGGTTCCCGAAGAGGTCTCGAAAGACGACGACGGTCCCGTAGGCCTCGCGGCGAGGTTCACCGAGGAACTCGCCGCCCGCCGCCTTGAGACGCGCGTAGGCAGCCTCGAAGTCATCGACGCGCAAGAAGAAGCCGACACGGTCGCCCACCTGGTTACCCACGCGCTCTATCTGTGCAGCCCCGTCGGCGCGCGCGAGGAGGAACCCGGTGACGCCGTTCGCGGGGCGCACAACGACCCAGCGCTTCGCGTCGCCGCTCGAGGACGTCGCGGGCGAATCTTCCACCAACTCGAAGCCGAGCGCGTTGACGAAGTAGTCAATGGCCGTGTCGTAGTCATCGATCAACAGGGTGATCAGTTCGAGGTGCATTGACCAAGGCTAAATGGTGGAACCTTTCGCGACCGACACCGTATTCACGACGGAGTGACCTTTGGCCCTACTTTCGCCTGGCGACGGCGACAACGAAGCGACAAGACTCGAAACAAGTGTGGCAAGTGGGAAGTTCGACACAGCGAGACGGGGGCCTTTAAGCGTCGCTTGCCACTACGAAAACAGACAGGGCCCTTGACGAGGCGACCAAGTTTGAGGACAGGACATTGTGCACAGTACGCAGACCATGACGACAACGAAACCACGACCGATTCAATTCGAAGATCGACCACTACTCGTCTTTTGGGAAATGACCAAGGCGTGCGCACTGGCGTGCGCCCACTGTCGTGCCTGCGCCCAACTCGAAGCCGGACCCGATGAACTCACGACGAGCGAGGGCTTCGCGCTCATCGACGAACTCGCCGCAATCGGTCGCCCGCGACCCATACTGATATTGACCGGTGGCGACTGCCTGCAGCGCCCCGACATCGCCGAGATTGCTCGCTACGCCCAGCAACAAGGCGTACCCATCGCGATCTCACCCTCGGTCACGCCCTATCTGACGCCCGAACTGCTCGACGAATTACTGGGTTTCGGCGTGCACAGCGCATCACTCAGTCTGGACGGTTCCAACTCGGCGACTCACGACACCCTGCGCGGCATCCCCGGTCACTACGACGCGACACTCGACGCCATCAAGTTGCTCAAGAATCACGGCTACACGACTCAGATCAACACGACTGTCATGGCGGGCAACCTGCACGAGCTGGCCGACATCGCGGTGACCCTTCGCGAGCTCGAGGTGGACGTCTGGGAGGTCTTCTTTCTCATCACCACCGGCCGCGGCACCGATGTGCTCGAATCAACTGCGCAGGAGAACGAAGACGTGTGCAACTTCCTCGTCGACGCTTCGCGCTACGGGTTCACGGTTCGAACCGTGGAGGCCCCTTTCTTTCGGCGAGTGACCATGGAGCGAAAGAACGACCCCAACTACCACGACACCCACACGCCCGGGGCGCTCTACGGTGAGTTGCACGATCGCCTGGTTGAGAAGCTCGGCGAAGCGACCGCGCCGGTGCGCGCGCCCAGCGCGGCGACGCGTGACGGGAAGGGCATCATTTTCATTGCGGCCAACGGCGACGTCTACCCGTCGGGCTTCATGCCCTATCGCCTGGGTAACGTCCGCGAGGATCACCTGATCGACGTCTACCGCAGCAACCCGGTCCTGCGCGCAATACGTGCGGCGGACTTCGAGGAGCCCTGCGGTTCATGCGAACACGCCCAATTGTGCGGGGGCTCGCGGGCTCGAGCGCTGGCCAAGACGGGTAACCCTCTCGGCGCGGACTCGGGCTGTCTGCTGGTGGCGGACACGCTCATGGGAACCTCGTCAGCGGTACAACTTCGCACCCACTGACGAGGCGCCGCCGCGACGGGCGCCACCAGGGGGCGACCCCGCCGGAAGTGATTGACCCTGCGCCCCGATAAAATTTCTTCGTGGAGCTGCAAAAGGTGATCTTGTACTACGGTTTCACGCCACTCTCCGATCCGGAAGCGGTGATGCTCTGGCAGCGCACCCTCTGTGAGTCGCTCGACCTCAAGGGACGCATACTCCTGTCCACGCACGGCATCAACGGAACCCTTGGTGGGGACATGTCGGCGCTCAAGCGCTACGTTCGCCAGACCAAGCAGTATCCCGGCTTCAAGGATATTGACTTCAAGTGGTCCGACGGGACGGGCAATGACTTCCCGCGACTACGCGTGCGCGTGCGCGACGAGATCGTTTCCTTTGGCGCGCCCGGAGAATTGGTCGTCGACCGGGACGGTGTCGTGAGCGGCGGCGTGCACCTCAAGCCCGAGCAGGTGCACGAGCTGGTGGCCGAGCGCGGCGACGATGTCGTGTTCTTCGACGGCCGCAACGCCTTCGAAGCGAAGATCGGCAAGTTCAAGAACGCCGTGGTGCCCGACGTCAAGACGACGCGCGACTTCGTCGACGAACTCGAGAGCGGCAAGTACGACCACCTGAAGAGCCGCCCGATCGTCACCTACTGCACCGGTGGCATCAGATGCGAAGTGCTGTCGTCGGTGATGAAGCGGCGAGGGTTCCAGGAGGTCTACCAGATCGACGGCGGCATCGTCCGCTACGGGGAACAGTTCGGCGACAAGGGCCTCTGGGAAGGTTCTCTCTACATCTTCGACGCTCGAATGAACCACGAGTTCAGTGACCAAGCGAAGGTCATTGGCGTCTGCGAACGCTGTGACGCTCCGACCAGCAAGTTCTACAACTGCGCGAACCTGGCTTGTCGAAAATTGATACTGCTCTGCGAAGCGTGCACGGTTGACAACGTGAGTCGTAACTGCGCGCCCAGCCACGCTGACTACCTGTAGAGAGTCATCACCTGATCCTCAGCGTGATCCTTCCGGCTCGTCAGCGCACACTTCACGCGAGGACTATCGAGTTGACGACGATCGCGCTGGGCTACGCGCCTGAAGCGGCCCAGTAACCGTCACTTTGCTTCGACACTCTCAATGATTCTTCGCTCTCAAAGCCCGGGGCGAGCGAGGCCGAGCTACCGGCCATCACCTTGTGGTGATCTATGTTCAATAACCTGATCCAACTCTGCTGACCCATTGTCAACGCGACGAAGCAGGCGAGTTCGACGAGCTCTTCCTCACTGAAATTCTCGTGCAGCCGATTCCAGAAGGCGTCGTCGACATCAATCCGCCACGTGATGGCCTCAGCGTACGAGAGGGCTGCCTTCTCCCGCTCGGTGTAGGTCTCCGAGGTCTCGAAGTTCATCAGCTGGTCCAAGCGTCCCTCGGATAGACCGGAACGTTGGGCCGCCTCGCTGCGCTGATTCCCGCAGTACTCACACTTCACCGAACGCGAGACGTAGACACGGCACAATTCTTTGAGTGCGTGGTCAACGACACCATTTCGAAACAACTTCTCCCACGCTCCGTCAAATGCCCAGAACGCACCTTGGGAGTGCGCTCGCACCGCCGAACTCTCCGGACGCGGGGTACCTTCCTCCGCGCAGCGATGCATCACTGCCATCATCGCGTCGTCCATCTGGTCCAATGGGAAGTAACTGATCCTTTGTGGTCGTTCGAGCACGTCGAGCCCCTTCGAATGGTCGTCAGGCCGCATGTTACTTAGCGACGCGACCCGCCCAACAGCGACCTTGAAGCGCGCAGCGCTCGCGAAGAGAACGAAGAGACGATGTCAATCCGCCTCGATGCGGACAACATCGCGGAAATCAGTCCTCGACGCCGCGATCCTCGAGTTCCTCAACAACGGCCTTGTAGCCCGCGTCTTGGAGCATGTGGCGAAGGTCGAGGACCTGTTGGACGTCGATGTCCTTATGCCGCGGCTTCTCGAGAAAGATTATCGTGTCACCCACGTGGGCGCGGACCTTGCCATCGTGATTCTCCTCGACGGTGCCCACCGCCTCGAGCAACGACAGGACCGTGCGCCATTCGATGTTGTGACTGGTTGGGTGCTGGAAAATCTTCATCAGCGTGTCGCGGTGGTGGTTGTTGAGATCAACCGGCTTTGGGGAGTTCGTCATAAATGCCCCTTTCAGTCACACCATACGCCCCTACGGACGCGAAATTCCGGGTCCGACGGTGACCAAAGCCATTTCGCTAGAGCAATCTGGCCTGGTTGTACTTCATCTCGCCCAATACGATTCGGCTCTGGACGTCGCGAGCTCCGAGCTGGCGCAGCGTGTCCACCACCGATTGGAGCTCGTCGGTCGTGCGACATCCAATTCGCAGTTGGTAGTCGAGTTCACCGGTCGTGTGGATCACGTGCAGGACCTGTGGCACCCCCTCCAGACTTCGCTCGAAGTCGTGCCGGTCGACCGACTCCTTCAGCTTTATGTCGGTGAGCGAGTGCAGGGTGCGACCCAGACGGGTCATGTTCAATTCGGCGTGAAATCCCTCGATCACGCCCGATTGTCGCAGGCGACGTACCCGGTCAGCGGTGCTATTCGAGCTGAGGTGTACCAATGCGGCGAGTTGCTGGTAACTGAGTCGCGCGTCGTCGATCAGCGCATGTAGCAGCATCCGGTCGATATCATCCATTTCAACTCCCTCACTCCGTACCTAGATTATTGAGGTATTTTACCAAAATAGTTACGGAAAGTATCTCAATTTGGCCTTTGCTGACCATAAATCCGAGTCATTTGAGGTCATATGCCAAATATTCTGGTTACATGGTTTTCGTTGTACTTCAACTCATTATCGTCCCCCTCGCCGTCGTCGCCGGAACGCTCGCCCAACGCCGATTTGGTCACGCCGTTGGCGGTTTGATCATTGGTCTGCCCCTCGCTAGCCTCCCCATGCTGCTGCTCATCACGCTGCAGCGGGGAACCAAGTTCGCCACGTCCATGTCGAATGCTGACCTCATCGGGAGCGTCGCCGAAGTGGCGGTCATCGTGGTCTACGTGCTCGCCGCACGACGCTTCTCCCCGACGATGACGCTGTTGAGCGCGCTGGGTGCCTTCGCTTTGAGTGCGGGTGCGCTGCATTGGTTCACCCTCCCCACCCTCCTTGCCGGCGTGGCCGCCGTCATAGCCTTCATGGTCGCCCTGCGCTTCTGGCCCGTTGTCGATCACGACGTCATCGTGGGTGGCCGCGACCGCCTGCTTCTTCGCGTCGCGCTATCGGGAGGTTTCGGCCTGCTCGTCCTGGTGCTCGCGGGACCCATCGGTCCGGGCTTCACCGGACTGGCGGCCGCCCTGCCAGTGTCGAGTCTCGTGATGGCCTTCGTGACCCACCAAGGTCACGGTGCGAACGCGTCGTCACGACTGCTCCACGGCGTCGCTCGGGGCTCCTTCTCCTACATCGCGGCGATCTTCACCTTCACCGAAGCTCTCTCAACCGGCAGTGCATGGATCGCCTTCGCCCTAAGCCTCGTGGTCGCGGTCGTGGTCCAGACAATGACGCTGATGTGGGACACGATGCCCGCCCTCAAGCGAGCCCTCGCCCTCCCCTCGGCGTGGCCCCGCCTGCTGCTCGAACGCCAGCCCATCGCGTTCATGGCCCGCCACTAGGCGACGTCGGAATCGTTAACCTCGAAGCAAGCATCACGAGGTGCTCGTTTCGGTGGAGATGACGATGAAATCAGCTTCAGTGCCTGGTCCTCTCGCCCTCGTGGGTTCGGGCGAGTACCTGACCCAGATGACCGCCCTCGAGGCGAGTCTGCTCGAAGGTCGCTCACCTCGCTACGTGCAACTCGCGACGGCGGCCGTCCCTGATGGTCCCGACGTCGTAGAGCACTGGCACGATCTCGGGCGACAACAGGCCGAACGGCTCGGCGTCGAACCCGTCATCGTTCGCGTGGGCGACCGCGATGACGCGAACCGACGCGACTTGGCCGACCTGATCACGGGCGCGGGGCTCATCTACCTGTCCGGCGGCGACCCGAGGTATCTCGCCGACGCGCTGCGCGGCACCGTGGTCTGGGAGGCGATCGTCGCCGAGTGGCGCGCGGGCGCCGCCCTCGCCGGATGCAGTGCGGGCGCGATGGCGTTGACGGCGTGGGTGCCGTCCCTGCGCCACCCGCGTCGTGGAGGCACCGAGGGATTGGCGCTCCTGCCGCACTTGCGCGTCATTCCCCACTTCGACGCCTTCGCCGCACGAATGCCCGACATCGTCACGCGCTTCTTGGTACCCCACGACGCGCACGTCACGGTGGTGGGCATCGATGAGAACACGGCGTTGGTCGGCGGACCCCACGAATGGACGGTTCGCGGACACCAATCAGTTTGGGTCTTGAACGTTGACGGGCGTGAAGAACTCACCGAGGGTCAGACTCTCGTGACGTCGGACTGACCAGAGGACGTCTGTCGCGGCTACGCGGAGAACACCCCATTCGTGCGTGACCGGACCTCGTCGAGGCGACCCGACGAGCGAACTAACAGCGCGCCGAAGGCAAACGCCGTCAACACTTGCGCGAGGAAGAGGACGTGCAGTATCGCGAAGTAGTCGATGGCCGCAGTGGCGAGACCGAGTAACTCGAGGACGAGCAGTGTCCGCGTCCACGCCGTCGTTCGTAGACGTCGGTACATCCAGAGCGACGCCAGCGGTTCGAACAACATCGTCACGATTCCCACGACGGTATGGGTGTTCTTCAAGAAATGATTGAGCGTGTAGCCGTAGGTACTCACGAGAGAGCAGAGCATGAGGACGACGTACATCACGAGCATCACGGCAAAGTGCCTCGCGCTCGACTTCAACCCGACGAGTAGACGTGCGGCGCGCGCGGCGAAGAACGCACAACCCAGAAAGGCGATCGAGTAGGGGATCGCCGTCGCGATGTGAATTCCGTAATTACTGAATCCGGCCTCGTTCCATTTGAGGACCAAACCCGGATGCAGGGCGACGCAGACAGCCGAGAAGAACGCGAGACACCACTGGCTCAATCGGACACTGTTCGACACACGAGTGCTCACGGGCTGAGTGTAATTTGGCGCAAGTGAAGCGCCGGTCTCATTGCGTCTCGCTCGCCTGACGCAAGAAGAGCCGCGCCGCGGACGCCAGCGGTTGGTCGTGGGGCCACACCGCACGGATCGAACGATCGAGCGCGATACCGACGGAGTCCACTTCGACCAGCGCGCCGTCGCGCACGTCGGCCTTCACCGCGAGCGTGCTCAAGATCCCCGGGCCGATGCCCGAGGCGACGGCTGCCTTGATGGCGGTGGTCGACGCCAGCTCGATGAGTGGCGTCGGGGTGTGACCATGTTGCTTCAAAGCGGCTTCGAGTACTTCGCGTGTGCCCGATCCCGATTCGCGCAACACGAGCGAGACACCCCCGAGGTCCTTCGCGCTCACGGGCGATCGTCGTCGCGCCCACGGGTGCGAGGGGGCGACCACGATGACCAGCGTGTCTTCCAGGACGATCTTGGACTCGAGGCCCGCGGGTGCTCGTTGTCCTTCGACGAAGCCAATGTCGGCACCGTGTTCGGCCATCACGTGTGAAACCTGCTCGGAGTTCGCCATGGTGAGGGCTACCGACGTCTCGGGATTCGAAATCTGGAAACGATTGAGCCACGTGGGGATCAGGTACTCGGCCACGGTCATGCTCGAGACGATGCGAAGATGGCGCTTCCCCTCCGAACGAGCCGCATTTACACCGAGCATCAGGTTCTGCATCGCGTCGATGACCTCGTCGCCCCACTGCACGACCGCCAGACCGGCACGAGTCAGGGTCGCCCGACCGCTGGAGCGGTCCAACAACGTGAGCCCCAGCGTGTCCTCGAGTGAGCGAAGACGCATGCTCGCGGCGGGCTGACTGATGTTGTGCAAGAGCGCCGCTTGTCGAATCGACCCAGCGGTCGCCACGCTCTTCAAGAGATCCAAAGAGCGGATGTCCGGCGTCGGTTCTGGTAGTGGCATAAGTAGACCTTATACCTCCATCACCAGAATCGCACTGAGCGCGGCCGCTGAGCGATGGCAGGGTTGAAGTGATGCCAAACACACCCCAACTCCAGTCCGCGGTGACCGAGCAGTTCGCCAATGCCTCGTCGGGTCAGACAGCCTCGCGGCGCGCGCTCGGCCTCGTACCGGGCCTCGCGGCTGCAGTGGCCCTCGCCTTTGTCGCGACCATCGCGGGAGATCACTTTCGCGTCATCGGTGCGCCGGTCTTCGCCATCGTGGGCGGGATGCTCCTCTCCGTCGTGATCCCGAAGAACACGGTGCTCCAGCCGGGCGTCAGTTTCTCGAGCAAATCAGTCCTGAAGGGTTCGATCATCGTGCTCGGCACCGGCCTCTCCTTCCACGAGGTCGTCGTCACCGGCGTCTCCTCCCTGCCGGTGCTGCTCGGTACGCTGGTCATCGCCCTCGCGAGCGCGTGGCTCTTGGGTCGATGGCTGTTGATCGAGAGCGATCTGACCACGCTGATCGGCGTCGGTACGGCCATTTGCGGGGCCTCGGCCATCGCGGCTACCGACGCAGTCATTTCAGCATCCGAGTCCGATGTCTCCTACGCCATCACGACGATCTTCTTCTTCAACGTCGCCGCGGTACTGACCTTCCCGATGCTCGGGCACCTCATGCACCTTTCGTCACACACCTTCGGATTGTGGTCGGGCACCGCGGTCAATGACATGTCCTCAGTCGTGGCCGCGTCCAGCGTGTACTCGAAGGCCGCCGCCTCGTTCGCGGTCATCGTCAAACTGACCCGGACGCTGATGATCATCCCGATCACCATTGGAATCGCGTCGCTGCGGGCCCGTCGCGCCCGCGTCGGTGCGCCATCGAACACCGGGCCATCACGGATCAGCACGCTGCGCCGGGTGTTTCCGGTCTTCATCATCTGGTTCCTCGTGGCGGTACTCGCCAACTCAATGGGTTTCATCAGCCACGCGTGGCACGCGGACCTTTCGCTGCTGGCGGCGTTCATGATCAGTGTCGCGCTCGGTGCGATCGGCATGTCCAGTAACTTCGGCGAGATTCGAAAGATGGGGGCGCGGCCCTTGTTGATGGGCGGCGCGCTGTGGGTCCTCGTGTCGGTCTCGAGCCTCGGACTGCAGCTGGCGACCACGCACCTCGCCTGAGCGGGGCCACTCGCTGGCGTTGCGTTCGCAGCGCCCTCTAGGTTCTCTACATGGGTATCTACAAGGACCAGGTCGTTCCGAGGGTCATCAACTGGACGTGCAGCACCGCGGGTCTGTTTCGCTGGCGCGAAAAGGTGTGCGCCGGGCTCACGGGCGACGTGGTGGAGATCGGTTTTGGCTCGGGCACGAACGTTGCGCACTACCCCGCGTCCGTGCAGCGGGTCTTCGCCGTCGAACCCGCACCACTGGCGCGAAGACTCGCCGCGGATCGCGTCGAGCGTTCCTCGGTGCCCATTGAGTACGTGGGCCTCGACGGCCAGCAGCTTTCGCTCGACGACGAGAGTTGTGACAGCGCCCTCAGCACCTTCACCCTCTGTACGATCGAGGACCCGCGGGCGGCACTGCTCGAAATCCGGCGTGTCCTCAAGCCGGGCGGCGCACTCCACTTCCTCGAACACGGGATCGCCCCCGACGAGTCCACCGCACGCTGGCAGCGGCGCCTCAACGGCATCGAACAACGCGTCGCCGACGGGTGTCAACTCATCCGCGATCCACTCGAAATGGTGACGAACGCGGGCTTCGAGGTGCAGTGGAGCGAACAGCGCTACGCCCGCGGACCGAAGCCGTGGAGCTACTTCACTGTCGGAGTCGCGACGAAACCCTCGTCTCCTCGCTGAGCGGGTCGCACCGAAGAGCTCGCCTCCAGCCTCCGGACACAATCGCACTTTGGATTATCGTCGATACCGACGACGTTTCTTGAGAAACGCTCGAACCGCAACGACATCGAAACAACCGTCGGGAGATAATTATGACCACATCCACCGCAAAGATCATCGTCTGCGATGGCGACCAGACGGGTCAGGAACTCCTGATCGAGGCCCTTCGCGTCATGACCCCCGAACTCTTGGGTGTGCCCCTCGAATTCGTGCACTACGACCTCTCGCTCGAAAAGCGCCGCGCCACGAACAACGACATCGTGCGTGAGGCCGCCGAGGCAATGGTCCAGACCGGCCTCGGTCTCAAGGCGGCGACCATCACCCCTCCCGAGCGTGGTGGGGTCGGATCGCCCAATCGACTCCTTCGTGAGGGGATCGGTGGATCGGTCATCGTTCGTACCGGGCGTCGAATTCCCGGTGTCACCCCGGTCGTCGCCACGAACAAGCCCATCATCGTGATCCGCATGGCCGTTGGTGACGCCTACGGCGCCGCCGAGGGTCGTGAGGGCGACGTGGGCGGCTTCAGTGAGGTCGCCTGGCGCACCGAGAAGATCGAACGCTCGACGTGTCGTTTCGTGTCCGAGTACGCCTTCAAGGCCGCCTCCCAGATCGGCGGGATGGTCTACGGCGGACCGAAGTGGACGGTGTCGCCCACCTACGAGGGGATGCTGAAAGAAGAGATGGACGCCGCGGCCGCGCGCTATCCCGGCGTGGCCTATCGCCCGACACTGATCGACGCGACGTACGCCGGTCTACTCACCGACGTCCATGAGCAGACCCTGGTCATCCCGGCGCTCAACCGCGACGGCGACTGCCTGAGCGACATGGTGCTCGCCATGTTCGGTTCCATCGCCGGTGCCGAGTCGGTGCTGATGTCGCTCGACGAGAACCTTCACCCCCAGGTGGCCATGGCCGAGGCGCCCCACGGCACGGCCCCCACGCTCGAGGGAAAGAACGTGGCCAATCCGATGTCGATGCTCCTCGCGCAGGCGGCGCTCTTGGACCAGGCGGCCCTCCACCTCGACTACCCGGCCTACCAAGTCGCTGGGGAACGGCTGCGCACCGCCACGCTCGAAGGCGCCGCCGCGGGAGTGCGGACGTTCGACCTCGGTGGTGAATCGACCACGAGCGGCGTCGTCGACGACGTGATCGCGCGGCTGAAGGGCTAGGGCAGCACGATCTCGAATCCGAGATCGAAGTCGTCGAGACAGCCCTGCAGGCGAACGAGCAGCGACGTATCGCCGTCGGCGTGAAAGTCGCCGCTGGCCACCAGATCTTCGAGCGGCGACGTGTTCGCCACGAACGCGGCGAACTGCGTCAGCGTCGTCGTCACGTGCACCTCGGCACCTTCACGGTGTTCATGGTGGCGCGTGTGCAGTACGCCGTGGCGAACACCGAAGGTCCACCGGTCATTCGTGCGGTCACTGACGGTGAGGTTGACGTCGAAGGCGAGAGTGCGCGCCCTCGGGCCGTTCAGGTGAACGCCGAGCATGTCGAGCAGCAGGTCGGTGGTCATCGACTTGACGAGTCCGGGGCCGACGCCGTTGCCACGAAGACCCTTCAACGGATTTCCATTCGCGCGCAACTCCATCGCACCGGTCAGATAGAAGTCACGCCATGGCCCGGACTCGCTCTGGTAACCCAGTTGCTCGAGGGCGTCGGCCTGGAGTAGTCGCGCGGCCTCGTTGCCCGGCTCG
>Ga0307375_10005012_pt1 | contig 12515 bp, 12 predicted proteins | sample TR1MG_FD_202531 | JGI IMG/M metagenome (GOLD analysis project Ga0307375, IMG submission 202531) | Soil microbial communities from Risofladan, Vaasa, Finland - TR-1 | ecosystem: Environmental > Terrestrial > Soil > Coastal area > Acid sulfate soil | place: Finland: Risofladan, Vaasa | collected... | reverse complement strand
CTATCAAAAGGCAAAGAATGCCGAGGAGGTATCCCCCCCAAACATCGCTCAAAAAACTTTCGCCGAGATAAACGGCTCCGAATCCTATTCCGAGAATTACTGCCGCTCCGATAAAAACTATATTCGTTTTGCGGCCCCAATTTTTTGAATTCCGCGCCATTACGTATGCGATAAAACCGTAAAATGCCGCCGCCATGACGGAATGGCTGCTTGGAAATGACGAGATATCCCTAAAGTAAAGGGACACTTCGGGACGCGGACGGTAGAATGCCAACCTCCCGAGATAGCTAAGTAATTCGGCGGCACCGGCCGTTGCCCACATCGCCGGAATATAAAATTCCTTGCGCCAAAGCCTCATTATCAGTGTCGCCGCGATTGCTATAGCTGCTATTACCTGCCATTTCGCGAGAAGTATCACCCATGTGAAAAACACGGCGAGGTCGGCATCACGGAACGACAGCAGAAGGTCGGCGACACGCTTATCGGAAAGAGTAATTGCGCTTGACGAAAGCGCGCTCTGGACGGAACCGAAAAACAGAAAAATAACATACACGAATCCTACCGAGATAAGCGACAGAGGCAGCCCTGAAAATTTTTTGGAACTGAATCTTTCCCTGAAAAATTCCGTTTGTGCGGGATATTTTTCTCTGAACTTTTTAGTAAAATAACTTGAACGGATGCTTTCTCTTGCAGAAACAAAAGAAAGCTTAAGGAATGAAAAGAACGGCTTGCTTCTTTTGAGGAGAAGCCACATTAACGCGAGCGCCAATCCGAAGAAAACTATTATCAGCCCTGCCCTCGTAGTCCACGCTTCTACGATGTTTATGGCGTTGCCGAAGAAATATCCGACAAGAAGGTGGACAACTGACCAAAGTAAAACGCTCGACAAATCCCATATGAAAAAAATTTTCTTATCCATCTTGGACAGCCCGGCGACAAAAGGAATTATCGGCCTTAGCGGCCCGATAAATCTTCCGAAGAAAACGCTCTTGGAGCCGTATTTGCAAAAAAACTGCTCTCCTTTTTCAAGGTGGCTAAGTTTCAAAAATCTATTTTCGTTATGGAAAAATCTTTTCCCTTTGGTTCCCAAAAAATAACTCGAGCCGTCGCCGAGCGCTGCGCCGGCAACCGTGAACCAGATAAGCGTTACTATGTTGAAATATCCGCGCGACGCCATAAAGCCGGCAAGATATATCAATATAGAACCAGGAATAAGATTTCCAATGAAAGCAAATGACTCGGTAAAAGCTATGAGAAAAACCAGCCAGTAGCCGAAGCCACCCAGGCCCTGAAGTATCGGCGTGAATATATCCAAATAGTTCATGGGATTTCTCTGGTTCTATCCTAGGGCAATTCCCATAAAAACGAAAATAACGTAAAGTAGGCATGGCAGCCGGCTGATATTCGAACAAACGCGGCAATATGCTAAAATCGGAGCGCAAGGGCGGTTATCGCTTCCCGGCAACAGGCAATATATGAGATTAAAAAATATATCGGTAAAATATAAATCTATGCTTCTTATGGCGGCTATTTCCGTTGCCGCGCCTGTTTTATTTATGGCTGCAACCGCATGGAGCCTCCCTGACGCTTACGCGGCGGTGGCTACTACGACGACCGCGACAGTAGCAACAAGTTCGCTGCAGGAGCAAATAGACGCGAATAACCAGCAAATTACCGACCTGAACCAGAAAATAGCGATGTATCAGGCCGAACTTAAACAGGCGGGCGCGGACAAAAAAACGCTGCAACTGGCCATCAACGCGCTGAACCTGCAACGCAACAAAGTAAAGGCCCAGATTTCCGCAGCTCAATATCAAATTAATGTCACTCAATTGCAAATCCAGCAGCTGGGCTACCAGATGGCGGATACGGAACAGACGATTGCGACGGATAAATTGGCGCTTGTTGAATATCTCAAAGCTCTTCAAAAAGCCGACAATCAATCGCTTTTGATGCAAATGCTCTCGTCGGGAAGCCTCGTCCAGGCATGGAGCGACATAAACTCGACTCTGCAAATGCAGGCTGCCGTTCAAAATGAAATGCAAACACTCCGGGAGCAGGAAGACAACCTTGCCAATTCAAAAGTTTCATCGCAACAAAAACAGGAAACGCTTGCTTCGCAAAAAAAGTCGCTTGCTTCGCAACAGCAATCGCTTACCGCGACGGAACAATCAAAAAGCCAGCTGCTTGCGGCAACAAACGCGAAGGAATCGAATTATCAGAAATTGCTGGCGGAAGCTGAAGCGGAACTCAAGAGCTTTACCACATTCACGGATAACGCCGGCGGTTCCACTAACTTTCTTATAAACCAGACCGCTTGTGATTCGTGGGGCTGCTATTACAATCAGCGCGACGCGGCTTGGGGCAGAAACTCGCTCGACGGCACGCAATACACTCTCGCAAGCGACGGATGCCTCGTTACGTCCATGGCGATGATAATGACGCACTACGGATACCGCGATGTAACGCCCGCGACCATTAATGAGGACCCGGGAAATTTCGCGATATATTACCCGGCGTATCTTTTATTCACCATACACGTGGACGGAGTAACCGCGACGCGCAAAGCGACCACGCTGAACGCGGCACTCGCTGGCGGCAATCCCGTGGTCGCGGGCCTGAATGTGTACGGCGGCACGCATTTTATCGTTATTGTAGGCAGAAAAAACGGCGACTATATAATGCGGGACCCTTATTTCCCTAACGCAAAAGATGTCGGTTTTTCCACACGCTATTCCCTGAAGAATATTTTCAGCATCGCAAGAGTTGTGATTAGCGGCTGATATCGTTCCGGCGGTGCGTTGTGATTTATCGATTTCCTCAAACGCTTTTTATCCGCGTGTGTCGAGATATTTTTTCAGCACCAAGGCCTCATTGTGTTCCGTATCCTTTGCGCCGTAGAGAAGCGTGACTGTGCTCCGTTTTGATTTGTTTTTTACGATATCCAGCAATTCTTTCTTTGCTTTCAATTCGCGCATGTATCTTGTCTTGAACCCGGACCATCTTTCGGGGTCGTGCCCGAACCACTTCCGCAATTCTGTACTCGGACCGATTTCTTTAAGCCAGAGATCCACTCCGGCTTTTCGTTTCGTGAGCCCTCGCGGCCATAGCCGATCCACCAGAATCCTTTCGCCGTCTTCCTTTGCGGCTTTTTCGTATACGCGTTTTATCTTTATCATGTTAATTTTTCCGGTTGGCGGCGCGTTATCGCAAGACAGCAAGAATTTCTTCTGTTTTGCGGATTCTCCCGATACGGGCGAACGTCGTTTTCATCGCGTGTTCGTGTTCTTCTTTTGTTCGCGCGGCGCAGGCATCTTCGGCAAAAATCTGCTGGTACCCGTATTCGTACGCGAACCGGGCGGTACTCTCAACACCGATATTTGTCGATATTCCGCAAAGGACAATGGTATCAACGCCTCTGCGGCGCAGTTGCAAGTCCAATTCCGTGCCGTAAAACGCTCCCCATTGCCGCTTGGTAATAACAAAATCATCAGGTCCCGGACCGAGTTCGGGAACGATTTCCGCCCAATCCGCGAGTCGAGGAAAATTCATCGGCGGCATATCGGCGATTGGTTTGAGTGCTTCTTTTCCGTCAGCTGAAGGCGTCACGCGCACAAGGAATACCGGCATCTGATTTTTGCGGAACGCTTGCGCGAGTTTCGCGGCATTCGCAACGACCGCATTCGCCGGATAAGGTTCCGTTGCCATGCCGACAATCCCTTTCTGGAGGTCGATGACAACGAGCGCGGTTTTTGATTTGTCTATAAGTGGAGAATTGTCCATAGAAGATATCTTATAATTATATGACTTTTAGCGGGCATTTCGAGAGTTTTTAGATTCGGACTCGCGAAAGCTTGCGCTTTACTGCTTTTCTCCCGCGCATGGCGGTCGTTTTTGGATAAAATCCGAACGTATTTTCAGAGTATATCGTAGTCCGCTACCCCTTCAAATAGGCCTTCAAATTGCTTGCGACGAATTGAAGGGGTAGCGAGCGCGGATTGCCCCGTATTCCTTGGCCTTTTTGAGCCATCACGCCGAAAATTCAAAGTCGGAATCGGAAGCAAAAATGCGGTCGGCGCGAAGCGCCGTCTGTTCTGAATTCCCCCCAAAAAATCCTGAATCCAAAAGGGTTCGCCACGCTCCGCGTGGCTCCTCGTTTGCCAATACAAAATTATGAATAATCAAACCAAAAAGTTTTTCATTTATACTCGCAAGTCTACGGACGACAAAGACAGACAAGTCCGCAGTATTTCTGACCAACTAGCCGAGTTAAAAGAGTTAGCGTTGAAAGAACAAATTGAAGTTGTAGATATTTTCGTGGAGAAACAAACCGCCAAAGCTCCGGGTCGGCCAGTATTTAATGAAATGCTTCTCCGTATCGAAGCAAATGAGGCAAGCGGGATTTTAGCGTGGCACCCTGACAGATTGGCGAGAAACTCCGTTGATGGTGGAAAGATAATATATTTGCTCGATACGGGTAAAATTGCCGAGCTAAAATTTCCAACTTTCTGGTGTGACACTACGCCACAAGGTAAGTTCATGCTTTCCATTGCTTTCTCTCAATCCAAATACTATGTCGATAACTTATCGGAGAATATCAAGCGTGGACATAGAAACAAAGTGAAAGATGGTATATGGCCTCAAATGTCCCCACTGGGCTATGTAAATGTGAAAGGTGCTGGAATTGTACCCGATGAAAATATCGCTCCGTTAATCAAGAAAACATTTGAGGCCTATGCAACTGGAAATTTCACTTTGCGACAACTCCACGATAAGTTTAACGCTCTTGGATTGAGTAGAAAGAATGGAAAGGTGCTTTCCGTTTCTAACTACCAACAAATTTTAAGAAATCCGATATTCACAGGACTAATGAGATATGGTGGTGAAATTTACGAAGGAAAGCACAAACCGATTATCACAAAGAAACTTTTTGATTCCGTTCAAGAAGTGATGAGCCGAAAATCTAAACCGAAAAGTAAAGGTTTGAAAGAATATTTATATCGAGGATTTTTCCGTTGTGGAGAATGTGGCTGTTTCATTACCACAGAAACACAAAAAGGTCATAACTATTTGCGATGTACCAAACGGAAAAATCCTTGTCAACAAAAATATGTCCGTGAAGAAATCATCACTTCCCAAATACAAGAAAATGTTCAAAAAGTTTCTTTGCCACTCGATTGGGCAAATTGGATGATTGTCGAAAATGAAAAAGACCGACAATCAGAAAATCAATCGAGTGAGATTTTTTCTCAAAAAACAAAAGATGAAATTTCTCTTTTGGATTCAAAAGTTGAAAAGTTGATGAACTTATATTTAGAAAATGTTTTGTCTTTGGAAGAATATCGTGATTCTAAAAATAAGTTAGTGAATCAAAAACAACTTTTAAAAGAGAAATTATCGGCTTTTGAGAAAAAATCTCATAATCGGTTCGAACTTACCGAAAATTTTCTAAAAGCTAATATTCATATGGTGGAATTGGCTAACGAGAAAACAAATGAAGAAAATCTTCATTTGTTTAAAAAAGTCGGTTCGAACTTTTTAATTAAAGATCGAACCGTACTTTTTGAGCCACGCGGAGCGTGGAAAACCCTTTTGGATTCTGAATTCGGCGGGGGGAATTCATTAGTGTCGGCGCTTCGCGCCGACCATATTTTTGGCTCCGAAACCCTTTTCGAAAAAATGCGGAGGGGGAGGGATTCGAACCCTCGATACCTTGCGGTATGCCACCTTTCCAAGATGGTGCACTAAACCACTATGCGACCCCTCCAATGTTCAATGTATTTTTTAATTTGCCTCTCAAAACTTCACGGCCATATCCTGTCTTAAAATATCTTTCTGCTTCCTGAGCATCCGCTTTACTAATATAAGCCTCGTAGAATACTAAATCAAATGAGCCATTTCTGGATGTAAAGCCAGAACGAGATGAACGATGTTCGGAAATCCTACGTTTTAAATCATTGGTAAAACCCTTATACAATTTTCCGTTTCGTTTGAAACGTAGAACATAAAAGTAATACATAGAATAAATCTTGTTAACTCCCGCCTCAACGGCGGGTGCGCCAATGAGGCGCAATGCGACCCCTCCATTTATCTATTCGCCATAAGCCATAAGCTACCGGCAATTATATAGATTTATACACTACAAGGCTTATTATGGCAAAGACTATCGCGAGATACACCAGATAATAAGCGATTATAAAAAACTGGCCCATCCCTAAAATCACTCCGAAAAGAATGGAAATCATTCCAAGTGATTCCAAAACCATTTTTATCTTACCCGACAGCTCGGCCTCTATGGGAACTCCGTGCGCATGCTTCCTATAATACGCGCTCGTTATTATGAAAAATTCTATCAGGATTATCGTCGCTGCCAAATACGGATTCAAAAATTTTGAAACAAGAATGAACACGGATACGCCGATAAGGAGCTTATCGGCCAGCGGGTCGAACATTTTCCCCCATTCCGTGATTTGATTTCGCGTCCTTGCCATTGAGCCGTCCAGCGCGTCAGAAAAAGCCGATATCAAAAATAAAATAAGTCCGTAATTATATTGTTCGGACGCAAAAAGATAACAAACAAAAGGAATTGTCGCGAAGCGAAAACACGTAACGGCATTAGGAGTTATCCATTTGGGGATGAACGGCAAAACTGTTCGGTCTAAAATTTTGTCGGTCAGTGTGATTTTTGTCACTGTCTAATTTCTTATTATACTCCCTTTGAATTCTTTGCCGGAAAGCATCTTATCGAAATTGTTCAGGTCTCTTCCGTTTATAATTATAGCCGTAATCCCCTTTTTTTGCGCTAGCGCCGCTCCGACAGGATCGACTGGCGAATGCAGCCCGGGTTTCCACTTTACCGGAATCAGTTTCCTGTATTTTGCCCAGGTAAGTTCGTGTATTTCTTTTGCTTCGGGATATTTGTGAGGGTCATTGTCGTAAACATGCGCCGGCTTTCCGGCAATAATGGTTTCTTTGGCTCCGAAGTCTTCCGCAAGCGCTATGGAAATATAATCGGTTGACCAGCCCGGATGCCATCCGGAAGCTATTGTTACCGGATATTTGATTGATTTTATTTTGTGGCGGCTGTCTATAACCACCGGGTCAGCGAAATCTTTAAATATCGTCCTAAGAAGATGAGCGTTTGCCCGCGTAGAATGGATACCGAGCCAGTCTTTGTCCTCATCGGTTATTTTTGAAACTTTGTGCGCCGCTTCCTGATAAATCCTTGCAATCCGCCCGCCGCCGGCGACAATAATAAAACGGCTGCCCTCCGACAGCCGTTTTAAAATAAACTTTTTGAATTTTTTGAGAAATAAAACGTCGATGGCTTCCGGATACATAATGGAGCCTCCGAGCGAAATTACGATGATCTTTCCGAATTTGTGTTTCATTGATTTATTTATCTTGCTTCATGTCGCTTGTCTCTTGTCATATTTCTTGCAACGCTTTTATCCTCTCCTCGATAGGAGGGTGTGTCATAAACATACGGTGCCACCATGAAACCGATTCTCCTTTAAACGGATTATCTATCCAAAGGTGGGCAGTCGAGTCCTTGGCCGTCGCGAGCGGCATTTGATCGGCTCCTATTTTCCGCAAAGCCGATATCAGTCCGTCCGGATAACGCGTAAGCAGAACTCCCGATGCGTCCGCAAGAGATTCCCTGCGGCGCGAAATGGCAAGCTGTATCAGCATAACACCGATGGGAGCGAGTATCGAAAGAGCGATGCCTATCAAAAGAAGAGCTCCGTTGTTTCCCCTGTCGTCCCTGCTCCTCCCGAACCCTCCCCAGAAAAGGGAGCGCAGGAAAAAATCGCTTAAGAGCGAAATTATACCGGCGAGCACCACTGCCATCGTCGAAACCAGTATGTCGCGGTTGCCCACGTGCGAAAGCTCGTGCGCGATTACTCCTTCGAGCTCGGTTTTATCCAGACGGCTTAATGCGCCTTCCGTCACCGCGACTGCCGCGTGTTTCGGGTCGCGCCCGGTGGCAAAAGCGTTTATCTGCGCTCCGGGCGCTATGTAAACTCTCGGCATTGGCAAGCCCGCGGTTATGGAAAGATTCTCGATTATGCGATAGAGCTCCGGATTGTCTTTTTTGTCTATTTGAACGGCTTTGGCCATCGAAAGCGCCAGTTTGTCAGAATACCAATAGCTAAAAATGCTCGAGCCGACGCTGAAAATAACGGCGAACCACAAAATTCCCGGGTTGCCGTAAATGTAAGAAAATACCCAGCCGATGGCTATGACAACAATCAAAAACGCGCTGAATAAAAACCAGGTGCGGTGTATGTTTGATTCCTGCTGGTTATAAATGTTGGCCATAATCACTAAGTATATCTCGAACTTTATTCTCGAATTATCGCGAATGTTTAAACCCTTTTAAAACACGTTTCAATTTCAACCCGGATCTCGTGAAGTTAGCGAGTATACCTAAGTTTATATTCGCGGACTGTAAATATGCAAGTACTTGCTTGACGTCTCGAGTATAAAACATGTTGCTGGCTTTAATTTCAAGTACAACACGACCCTCAATAACGAAATCAATAAAATACCGGCCAATAGATTCGCCGCGGAATTCAAGAGGTATCGCAAGTTGTTCTTTAAATTTTAGTCCTTTATCTTTGAACCCTTTCGCGATAGCCCGTTGATAATATTTTTCCTGATATCCTCCGCCTAATTCGCTTGCCACATCAAAAAGGACACCGCAGACAATGTAGCTCAGCTCGCGTTCAACAATCTTCTCCATATCGTTCGTGATATTTCAAGATACAAATTTGAGACGTTTTTCCTAATTCGAGATAATTTGCGATCGAATTCGAGACGTTTTTCGTGATTCGTGATTAAAAACTTACTTTCACCGGCTGGCGTTCCGCATCGTTTTCGGTTTCAAAAAATTCCATCGCCGAAAAACCGAATGTGTTCGCGATAAGATTTGTCGGGAAAACCTGTATGGCCGTATTCAGGTCGCGAACATTGCTGTTATAGAATCTGCGTGATGCCTGGATTTTGTCTTCCGTGTCGGTAAGCTCGCTTTGCAAACTCAAAAAATTCTCGTTGGCTTTAAGCTGCGGGTAATTCTCGGCTACCGCAAAAAGGGTTTTAAGAGTTCCGGAGAGAGCGTTCTCCGCGGCAAGCTTTTCTTTTCCGCTACCCGCATTCATCGCCCGGGTCCTGGCTTCGGTTACTTTCTCGAAAACTCCCCTTTCGTGCGCCATATATCCCTTGACGCTTTCAACCAGGTTCGGGATGAGGTCATAACGGCGCTTGGTCTGGACGTCTATGTCCGAGAGTGCTTCTTTGGCGCGGTTGCGAAGCGTTACCAGGCGGTTAAAAGAGAAAACCAGCCATAAAACTACGACTCCGAGAACGATTAATATTATGTTTAGTGTGCTCATAGTAGGTTAATTTTATCATTAAAAACGAGGATTGCAACCGGAAACAAAAAATCCCCCGTTTGGAGGGACTTTTGCCATAGCCGTCAATTATTGCCTTTTTAGTAATCTCCGCCCATTCCCATACCTCCGGGCATTTCTCCTTTTTCTTTCTTCTCGGGAATATTGGTGATGGCAGCGCCAACGGTCAGATAGTTGGCTGCGACCGAAACGGCATTCATAAAAGCGGTTTTCGTTACCTTGAGCGGGTCGATTATGCCGGCTGTTTTTAGGTCATCTATTTTATTAGTTAAGGCATTGAATCCTTTCCAAAATTCAGTTGCATCATCCCGATCTCCAAGCTTCGATTCAACATTGCTCCAGTTTTCGCCGCTATTAGCAACAATTGCCTGAATCGGCGCAGTAAGCGTTCGCAAGATTATGTCTAAAGTCGCTTGAGTTATATCCAATTTCTCCTTTGCGGCACCAGCTGTAATCATTTTAGAAACATTATAAAGAGCTATCCCACCGCCAGGCACTATTCCCTCTTCCATGGCTGCCCGGGTCGCCGCAACTGCGTCTTCCACTCTTTGCTTCAGTTCTTTCTGTGCCGATTCGGCGGGCGCGCCTACCTTGATGACAGCCACTCCTCCAGAAAGCTTTCCGAGGCGTTCCTGAATTTTTTCCTTGTCGAATTCGGATTCGCTCTTTTTAATCTGCGCTTTAAGCTGATTGACGCGCTCCTCAATGACTTTCTTGTCTCCGTTGCCTCCGACAATGGTCGTGTTGTCTTTGTTGGAAACAACTTTATGAGCGTGTCCCAAATCAGTGAGTTCAACATTTTCCAGTTTTTTGCCGACTTCTTCGGAAACATAAGTAGCGCCGGTAATTATTGCTATATCCTGCAGCATTTCCTTTCTGCGGTCGCCGAAACCAGGAGCTTTGACCGCGAGCGCCGAGAAAATTCCACGGAGCTTATTGAGAACCAGGGTGGTCATAGCTTCTCCTTCGACTTCTTCGGCAATTATGACAAGTTCTTTCTTCCCTGCCTGCAAAAGTTTTTCGAGAAGCGGCAAAAGCTCCTGTATCGATGATATTTTTTTGTCAGTAACGAGAATGTACGGGTCTTCGACGACCGCTTCCATTCTTTCCGTGTTGGTTATCATATATTGCGAAACATAGCCGCGGTCAAACTGCATTCCTTCGACTATCTCGAAAGAGTTGCCGATTGTGTTCGAGTCTTCGATTGCAACGACTCCTTCTTTTCCGACTTTGCCCATCACTTCCGCGATAAGCTTTCCGATTTCAGCATCCTTAGCTGAAAGCGTAGCCACTTCCTGAACTTTTTTGTTGTCGTTTATAAGTTCCTTTTGTACATCAAGCGCATCTATAACAGCCTTAGACGCTTTTTTGAGTTCCTCGGCAAGTTGGATAACGTTGAATCCTTTTTCGCTGATTGCCTTCTCGCCTTCCTCGATCATGGCGTGAGCAAGGACGACCGAAGTGGTTGTGCCGTCGCCTACATTGTCGTTTGTTTTGTCGGCTGCTTGTTTTATTAAATCGGCTCCGAGATTCTCGTATTTGTCTTCAAGTTCAACTTCCTTGGCAACGGTGACGCCGTCGAAAGTCACCTGCGGAGCTCCGTATCCTTTTTCTATGACAACGGCGCGGCCGCGGGGACCGAGCGTCATCTTTACGGCTTGCGCCAATTTGTCTATTCCCTTTTTGAGCGCTACGCGCGCGTTTTCATCGAATAAAATTTGTTTAGCCATTTTTTTAGTGATTAGTTATTAGTTTTTAGTCATTGGTTTAAAAACCAAGTTCCAATGACCAAGTTCCAATTACTCCAGAATCGCAAGAATATCCTCTTCCTCTCCGACCAGATATTTTTTCCCTTCTATTTCTATTTCGTCGGGTCCGTATTTCTTGAAAAGAACGGTGTCGCCGACTTTGACCGACATCGGAACGCGCTCGCCTTTTTCGTTAAGCTTGCCCGGCCCTGTCGCGAGAATTTTTCCTCTTACCGGTCTTTCCTTTTCGGCCGTTTCCGGAAGGACGATTCCCGATTTTGTTGTTTTTTCTTCTTCCAGCGGTTCTATAAAAACGCGGCTGGACAGTGGTTTAAAGTTCATAGTGTTATTGCTTATGGCGAATGGCTAAGCGCAAATGGTATTTAACAATTCGCTATTAGCTATTTGCCCTTTGCTATTTGCTAATTTATTTCGACCTGAATCGTCGTTAGTTTAGACTTCATAAGCCTTGCCTGTCAATAGTTTTCTAGCCTTTATTCTTATGAATCCTGTCGTCTATGTTCAGAATCGCCTTGACTGCGTCGCCCGCGGATATGTTGTTCTGCTTGTACAAAACATCGGTAACGTCTCCTGCCGCCCAGATGCCCGGGTCGGACGACTGCTGCGTCCTGTGATCTACGATTATATTGCCGTGGGAGTCCAATTTCACTATGTCCTTTACCAAATCGGAGCTTGGCACTGCCCCTATTTCCACGAAAACTCCGCCAACCGGAATTATCTTTGCTTCGCCGGTTTCCTTGTCCTTATATTGGATTCCGGTCACAAAATCTTTCCCTTCAACGGAAATTATTTCCGTCATAGTTACAAGTTTCACTTTCGGGTTAGACAAAACTTTTTCCTGAGTGACTTCGTCGCCTCTTAGTTTTTCCGAACGTGAAAAAAGATAAATCTTTTCGGCATACGGGAACAAATCTATCACTGCTTCAAGGCCGGCGTTTCCCGTGCCGATGACAGCCACGTCCTTACCTTTGAAAAGCGGCGCATCGCAGATCGAACAATAAACGACTCCTTTGCCTTCAAATCCTTTTTCTCCCGGAACATCCAGCTTTCTCCTCTGGCTGCCCGTCGCCATAAAAATATATTTGGTTTCGAATTTCTTGCCGGCTTTAGTAGTTATCGAAAATCCCTGCTGGGTCTTTTGGACAGACTCCACTTTATCGTCTCCTTCAATATCTATATCTTCCTGCGCGCGGATATGCTCCTCAATAGCTTTGGCGAGGTCAAAGCCGGAAATGAGTTTTATTCCTATCCAATTTTCTATTCCTGCGGAAACGAAAGACTGCCCGCCGAAAGAATCGGTTATGATAAGAGTTTTTATTTTTTTGCGCGCCGC
>Ga0307375_10005011_pt1 | contig 12515 bp, 11 predicted proteins | sample TR1MG_FD_202531 | JGI IMG/M metagenome (GOLD analysis project Ga0307375, IMG submission 202531) | Soil microbial communities from Risofladan, Vaasa, Finland - TR-1 | ecosystem: Environmental > Terrestrial > Soil > Coastal area > Acid sulfate soil | place: Finland: Risofladan, Vaasa | collected... | reverse complement strand
TCGCCGCGGCTCAAACCGGCTGGCCCGAAGGTCCCGGCCATTCGGATGTTTATATATTCGGAGATTGCACGGCCGCCGGCGTACGACGCGGTGAAGGTGGTTTACGCGGGCGGTGTAGCGTACGTCGGGCCGTACGACATCCCCGATAGTAACGTACGCACCATCAACGTCCCCTTCGTCTCGGCGTATGGCCACGCGCGCGTACTCGCGCAGCGTTACTACGACCACTACAAGACGGGCGTTATTTACGATATGCGGTTAAAGCACGACGACGTACTCAACCTCAAATTGGGCCAGATGTTGCAGGTGGACACGGTGCCGGGGCGCGTGTTGCTTTGGAAGCTGGACGGCGACGAGGTTGCGATAAAGTTAGAGGCCAGCGCGCGTCTGTTAGGAAGCGAGAATATCCCGATTGCGAAGGGGATAGACTAAGTGGGCTCGAGAGGAGAATAGGGAAATGAAAAGGATAATATTTGCAGTTATACTGCTCGGGCTTTTCGCGTTAACGTGTTCCTCGCCGACGGAGCCGGAGAACGCGCCCTACCTGTTCGCTTATGGTACGGTTTGCGTTGACGAAAAAATAAAGATACCTATGGATGAAATCCACGTTTATTGGTTTTGTTGGAGTTGTGGCGGGGCACTTGGAAAACCCATAGCCCCAGATACGAACGGACATTATGAATTTTATACGTATTATCGGGCTTCCCACGAAGGGCACGCGATATATGGCGGCGCTAATTGGTTATATAATATTGACTATAGAGACAGTATAACGTTCGGCGAGGAATATCGAGGCCGCCATACCATAGCGCTAAACAATTTTAACAAGTGGCCTATACGCCAAGATTTTCATATTAAATACCGCGAATAATCTTAACCGGCGCGGGGACGCGCCAAAAAGGAGAAGTGAAAGTATGAACGCCGAAGTTACGGAAGGTATGGTAAGGGCGCGCGCGCGGGAACTTCGCATTGCCGACGAAGCGGAGCGCCTGGCGAACCCCGACGCCGAATACTTAGAACAAGCCCGGGCGGAAGTCGAGTCCCAAATGGCGCAGGGAAATCAGTTGCTCGGCCCGTCCTTTATCGCCGCGCGTAAACGGGCCGTGGCCCGCGGCGACGACGACGTTATGCGCCGAGAGGCGCGGGCGATTGCCGTCGCGTCCGGCGAGAAGTACGAAATCGTTTTACAGCGCCTTATGGGTACCGTCGCCGCCGGCAAGTCTATTATCGAGGCGTCGAAAATGGTAGCTGCGGCGGGGAGGCGGTAAATTATGCCGAGCGTAAATATTTTACAACTCGCGGGAAGCTTGCGCGGTGCCGACGAAAGCGCGGACGAGGCCCGCTACACCGCCCGCGCGACGGCCAGGAACGTCGAGGCCGCATACGCGGCCGACGCGCGCTCACGGCCCGACGTCGCCAAGTATAGGGCCGAACACGCGAGCGAACTCGCCGCGAAGGTAGCGGAGCGCGCGGCCGAACTTCGGGCCGAAGACGACGCGGCCCTGGCCGCCGTCTATGAAGAGCTCGCGTTGGCCGAGTTTTTACCCGGCGAATACGCGGCGGCTCGTAGCGCCGCCGCCCCGATACCGATAGGCAAAACGGCCGAGGGGCGGGCGCAAAGAATCAAGGACGCCGAGGCCGACCGCGACGCATATCAGGCGCGGGTTACGGCCGAACACAAGGCGAGAATGGACCGCGAACGCGCGACGACGCTGGCCAGGATCGCGCGCGAGACGCGCGCCCGGGCGGCGGAAGGTAATTGACGCATCTCTTCTCCTTGGCGGCAAAGGCGGGCGCGGCCACGTCGGGCCGCCCCGCCGCCGTTTAAAAGTATGAAGGCACAAGATACATATCCGCACGTTGACGCGTACCTATTTGTCGATAAACACCCGTGGGCGCCCTTCGCCGTCGGGTGGTTGTGGCGCGTACCTAAATGCCCGTTTTGCGGGAAGAAACACGTACACGGCGGCGGCAACGTGCTTGAGGCCCCGGCGCCCTGGCACCTCGGCCTTCGCGTACCCCACTGTTTAAAAAGCGCACCTACGGATTACTACCTCGTTGACGCGGACCAGGCCGCGTCGATACAGATTAAGCGGCAAGCGCGGGCGAAACTCGCGGCGGCCATAAGGGCCGGCAACCGTACCGCGCGTCGAATCGTAGAGAGGGCCCGGATGGAACTCGCGGCACGGCGCGCGGCGCGCAAGAGGTATGCGGCGCCGGCGCCGCTATAAATAATGCAACCGGATAAGACAAACGGAGAGGGGGGGGCGTGGCGCGAGCGCCGGCGACCGCAGAAAAAAAAGACGCCCCGAATTAGAAAACGTCCGACTGCGCGCAAAGACCGGCCGCGTCTTACCTCTTACTACTTAACCGTCGAGGATTTAATCTATGAGGTTACAATAGAAAACCTCGAAGTAGACGTGGGGGGATCTTGACGTGGTGGTTGACCTCGACGTGGCGGTTGACCTCGACGCGTACCGCGAGGTGGAAGAGCAAGGGATTAAAACGTACCCAGCGCCGGCCGCGAGCGACGCTCGGCCGTAGCATTGACGGAGGGGCCCCATAGACGCCCGTACACGCACGCACGGCCAGGAGGCGGAGCCGAATCCGGGGGGGCCAAGTGCGCCATAAATCGTAAATATGGCCGTTACGCGGGAAAACGAGGCCCAGGGGCCGCCCACGATCGACGCAAACGAAGCAAGGCGTATAAAAGTACGGCGAGAATGAAAAAACGGCGCAAGCCGTACCGTACGATTTAGCTTGACACGGTTAACGTAATATGTTATATATATAACGTCGTGAAAGTAGATATCCCATACAACGTAAATTTCGACGGCGGCAACGCTGGAGCCCGCGCGAAGGCGCGGCGGGGAATCTACACCCCGACGACACTCCAGCTTGCCGCCTTCGGCTTTTTACGCGGAGGTTATGTTATGGCAATACCCAAAATTAAACCGGCCCCGTGTACGGGGGCCGGCCATAACGGCAACGAGCGGCCGAAACCGAACGCTACCAGGGCGGAAGGTAACATACCGGCGGGCGAAAGTCAACCCCGCCCACGGTCCCCACGCGAAGGATTTAAACACGTGGCCGCGCGCTACTTGACCTATTGCAAAATTTATAACGAAACGAGAACAATAACGAATAAGTTTTGTTACGTCCGGCGGCTCGTTGCTTTTTTCGGCGACGTCCCGGCCGCCGCCATTACGCAAACGCACGTCTTGGATTATATCGCCGCCCGGAAGGCCGACGGCGCCGGCAACCCTACGGTCAACCGCGAACTCTCAACCCTCAAACATTTTTTCGGTTACGCCATTACCACGGGCGCCGCCGTAAAAAACCCGGTTCCGGGCGTTCGCTTTTTGCCCGAGCGGCGAAAGCCGTTAAACATACCGCCAGTCGCGGCCGTTAAGACGTTCTTAAATTGGTGCCGCGCGATAAACTCCGACACGGGCGAACCGAACGACGCGCTACTTTTTGACCTGGTAGCGATCGCCGTCAACACGGGACTCCGCCGCGGCGACATATTAACGATTCGCGGCGACGACATAGACGTCGGCCGCCGTACGCTCGCCGTCGCCGTTTCTAAAACGCGCGAGGTCCAGTATCTTCCCTTGAACGAAATGGCCCTGGGCGTCCTGGCCCGCCGAAAGTGCCGCGGTTATATATTCCCTAACGGCGATACCCACCTTCTCGATTTCCGGCGGCGTTTCAAAACGGCGAGACGCGCGGCTCATTTCGATTATCGTTTTAAAGAGCTGCGCCATTTTTTCGCCACGACTATTTTAACGAACGGCAACGATATACGCACAACCCAGGGATTAATGGGACACGCAAATATTCAAACAACCGAACGTTACCTCGCCGTTTTGGGGGAGCTCCCCCGGCGCGCCGTTGATTCCTTGGACCTAAATTAATTACGCCCCGACCGGCTCCGCGCAGTAAAAGCACGGGGCCCGGAAATGGTGGGCCGGGGCGTTATCAGGGAGTGCTGTTTTAAGGGCCAGTGAGGAGTTCTTAAAGCGGCGGGGCGCCCCTACTTTAAGTTTACTTCAATGGCCGTTATCGTAAACATAATAACGAAGGGAAAATGGTAATGGTAGACGAAAGCGAAAATGAGGTTTTGACCGCGGCGCTCGATTACGCCGCCCGGGGCCTGGCGGTTATCCCCGTCAAGCGCGTGGGCCGCGACGACGACAAGGCACCCCACGGCGACCTCGTGCCCCACGGCCTATTAGACGCCACGCTCGACGCGGAAGTTATAAGAGCGTGGTTTAAAGAGCGCCCCTCGGCCAACGTGGCGATCGTCGCCGGCCGTAGCAATCCGCCCGTCGTGATAATCGACGCCGACGGCGCCGAGGGCGTCGCCGACTTCGCGCGTTGGGCCGACGCGAACGGCGTCGAGCTCGGCAACGTGCCTTGCGTCGAAACGGCGCGCGGCGGAAGGCATTACTATTTTCTAAACCCGGAAGGGTTGACGCTACGGCCCAACGTCCGCGAGTTATTTAAGGGCGTAAACGTCCGCGGCGTTGACGTTCGCGCCGGCGGAAGTTATGCATACGCGCCCCCCTCGCGGACCGCCGAGGGCGACGTCTGGACCTGGCGGACGCCGCTCGACGACGCGGAGTTGACGGCGCCGCCCCCCGCCCTGGCCGAGGTTTTGGCGCGGTTATCGGTTGACGCCCCGGCCGTAACGTCGCCCGAGTCGCCGGCAACGGCGAAGGGCGACGAAAACCCGGCCGCAAAAATAGGAAAGGGCGTGCGCGACGCGGCGCTGGCGTCGTTTATAGGCGCCTTGCGCAATAAGGGTGCCGGACCCGAAACGTTGGCCGCGGCGGTAGCGGCCCTAAACCCGATAGTGTTTGACCCGCCGGCGACGGGCGCCGAGTTGCAAAAATACTTCCGCGACGCGCGCGGCCTGGCACGGTACGCCCCGGGCGTCGCCGGCGTGGCACCGCTCGACTGGCCGCCCCCCCTCGGCGACGCCGACCTCCGCGAGCGTATAAGGGCAATACCCGAGGGTTATAAGACGGGTTATAACGCCCTCGACGTTGACATAAGAATAACGCCCCAAGGTGTTACGTACATCGCCGGGCGCCCGGGTAACGGCAAAACTACGTTTATGGCGAACCTCGCGGCGAATATATTACGCGCCGACGCCGGCGCGCGCGTCCTCTTTATAACCCTGGAAGGTAGCGGCCTAAAACTTTGGGCGCGTTTCGTCGGCGCCCTGGCCGGCGACGCCCCTATCGACCGCTGGCCGCCGATAGGATTCCGCGAGACAATAAACTACCTGGCCGGGCGCGTAACGGAAGCCGGAAAAAATAACGCTTGGGTAGAGCGCGGAATGGCCGAGCGCGCGCGACTCGCGGACCGCCTTACGATAATAGACGGCAAGCGCGATATAGACGGCGTTGTAGCGTACATCCGCGAGGGCGTCGAGGCCCACGGCGTAACGCTGGCCGTGGTGGATTATGTACAGCTTGTCCGCGTCGCGCGCCGCGATAACCGTTACGTCGAAGTCGGCGACATTTCGGCCGCGTTGTTGGCCGCGGCTGTCGAGTATAAAATACCCGTCGTCGCCGGCGCCCAGGTACGGCGCGAACAAAAGGGAATAAGAACCGCGGCGCCGCGGGCCCCCGCGCTCGACGACCTCCGCGAAAGCGGCAACCTTGAGCAAGACGCCGAGTTAGTTTTGGGCCTTCATTCGCCGCCCAAGGACGCCGAGTTTACGAATAGCATCCAGGTGGAAATACTGAAAAACCGCTACGGCGAAGCGGGCCGCGAAGTTATCTTAACGTACCATAAGGCGGCGGGCGTAATTCGGGACTCGGCGCCGGCGTTTTAGGCGGTAAGTTATGGCAAAAACCGTTTTACCGGACCCGCGCGACGACGACGAAATCCTGGCCGACACCGAAATATTATCGGCCGCGACTGGTAGGTACGTACTCTATACCGTCGGGGCGCGCCTATTATATTACAACGCCGAGCGGCAACGCGGCGAGGGTTGGGAAAATTGTCAATACGAAATCGGCATAGCGGTTTACGACGACGGCGAATATAATTATTACTACGACGACGACGCCGGCGCGGTCCTTGACCTGGCGAAGTTGCGCGCGGCGATTGCCGGCGGCGGGCCAGGATATGAGCCCTCCGCCGGATATTCATTCGGCAATATGGCGGGCCTTGGCACGTTCGCCGAAATGTTAAGGCGAATGGCCCGCGTTGACGACATATTACGCGAGTACGCCGACGATATTAAGACGCCCTCGCTAATACATATCACGGGTTGGGGGTTGATGAAGGCGAACGCCGCGACACTCGCGGACGGCTTTCCCTTGCCGGCCGATTTTCGGAATCGCCAAAACGCCGGCGCCGGCGTCGAGGAAATTTACGCCGTAATAATACCGCCCAGCGCCGATTCCCTGGCACCGTTGCGCGCCCCTCGCGTCGATTTATTTATCGCCCTGTCGCATACCATAGGCACGTCGTTAAAATATCGCCGGCGCGGCGCGCGCGCGGCCGCGGGCGTCGAGGTCAAGGTTATAGACGACGCGGGGCGCGAAAATCAAATAACGGGCGCGGCGGTTTTTACCCTGGTAACGTTGCTACGGTACGTCGCCGAGGGCGGCGATCCGTTTGTATGGGCGCTTTGGCGCCAACGCGCCGAAATATGGGTGCCGGGCGCGAAGGCGCTTTATAAGTATTGTTTTGCCGATGTACGCCGGACGCCGACACACGCGGACCGCCTTCGCATACGACGCGGAATTGAAGATCTTCAAAAGCGCCAGCTTGTCGTTTATAAAGAGGGCGGCCGCCTTATACCTATCGAGCGCCCCTGGGCGCGCGTCGAAAAAACGCCGCTAACCGCGGCCCGGGCGCGCGTCGTCGGCGTCGCGTTCTCAAACGACGACGAAGCGCGTATAACCGAAGGTGTAATCTTTACGCCGGACGCGGCGCTGGACCTAATCGCCGACAACGGTTTTATTAAGGTTTGGCCGGACCTAAACGACCGCCTTGTTGCGGCCTTTGAAAAAACGAAGTTGGAAATAACGGTGGACCGCGTCGCATTTATTATAGACTTGGCGAAAACCCTCGGCGAAATCGCCGACGGTTGCGGCGGCGGCGATTATGCCGTAGAGCCCGGGCGCTACGTTATACGCCGTACACCCGCGGCGCTGGTAAAAATCCTTGGCCTTGAAAGTGTACGGCGGCGACGCCACAAGGCGGACCTCGCAAAAAAAATCGAGGACGCCCTGACCTTCGCCCGGGCGGGCGGATTTATCGAAAGCTATACCCTTAAAGACAATATTTATAACCTTGTAATAAACCGCCGCACGGAGCGGTTGTTGGCGCTACCGCGCGGCCAAAACGTAACATAAGGGCGCGAATACGTAACATAAGGGCGCGAATACGTAACATAAGGGCGCAAGACCGCCCCGTAAAATGTTTATTATCAGGAGTTTACAGCAACGGGAAAATAACCCTATAGTCTATATACTATATACGGGAAGGCGGCTTTTAAACGGCGCCGCCTTCCCTAAAGACTTTACCCCCTGCGGCGGGTGCCGACGGAAAAGGTGGCCGCAAATGGCCGCTCCTGAAGAATACTCCGGCCGCCGTGTAAAGGTACGTATTTCCTTGCGGTGTTTGAATATTCGGGATGTATGAAACGGGCGAAGGCGAGGGGGTAACGGACGCTATTACCCGCCAAAAACCGCCAAAATTGCGAAAGCCCGAGTAGGTAACGGATGGCGAAACAACTTGCGGCGATTACGTTTTTAGGTAATCCGCGAGGGGGGACCCAGGACAAATTGGCGGGTTTACCACGTTACCTCGCGTGTCACTAAATGTCACTCCCAGGGAGATACCCACAAAGGCGGGCGGGCCCCGGTTTATCCTTGTGGCGCTTGAATATTCGCGGGGCGCAAAACGGCCGGAGTCAGGGGGGTTAATGACAATAAATAACAATAAAAACGACGAAACGCAACGTTATTTAAGATTCGCATTTCTGGTTATCCTATACGTGTATTATGTTAAACGCTAATATAAGGCCGAGGGGCGTTGCATTAGGTTCTAACAAAACCCGACACTTTTTAAACTTCGATTTCGCCGTTTATGTATATACCTATTACGTTAAATGCGAATAACGATAAGGGATATGTTAGGTAACGAAAGGTAACACTTTTTGGCGCCGAATACTACGGCACGACACCGCGGAGGTGGTATTATGAAGGCAACCGATATGCTGCGCGATCGACGTCGTCGACGGCGCGCCCCTCGCCGCCACAAGCGCCGCAACGGCCCCTGGCCAGCGTTTACCACTACCGCCCGGGGGGGACGTGGCTCGTTGCCGAGGGAAGGCGCGATACGACGCCACGCCGAATTATTGGGCGGCGCCGAATAAGACGGTAGAGGACGGCGTTAAAAAACGCGGTAAAACGCGGGGACGGTATCGAGGGCGGGGCCGAGAGGGCGGGCGAAGGTGATTATTATGTTTACGATAATGGTACTTTAATTAAACTACCGCGGCGGCCCCACGCCGCCCCTTACCTGAAATGGCATTACAAACTAAAACCGTAAAACTAATCGAGGCCGCCCGGGCGGTGTTGGCGGAGTTTAATCCCCAAACCGTCCGCCAGGTTTTTTACGCGCTCGTTTCCGGTCAAGACTTAAAAAATACGAAGGGCGAATACAAGCGCGTTATCGAAGCCCTGAAACAAGCGCGGCAAAACGGCCTAATCCCTTGGGATTGGATTGAGGATCGCCTTCGCCGGCCGCGCAGCGTGGCTATGTGGGATAACCTCGCCGACTTTATAGAAACGGTTAAGAGATCGTATCGACGCGACGTTTGGGCCGAGCAGTCTTGTTACGTCGAGGTGTGGCTCGAGAAGGACGCCTTGAGCGGAATATTTGAGGCGGTGTTGGAACCTTACGGCATTACCCTAAACGTCGGCCGCGGATACGACGGTTGGACCTCGATATATAACGCGGCCGAGCGGTACGGCGCCGGCGCCAGCGTAACGGTACTTTACTTCGGCGACTTTGACCCTTCGGGCGAGGATATGGCGCGGAGTCTCCGCGACCGCTTGGCGTTTTTCGGTTGCGAACCCGAGCTTATAAAGTGCGCCCTGGTAAAAGCCGATATTAAAAAATATAAATTGCCGCCCGATTTTACAAAGGCGAGCGATACGCGAGCGGCGGCTTTTGTCAAAAAATATGGCGACATATCCGTTGAATTAGACGCCCTACCGATCGCCGTATTGCGCGAGCGTATACGCGCCGAGGTAGAGTCGCGGCTTGACCTCGACGCCTTGGCGGCCGTCCGGGAAGCCGAAGCGGCCGACGTCGAAAAGCTATCAGGGATTTTGGATCCGGCCGAAGGTAACGACGGATAACCGTATGGGTAATATCGGTAATATGGGTAACATCGGTAACATCGGTAATAACGGTAACATCGGTAATAGACGTATAACGTTTTGTATTTACCTAATACGTTAATGGTATACATATAACCCAAAGGGGATAACGTGATAATCTATGCGTTAATCAATCAAAAGGGCGGAGTCGGGAAAACGACGCTCGCCGTCAACCTCGCCGCCGGCCTGGCGCGCCGCGGCCGCCGCGTCCTGGCGGTTGACCTCGACGCCGGCGCCGGGTTAACTACGTCGCTGCGGGTTGACGGCCCCCGCGATGTTGCCGACTTCATAACCGGCGCCGGACCGCCCGTCGAGTACGCGGTCAAGGTACGGGAAAACCTTGACGTTATCCTGTCTAACCGGGGCGCGACCGCCGAGTTGGAACATACGGCCGTCGTTGCCGGCGACCGCGAGCGGACGTTACTTAAAAGACGGCTCGGCCGCGGCGGTTATGATTTCGCTTTCCTTGATACCGGCCCGGGCGTCAACGTGCTTAACATAAACGCGCTGCGGGCCGCCGGCCGCTTGGTAGTGCCGATCCTGGCCGACTATTTAAGCTTGAAAGCCGTGGCGGGCCTTATGGCCGACCTAATGGACTTCCGCGCGCGGCTCGGGCCGGGTGCCGTTGGTACGATCGCGTGTATCGTGCCTATGGCCGTAGACACGCGCCGGCGATTAACGGCGGCCGTACTCGATACCCTAACGAATGAGCTCCGCGTCGCCGTAGCGCCGACGGTACGGTTAAACGTCAAGTTTGCGGAAGCGCCGAGCTACGGAAAAACGATTTACGAATACGACCGCCGAAGGGGCGGCGGCGACATAGACAACGTGCTTAACTACTTATTAAAAACGGAGGTTAAATAATGGCGAAAAAACCTTTAGGCGATACCGACCTTATGCCGAGGCCGCCGAAAAAAGAAAAGGCGGCGGCTCGCCCGGAGCTCATTGTCGAGGGCGCGGGCCCGCGCGAAGTCGGCGATAACGATAAAATGAAAGCGCGGGTTATATGGCTTTCGGACGCGATGTATAACGAGGTCAAGGCGCTGGCGGTCCGCGACGAGGCCGCGCGAAGGCGGTCCGGCACCGGCGGGGCGCGCGTATCGCCGAGTTTGATAATACGGCGCGCGCTAAAAGAGTATATCGAAGGCCACGCCGCCGATTAGGCCGCGGGCCTAAAAATAATATGCATACCAATATTTAACATAGTTGGTATTACCGCGTTAACGCGCCACTAATCAGGCGGTTATGGCATAAAACTATTTTACACGGTAAAGCAAAAACGTGTAAAATAGTTGGGGAATGGCCTTGACCACCTGATTTTTTGTTGTTATTATATATCGTAGGTTAGACGTTAACCTTGAATGTAAGGGGTAAAACGTATGAGTAAAAAAGGCGCGATAGCGACGGTCAAGGCACGGCCGGCCGCGACGTGGGCCGACGCCGGGAAAATCTTCGAATCGTTTTTAGGCGATTGCGCGGAAGGTACGCGGCGGGCCTATATATCGGACTTGGGCGACCTCGCCGGATTCCTGGCGGCCGACTCGCCCGGCGCCGCGCTTGAAACTATTTTAAAGGCCGGGCCGCAAGGCGCGTTTAAACTGGTAACGGATTATAAGGCGGAGCTCGGAACGCGCGGCCTGGCGCCGGCGACGGTCAATAGGCGGCTCGCGTCCCTTCGCTCGTTTATCAAGTTTGCGAACGCGGCGGGCCTGGTAGCTTGGACCCTCGGCGTTAAGAACGTCAAGGCCGAAACGTACCGCGACACGCGCGGGCCCGGCGCTGCGGGTGTGCAGCTTATGCTAACCGCGCTCCGCGGCCGTACCAATAAAAAGGCGATTCGCGATCGCGCGATTATCCGCTTGCTTTATGATTTAAGCTTGCGGCGGGCCGAGGTTGCCGCGCTGGACCTCGCCGACGTTGACCTTGACCGCCCGGCCGTAAAAATAAAAGGCAAAGGGCGGCGCGAAAAAGAATCCCGGACGCTGGCCGAGCCGACGGCCGAGGTTTTAAGGTTATGGCTCGCGGTCCGCGGCGACGCGCCGGGGCCCGTGTTTACAAACTTCGATAGGGCGGGTAAAGGCAAGCGGTTAACCGGCACCGCGATATATTACCTGGTAACGGGACTCGGCGAGCTCGCCGGCATTAAGGTAACGCCCCACGGGTTGCGCCACGCCGGCATAACGGAAAGTCTTGACCGCTCGGGCGGCGACATCCGGGCGGCGCAAAAATACTCACGGCACCGGAAGCTCGACACGCTGTTAATATACGACGACACGCGCCGAGATCTCGCCGGCGAAATGGCGCGGAAGGTTGCGGCGAGCGTAACGACGTAACGGGGCAAGCTTAATTAAATTACCATTATCGTAAACAAGGTAGGGGTGCAAAATGGAGAATCCATTAAAGGCATATCGAGGGCGGCTCGGCGTAACGCTAACCGAGCTCGCGCTAATCCTTAACGTAAACTACGCGCAACTTTCGGGCGTGGAGATCGGCCGCGTCGCGCCGTCGGCGCCGCTATTACTGGCGTTGGCCGCCGAGGGCGAGGACGTCGCCGAGTTTACGCGGGCCTGGTATACCTGGCGCGCGGAAATACGCGCCCAAAAAAAGGCGGAAGTGGCGAAACGGGCCGCGCCAAGGATGGTAGTATGAGTATCACAAGAAGACCAGGTAGCTCCCCGGAGTTCGACCCAAATATTAGCCATACGTGCCGCCGAGCAACCGCGGAAACTACACACGCGACGGCCGACCTTTTACGTATATTCCGCAAAAAGCGGAAGCGCAAGCCGACGCGGGAACGTCGCAACGCCACGCCGAACGGTAGGGCAGCCCATAAGCGGACGGGCCGCCCTCTGGAAATAGGGCCGTTCGGCCAGAGGAAAGCGGATTGAAGAACCTCTGCTATAGGGTAGAGCTTAACGTTATCGGCGCCTCGAAAACGGAGCCCTACGTGCCGGCCATTATACCGCGCGAAAGTATAACAGGATTGGAAGCGGCCCTGATGCAGTTCGACCGCGGCGAGGCAAATGCCAGCAGCGTCAATTTTACCATCGTCGCCGACGAAACGATACGGGCGTTTTTTACGAGTCAACCCGACCA
>Ga0307375_10005009_pt1 | contig 12518 bp, 14 predicted proteins | sample TR1MG_FD_202531 | JGI IMG/M metagenome (GOLD analysis project Ga0307375, IMG submission 202531) | Soil microbial communities from Risofladan, Vaasa, Finland - TR-1 | ecosystem: Environmental > Terrestrial > Soil > Coastal area > Acid sulfate soil | place: Finland: Risofladan, Vaasa | collected... | reverse complement strand
TTGGATTTGATGTGAGACGAGAAGAATTCTCTGTAAAAATAATTGAAGCACAATTTAACCGCGATCGAGATTTCGTAGATAGTGTTAGGACAGCTGTTCAATCATTACTAACCTTTACTGCTATGCCTCGATGGAAGATGATCCGAATTCGAAAAGATATTACGAAAAAAGGCGAATCCGCGATGGCAAGAGGTCGATATGCAATGGCTGCCCGGTTCTTTGCTGATGCTGCCAAGATTAGTCAAGAACTCGGTGAAATGGAGCGCGCCAAGGAACTCGAAGAACGGGCTCGGGGTATGGAACGTTTAGCTTCCATGATTGGATAAAATTTCCTTTTTTTATTCTCTCTTTTTATTCTCTCTTTTTAACTCATCAAAATCCTCGTAATTGAGGAAAGGACTATCTTAATACCTTATTAACAATGCCAAATCTAATCATTTTTAATTTAAAACCAAACATTTTTAATCACTAACTAAAATTAGTATTTTAAAATCTCCTTAGATGTGAATAAACATGGCAAATGTCAAGGTAGAAAAACTACGTGGTAAATATATTGAAGATATCGAGATTGAGATGGTCGAAAGAAAAGGCGCAGGTCACCCAGATTCGATGTGCGATAATGCAGCAGAAGCGCTGAGCAGAAAGTTAAGCAACTGGTATATAGAACATTACGGTACAATTCTACATCATAATGTAGATAAAGCGGCACTTGTTGGGGGTCGCTCAGAACCGAAATTTGGTGGCGGAGTTGTTGTTGAACCTATCTATTTTGCACTAATAGGGCGTGCAATTTGCGATGTGATGAAAGATAATAGACTTGAGAAAGTACCAATTGCTCGATTGGCAAGAGAAGCCATAACTGAAAGCCTCGAAGAAACCTTCAGATACATGGACTTAAAGACCGACATTATTATTGATTCTAAAATTAAGCCCGGGAGTCAAGATCTTGTTGGCTTATTTGATTATCGAAAGGAAATACCCTTTGCGAATGATACCTCCTTCGGAGTATCCTATGCACCATTTTCAAATACTGAAAAACTAGTCTATAAAATAGAGCAATTTTTACAAAAAGAAGCCATTAAACGTATCCCTGCTATTGGAGAAGATATTAAAGTTATGGGATTCCGTCAAAATAAAGATATTAACTTAACGATTGCCACCGCTATGGTTGACCAATTAATCGATGATATTGACGCGTACGTTGCTATTAAACAGGATATTAGAGAAGAAATACTTAATCAAGTTCCTAAAATCATTGATCCAAGTTATAATGTCTCTGTTGATATTAATTCAGCAGACATTATTGAAAAAAAGGTAGCTTACATTACGGTTACTGGGACATCCGCCGAAAGTGGTGATGATGGGCAGGTAGGTCGTGGAAATAGAACCAATGGGCTAATAACACCGAACCGTCCGATGTCACTCGAGGCGGCAGCTGGAAAAAACCCAGTTTCTCATGTAGGAAAAATTTATAATGTCCTTGCAGGTATTTGTGCAAGCGAGATTGCAGACAATGTTAAGGGAGCTAAACAGGTTGAGGTTAGAATTCTCAGTCAAATAGGAAAGCCAATCAGTGAACCTCTTGTCGCCTCTGTAAATATACTAACAGATGAGGCTGTTGCCTGGAATACTGTAAGTTATGAGGCAGAACAGATTCTTCAACAAAAATTAGCCAATATCACCAATCTAACAGAATTATTTCTTCATAAGAAAGTTACCGTTTGGTAATTCTTTTCTATTTTTCATAAGTTCCTCGTTAAACATAATAAAATAACTGAAATCCTAATTTTTTCTTATTTAAGCTCATAAGTTTTTCGTAATTTTCTCGCAGCTTCTTCTTGAATCTGTAACAATCGCTTTACGATGCGTTCTCCTTCATCGGGATTAGGAATATTAAAATTACGAAAACCACATGCTGGAGTAAGAAGCGACTGAGCCAGCAATTTTTGAATGGGAATACTTTTTTTAGCAAGAGGGTGAATATTTTTTTGTAAAATTAATATCAATTCATCGCAAGTTGGAATAAAATCTTCTGGATTTAATTCGTGATTTATTATTCCAGGAATATTTTCTACTCCAAATAAACTTTCTGGTGTATTCGGCGTAATACCAAAGGCAAATCCACCACCCCGCTCAACATATTCGTATAATATATCACCATTAGTATTTTTAAGCACGTTAAAGTATTTATTAGCGTCATATGAAAATAGATCAATAGGGTATTTAAGGATCATATCAATTACGCTAATAGGATTATCACATATATGGATTCCTTTCTTACACTGAATTAATTGGAGAACATTCGATATTTTTTCTAAAGCTTCATCGTAGGGAATCTCATTTTCGACGGAAAGCGGAAATAGAGGCTCATCTATGAATAAGACAACATTTGAACTCCGAATCTTATTTAATGAAGCTGTTTTTATCAAAAAAGCTGAGAGCCAATGTGCGATCTCTGCACTTAATTTAACAATTAAATCAAGTAATTCTGGATTCTGAATTACCTTTGTGTTTCCTGGATGAATTTTAATACTAGCTGCTTCAGTAATTGGGCCTGTCATTTGGCATTTTATACCATTCCACGAGGGAACCGAATGATTTAACATTTCTGAAAAGAGAAATAATGCCTCATAAAATTCAGGGAAAATTTCTTCTCCATGTGGCTTAAAAAGAAGTGATTTTAGTCCTAACTCTCCTTTTAATTCTCTCAATCGTTCTTCAAAATTCGGAAAATTCACATCTAATACCGCAATTCCTTTACGAATAGAAAGCCCCGGGAATTTATTATGAAATTGGAAAATCATTTCATCAGTGCTCAACTGGGGAACGTAAGGGTAGGTAATTTTAGAATCAAGAATGTCACGAATAATTTTTTTAGGATCGTCAATAGGATGCGATCCAATTCCCGTCGTGCCTAAATTTAATGTCAAAAAATCACGTATACGTTAAAATTTAAAATTATCCCAGCGCCCCAAGACTGATTAGGATAAATTGAATACCAAAGGCAAAGAATATTGAAAGTAATATGATCGCAATTACGGATTTCAGTCCTGAAAAACGGAACCCTCTGTCTACATGAATTATAAACCAAATCCCAATAATAATACCAGTTATTATAAATAAAATTCCCAATAATGGGTAATAAGCTATCCACGCCATGTTCTTAATCACCACTTTTTATGAAGTAAATTCCACTTTATTTGAGCGAACTTCCTTATCAATATATATAACTCTCTCAATTACCCCTACTTTTTTAATTTTTTCTCTAAGTTCTTGAGGTGATAGCGCGTCTTTATTCTCTGGGAAAATGAAGTCAGCGATCTCATAATTATTAACGATTAACAATTCATTAAAAGATTGGGGGGTATCTGGATAATCTGGAAGGAACAAATTCAAAAAATCATTGATTTCATCCGATTTTAATTGCGATGTTTTTGTCTTACAAAATTTGGTTCGTTCTGCTAAGCATATTCCTGACTTTTCACATAATTCAACAGTTTTACATTTAGATTTCTTTTCTTCTTTGCAATCTGTAAAAGGATCCACCTTCCCAAATGTCTTTTTAAGCGGTGGGATTTTATCGTCGGTCTTTACTGCCCAATCTTTCCCTTTTTCAGGAGTTATTGAGAGAAGAAGAAAACAATCATCCGAAAGCCTATTATAGATTTGTATTATTTCTTGCGGACTGAAACTTGAATTCATTGGATACATGTATAATTTTTTTAAATCTCGTTTTCCCCGTTCCCAATCGCTATCAAGCGATAAATCCGCTAATTTATCTTGAATCGAATCTAATGGAACCCGCGGCTGGGTGTATATACTGCCTGTTACTTTATATGAAACATCTGGTAAATGGGTTGCAACGAAATAGCCAATCAAATCCTCATATTCAAAACTACCATTAATTGTTAGTACATTTTTTTTATTTAACACATGTAGGACGGGTCCCCCATTTGGAAAAGTCCCTTTACTGAATTTAATAAACCGTCGATGAGTACTTTCGTCCGCTACTTTATCTATAAGTTTCGTGATGTAATGTTTCATTACTTATCTTAAAAATTTCCAGTTTTAAAATCGTTTTGGTTTATTTTTTTTATTATTTCTAAACTAAGTCCTTAATTTAATATAGTCCAATAGTGTTTTTTGTTTTTGAATATTATCCAAGATCGCACTATTTTTTAGCCACCTGCGTAGAGGTGTCTGGAAATATTTACCAATTTCGTTTAATGCCTCATTTAAGGTTTCAAAAATTTGTGGAGATCTCGTGAACGCATCTCGTACTGTTTCCCTAATGACCCACACGCCTAATGGGACGATATATCCGCTGCTTACCTCCCTAAAAATTACCACTGTTGCTTGTCGCTTTATTCGAACCAGATGTTCCGCTACTGATAAACGGGCGGCGTAATAGGCCCCCGTAATACGCGAGGCGTAGGTTTTCCGCCCCTCATAAAATTCGTGATCATGTACTATCACCGAATCAGCATGCGGATTGAACGCACTTTTCCCACTCCAGGTTTCCATCTGTTCAAAACTCCACCCTCTATTCGGAATAAAGAGGATTTGAAAATTATTATCTAAATATTTGGCCGAATAGACCTGATATTTATCCATTTCTGGAAAATTTTTCACTTTTTTAATTAATTGTTTAGAAATAGTATCATCTGTCGCAGTGATTGCCCATCTTGTTGGAACAAGTCTTCGTTTAATTCCAACTAACCCGGCAGAGAGCACGCGAATAATATCCGAAAGTGGTAATTTCTGGTCATATAAATAGGACATTGCTAAATTCGCCTTAAAATCTGTATCCTGAACAGCTTTTTCCATAAATAAATTTACTTTAGGATTTTCGGTAATGTGTAGCTTCTGGATATGCCCAATAGGTCCCATAGGTTGGCTATGACTATCGAAAATAATGCGAAATTTCGGCTCTTTTTCAAATAATACCTCTGTATCAACAGGAATCTCAGCCATTGCCAACTCCTGGCTCTGCTCTAAAATTCTATTATTCGCAAATTTTTGTACATTCGCTCGAAAGGCGGAACGAATTAATTTTGTCCGATATGAAACCAGTTCTTCTATTGGTTTGCCGTACCATAAATCCGGTCTATCTAAAATTTGAATTTCTTCTCCCTTCCCAATCATCGGAGGAATCATTGGACCGACTAAGACATCTGGATAATTATAATGCCCTACAAAAAAGGAAGGCGGCGAGGATCCAAATAATTCGTTCGAAGTAAAATCAATTTTTTTTAATGGGATTAAAGCCTGTTGTTTCATAATTATTGGGCATGAATTTTTTCCGCACAAATTCCGAGATCCCTTACACAAAACACAAAGCCCTTTAGGAAGGGAGGGAGGTTTTACCATGTCTATCATATTCAAAAATACTAAATTAATATAAAAACCATAATAAGATAGATTGAAGTGGATTTCCTATGTCAATCATATTTCGAAATTATAAAGAAGATGACTACGAATCTACAACAGAGCTGATGCGCCAGCTCTCAAAAGCATATCAAGTCGAGTTCGATGAAGCGAAATGGAAGAAAGCAAGCCGTTTGCGATATTTTAGTCCTGATTCGCGCGGTCAGACCCTTGTGGCAGAAAATAAAGAAACTGGAGAGGTTATTGGAATGGGATTTATCAGCGCTAAATTGGAATCTACGGGTCTATATGTGGGATATCTAAATGATTTCACAATTCGAAAAGAATATTCAGGTCGTGGGATTGGAGGCGAGATGGCGCTAAAAGCTATTGAAATTTTAGAGAGTTGGAAAGTCAATCGCATTCGAATCAATATCTTAATGGCTGTAAAAGATTATATGCTGGCAATTGTTGAGAAATTTGGATTTCGTCCTAATTACATTGTAGCTGAAAAAATCTATTAAGTTATCATTGTTCTATCGATGATGATTTTACATTTAGGACAGGCATATTTACCGGGTTTGGAAACACTAAACCAGTTTTTACATTGTTCGCATTGAATGGCTAATTTTAAAGGCTTTTGACAGGTGGGACAGGGGAATTCTGAAAATTTTTCTACTTCAAACCATTTTTGGCAAGTTGCACAATGCATCTTTATTTTTTCCGGGGGGGCTTTTTGAATTGCTGCGAGTTCTTCACGAGATGCTTCCGGTTCTTGAACTGAGATTTCAATTTTAGGCAGTTCTTGAACTTTTTTCTTAGATATAGGTGCTTTTGGAATAGCTAATGTTTTTGCAGTCCCAATATCTACTTCTTTTGATGAAACACTAGGAATCTCCACCGTTTTTCCCGTGTATGGATTTTGAATACTTGTTGACGATGGCTCTTCTCTTGAAAAGCTAATAGTCTGCTCTAATTTAGCTTCAATTGAACCAGAAGGTGGGACTTTAGCAATTAATTCTGATGGTTTAGCGGGTTCAAGGTTTATTGATACCTCAATTGGCGTTTTCGGGATTTCTAATTTTTTATCTACTGATATTTTATTATAGGGGCGTGTCCGTAATAATTGGAGATATCTAACGGCATCTTCTAATAATCGCTGATCTAATTTATTGCGGTTGGTGGTGTCAATAGGGGTATTATAATTTATGTCAATACTAAATTCGAAATCAATGAGTTGATCCGATCTGATTGTGATTTCGGGATGGGTCGCCAGAATTTCCTTGATTCGCTCTACATCTGTTATTATTATCTTGCACCAATTCTCAAATTGTATAAGGTCTAATAAAAATACACCACGATCAATACTCGGCTGGGAGAACCAACCTACCACATCTCGTAAAACAAATCCTGAACAAGTTCGGTCGACCCAATTTATTTTAGGAGAAAACTCCTTGCAAATAATTTCATTCATGCCACTCATAATATTACAACTAAAATCTCGGCTACCCCACCGATCCCATGAAAGGTAGAGCGTCTTCTCTTCGCCACCAACTTTCGCGACTAATTTCGCTTGACCATGTTCTATAAAAAAATCTCCCACTATATCTTCAACTATGGGTGTCTGGATACCTCTGGATTGATCTACTTTCTGGGAAACTTTGGGTTGCTCAATAAGACCCTGAGCTTTTTCTTGCTGTAATGGTTCATGGGTTATACTCTCTTCGGGAAGTCTTAATAAGAATAGACAATGCGGACATCGAAATACATTAGCTTCTGACATTTTACTTTCTTTAGACCATTTTTTCGCACAACAAAGATGGATATAAGTTTTACAATATGGGCAAAGCCTTCCACAATCTGTCGTACCGCAAATGCCACATTCTGTTATTCTGCAAACTACGCATTTATCTTCTTTACTCACATTTCTTATTGCATCTAAAATTTCATCAGTCAATTCCTGTGGATTTAATAGATCAGCAGCTATTAAATGCAATTGAGGTGTGGTCTTCTTTAATTCAAAGACATCTTTCTTATGAGATAGCGTACTTAATGTAAGTTCTAAAAAAGAAAAATTCGTAACTTGGTGATATTCACCAAGAATCGCAATGGATTCAAGAATATTATGTCCCCATGTGGCTCTTTCTGCTGATAATTCTATTGCATCTACAATAACTCCGATTTCTCCCATAATCCGTGATTTTTCCAAAGGATCAATGGTTCCTAACCATGGTTTCCCATCAGAAATAACAATTATTCTGTTTATATTACTTCCTTGTTTTAGGATCTGGTCTGAGACTACATGTAATGCAATTGCTAATCCCTCTCCTAAACTAGAGATCCCTCCCGGTGTTGCTTCTTTTATTTTATTAATGATTTGCTCCGGTTCTTGTGTTAATTCTTGTAATATCCTCGCATTTGTTGAAAAGGTCACTAATGCAAAGCGGTCTTGTTTATCAATGTCATGTTTTTTCCGTATAAACGCAATAAGTGCCTCTTTCGCTGCCTCTAAACGAGATGGCTTAAAATCCTTTCTTGCCATACTCCGGGATACATCTAAACAAATAACTGTATCTTCTGTATCGAAATCTCGCTGTGTCATTTTCTTGAAATCCTTGATTGGTTACTCTATAATGTAATTAAACTCCTTATTTATAAAAAATTTTAATATAAAAGAGCTATTCATTAAGAGACTGGCTCCCATAAAATTCCTAATTTAGTTGCATATTCCCGAGATTCTGTTATTTCTTTATTTGTCGGGCGCCTATTTATCTCAGGATATTGATGGGCTTGGTAACATGGGCGATATTGAGCCATTATGTTGACTACTGCTCTGGGACAATTTTCAGCAATCCAATCTAAAATAGGTTTGGTACAACAATCAATATGACTGGGCATCACAAGGTGCCGGATAATCATTTCGCCACTCCCCTCATCATGCGCTATTTTATGATTCCGTGCAACCGCTTTGAAAAAATGAGGAACATTTGAATATTGTTTTGCACAATCATCATTACCATATTTGAAATCGGGGAGCCAAAAATCCATTAGCTCAAGAATTAATTTCATTGTATCCTTAGAGCAATACATATTAGTATTCCAGAGCTGTGTTATATTTTCTATCTGTGTTTTAAGTGATTCAATTATTACATATGTATTAGGTAATGGCGTAACATAATTAATATTTTTCACACCCTCTCTGGCTAATTCATTCGCTATGGCAGCTAACTTTCGGGCATTCACCGCTAGAGTCCAACCTGGATTCTGTGAAATATCATAGTTTTGGCAAAAACTGCATTTGAAGACGCACGATTCAAAAAAGATTGCACGAATCGAATATAATTCAATTCTTTGTGCCTGAAGGAATCAAGGGCGCTTCTTCACCCATATGGTGAAACCAACTTGAAACGTAAGCTTCGGGCCCTAACCTACAAGTTCCTTTTTTCTCTAATCTATCCACATGACATTCTCTTTCACAGAAATGGCAGTCGCGAATAACTCGGCCCGCTAATGCTATTTTAAGATCTAGAAACGAAGTTTGAGGCGTATCTAATTTCTCTAAATAGGTCATAGGCACCTGCTGTCCATCTATTTCTTGGAGTATCGTGTTAAATTTCCCAACTGCACGTTCATGCATTGACCAGAGTTTTTCCAGAGGTGTTGAATCATCAAAATATTCTGAAACGGGAACTTTTTTGGTGATCAGGTAACGAGCAACCTTCTCTTTTTTTATAATTCCAAAGTACCGTTTGAATCGATCTTGAATTTCTTGACGTTGCCAAACACGAACTGCATCCGGTCTCATTACTTTCCACAAACATTAATCACCCAGTTAATTGTTATTTAACACTCAATCAGATGATGAGATATAATTGAATAATTATTAGTTATTTTTACTTACCTAAAAAAATCCTGAAGACTTTTTTGCCCTTTCTTTTTTTCATTCTCTGGGCTCTTCTTTTCTTTTTTAGGTGTTTCCTGCTTCTCCTTTTTAATATCTTTCGATTTAATCGGTTTCTCTTTTAATAAGGGTTCTTTTTCGTTTTCTTCTTCTTCAATAACTTGTTTCTTTTTAGGACCGTCTTCCTGAATAGCTGAAATAAGTGGAGATTTCCTTTTTTTCTTTTCGATATCTATGATGGGTCCAAGCATTAATGATATCATGGTTTCTGCATGTTCTGGCGTTCTAACATAATTTTGCACTTCCGGTTTATATTCAATCGTCGAATCCAATGGGATTAATTCTACCATTTTTGTTTCCTCTAACTTGGATAAATCCGGATGCCAATCTAACGGAAAATATTTCGGTTCCCATAATTCAAATTTTGCTTCAATTATATTTTTATTATCAGCTCTTTTGGCGATGAATTTACTTTCTATTGCAAAATTCACTAATTTACGCGCTGTACTCACATTACAATTTGGAAGTCCTGCATCGAAACTGAGTGTGAAAATTAAATTATTTAAGTCCAGTTCCTTCGTATTATTCATACGAAATGGTATTGAAACCGTCCATAAGACATCCCTTTTAATTTTTTCCTTACCTTGCATTAATTATCCCATTTCAATCTTTATGATAGTTTAGTGCGAATTATAGATAATACATCTAATAAATTTCCATTTTTTACCGCAATACTTGCGGCATTAGCAATTTTTTCATTATTTGGATTGAAGGCAATGCTATATCCCACCTCTTTAAAGAGCGGAATATCATTTTCTCCATCTCCAATAGCTATACATTCTTCTAATTTAATAGACAATGAGGATAAAAAATCCTGTAAAACAAGATGTTTATCATCGTAACTAACTTTTACTTCAATATTTCCCGTGAGTTCCCCATCATGACTAATTTCGGGTGAATTGGCAATTGCAAAATCGAAGTTATATTTTTCTTTAATACTATCTGCAAAAAAAGAAAGTCCTGAAGATAGAATTATCAATATTAAATTATATTTTTTCAATTCTTGAACGACTTTATCAATATGAGGTCGTACTGAAATTTGCTGAATTATTTCATTTAATTTTTTAATTGATGTGCCTTTCCATAAGCCTACATCTAAGTCCGCCCATCGTTGGTAATCTATTTCACCATTAAAAAATAATTTTCTATGTTCTTTGGCTTGTTCCCACACTCCTAGATGGTGATGGATGAATAACCATGAATCATCCTTATCAGTTAGACATCCATCTAAATCAAAACAAATAAGTTTAAAACCCATTTTTTCCTTCCTATCAATTTATTTTATCAAGGCGAACCTGAGTTAAATTCCGTGTCTCTTCTGTCATTTCAACAGGCAATTTCACCGGTACTCGAATTTTACCAAACTTTTCCAATTCAATTATTTGATCCGTAATAGAATTTCCCCTTATTTGAATTTCACGTGAAAATGGAAATTCATTACCAAAGACATCACTCATTTCGTAATAATCTAACTCTTTCAATGAAACGCCATATTTCTGAACAAAGGAACATTCAGGTTTTAATATAATTCCAGTATTATCATTAGATCGAAAAATTGAGATGGGATATGCCTTACAAGTAATTGGACGCTGGTCATAAATCATACAACCTGAATGATAGAAAGGGCAACCTCTATTATCAATTCTTAACGCATATGTTACGATGATTAATTGTTGATTCAATTCATCAAAATACATTAAATCTGGTTCTAAGTCAATTTTCAAATTATTATGTCTTGCTAATTGTATTATGTTATCCACTTCATCCAAATATAGTGGAATGTAGTGCACTATATCTTTCTCAAATTGACTTGGATTACAACATCTTCCACATCGCTCACACTGAAAAGAAATTGAATCTCCCATAATCTTCACGAATCTTTCAGCTTAATTACCCATTCACAAGCATCGTGTCCATCCGGAAGTGAATTAAGAATTTGAAATTCTAATTCTGGATTGAAATATTTCGCCCATTCTGGAAATATTACTTTATCAACAATATCACACCTAACTAACTTTTCCCGATGGGATCGTTTAAGGTTTTCCCACCAAGGACAATAATTCACTTGAATGATAACCTCATTCGGAGATTGCTTCTTTATTTCAAATTGAGTTCCATCAATCTCACATAATATCTTTAGAACTTGGAGAAATGCTTCGAGATTATTTTCTTGTAATGAAAGTATCTTTTTTATCCGGTTGATAATGATACTTCCATATCGCTTCCACACTTGAATGTCTATCTCGAACGCCTGATCAAACCCCAATTTATTTTCCACCTCAAGAAACCAAAGCCCATCAATGGCTGTTAACGCGGAGCGGATCAATTGAATAAATTGTTTATCCTCATTGACCATTTTTTTCATCAGACTCTTTTTTGGTCTCTTCAATTGGAGGTTCAAATCCTTTTAAATAAACCTTAGGTCCCCGAATTACTAATTCCATAACATTTTTCTCAAGAAACTTTTCCGCTATCGAAAGAAATTTTTCACAATTTCCTAGGTTTGCTCCTAAGAAAGGTTGCCCCTCATTGATGTAATCTGATAATTCAATGGTATCAATAACTTTTAGTTCTTCTATAATTTCCTGAAAATATTTTGCCCAATCCGGACGGTATTTTCGGTCCATTAAATATCCCCCCAGCACAATTAAGCAGACAATTCCTAGCATGATATAAAACCAAAAATCATAAACGAGTCCATTCACCCAAAGGTAAATAACTATAATAGCAAATACCCCTAAAAACCAGGAAAGTAAAAGAATTTCTCTATATCTTCTCATAGGAATAGTTTCTAAACATTCATCTCTTAAGGCCTTAGCATATTTAGAAGATGCGATACTTTCACTTAATGAATTCATAACTATTTGATACACAATTTACAATTAAAACATTTTTTGAAAAAAAAAATTAATATAATTAAAAGAAAAATAAAGAGAAAAAAGAGAAAAGAGACTGATTTATCCGAAATAGTTTAAAGCAGCAACTTTGTTCTCGTTTAGCCCCAGCTCTTCCTTTATCGATTCTTTTTCCGCTGTTAATTTTGCTTCCATTCCTTGAATTTTCTCTTCAGTAAATTTTGCATCAAACGGGAGCTTATATTGATTCCGAATGACTTCTACAAGTGAAACAGATGCTCTTAGGTCATAAGCATCTGTCTGCATCGCCTCATAGCCGTTTGTTTCAGCAAGAA
>Ga0307375_10005008_pt1 | contig 12519 bp, 8 predicted proteins | sample TR1MG_FD_202531 | JGI IMG/M metagenome (GOLD analysis project Ga0307375, IMG submission 202531) | Soil microbial communities from Risofladan, Vaasa, Finland - TR-1 | ecosystem: Environmental > Terrestrial > Soil > Coastal area > Acid sulfate soil | place: Finland: Risofladan, Vaasa | collected... | reverse complement strand
CTTTGCTAGTTTGGGATCGGATTGAACCGTTCGCTGAAACCGTTCGGTTATCTTCGGATCGATGCCAGCCAGACTGATACTGTCGATGGCCCGCTGCCAACTTTCAACGCCCGCGCCCACTTGGAGGAGATTGCGAAGGCAGGTGCGATTGGCGACCGTGTCTTCAAGCATGCGGAACAGCAAAGCACGCTCCTTCGTTACACCCGTCGTCGAGCGGAGATTGAAGGTGGTCCCCGGCGTCAGGCTGATGAAATTCACTCTGTTGCAATCCAGGCGCCTCGCGCCCTGCAATTGAAGAGGTATCAGTGTCATCCTCGTCGGTAGCTCAAGTTCGCGCCGATTGAGAACATTTAGACGGTTGATGTTCTGCGCGGCGATCGCCTGATTGGAGCAGATGTAGAGGATGTCGATCCGATCGGTCGTGTCCCAAAGCTTCTCGATCGTCCGCGCGATCACGCCGCGGGCGACCATGGTCTTGCCCAGTCCCACCTCATCGGCGACTAGAAACTGCCGCACCGGATCCTGATCGCCGTAAAGCCGATCAAAGACATAGTCGACAGTACGACGCTGGAAGGTCTTGAGCGGCGCGAGCGCGGCGGCGGCTTCGAATCGCCTATCCGGCATGATTGGCACCCTGATCCTGGAGCGCGATGCGGAAAGCATCCCACAACGTCCGAAAATCGGCAGGGATGGGATCGATGCCAGTTTCGACTCCAGCTTCCAGGCGAGTCATCAACCGTTCGATAGCGTGGAGCCGTTCCCCACCTTGACACAGCGCGCGGACCATGTCTTCTAGCAGCGGCGCATCATCAGCCGCTGTGGTCCAGGCCGTTGCTCCCGAACCATCCTGTGCCGCTAGGGCAGCGCTGAATGGGTCACCGAGTTCTGAGAGCAACAGCCGGAGGTACCGGAAGAATGCATCACGACTATCGATCACCCAGCGCAGAATGGCGGCATGTCGCTGAGTTGGGAGGCCGTCCATAATCAAGCCGGTGCTGAACAGTGCAGACGCCGTCTTGTTCTCGTCCATGAGCTGGAATGCAACGAAGCGGGTGAGGTCGACGAGCGACATGGCGCCCAGATCGACCGGCGCGCCGGACCGTAATGCTGAGAGAATGTCGCAGGAATGACCGTCGCCGCGTGTAATCGGCCATGCGCTTAGAGAGCCAATACCCTTGAGCAGCAAAGGTTCCTGGGGTGTCAGCCAGACGCGCCACGGATGCTCTTCATTATCCTGGCTCTGGATACGTTCGCAGCGTAGCCGCAGCCCGCCTTGGCACAAGGCGCGACGCGCCTCATCAAGGCGTGCCTGCGCCGTCACGATTGCCGGGTCGACAGGGTCTAATTCGCTGGGGACGTAAGCCCTAGTTAGGCGGCCAAAGCCTTTGTCCCCCATGATCTGCTCGATACTGCCGACCTTTGAGCGTTTGCCCTGCAGCGAGGCGAACAGCTCGACGTTGTTGCCTGACAAAATGGCCGGTCGAGTCGCATTTCCCGACCCGATCGTAAGGACGGTGTCCCAACCGATCTCAGCTATAAAGGCTTTCGCATGGAGACCTTGGAGCGCACCAGCGGAGACTTCCTCACCATCTTCGCTGGCGGCCATCTCGTCCAGAACAGAAACGCGCTCAAAAGCGTCGAGCGTCTCAGTATCAATGCAGGCCAATTGATCGGGCCGACTTATGATCATTGGCTTTTCCGCTGTTGGAAGGCTAGCCAATAGGTCGAGCGTATCGCTGTCGCAGAAAGGAGAGATCACGCCCAGTCGCGCGCAAACCGGCGGCTGCCAGATCTTTCCGCCAAACCCGTTGACCGCGAAGGCAACGTCGTCAAACCCCTCAGGTACCTTCCATTTCGCGCAGCGAATGTTCTCGGCGATCTCGGCCGTCAAGCTTCGAGCATCGTCGGCTATGTCGGCGACCGCCAGATCCGGAAGGCGGGTAAGCAGATCGAAGAGCGGTCGGTTATTGGGGTGGGCGCGATGCGTAAGCTCGCCATCGAGACGGAGCGAGATATCCCAAGAACGGTCTCGCGTGAGGTTTCGCGACAGGACGAGGAGACGCAACAACGTTGGATCCTCTGCGTGTGTCGGCCGATAGCGAAGAGCCCACATCTTCGGATGGAACGCGCCGTCCTTAGGCGCAGCGACTTCCACGATGATTCCTTCTAGCAGCGAGCAGAGGCGCGAGTGCGGACGGCTTTGGGCGTGAAGATGCCCGGCATCCGCAAAAACTACCAGCCGCCCAGCGATCCGTTCGGCCCCCTCCAGAAGAGCCAAGGGATGCAAGAGAATGTCGTCGCGGTTCTCAGCGGCAAACAGAGCCAGACTGACCTGAGCGGCCAGCGCCGTCTCGAAATCCAGCGAAAATGTCGTCGCGATAGCGGCGTCAAAAATGTAGCCTGGCGGTGGCTGAAGGCTGTCGCCATAAAGCACGCGGTTCTCGGGATCGAGCGTCGTCTCATTGAGCATTGGCGAGATCCAGCAGGTGCGATTTCGCCTGTGCCCAACGGAACGAGAGCGGCTCGACGCCCGAAGCACCAGTCCATCGGTCCCGAATGGCCAGGTTGTGGAGCCGCGACTGGGATTTGGTCTTTAGCGACAGCTCTCGCTCCGCCACCACGTGTTTCGCAGTTGCCTTGTGAACGTCACCGTTTTGAACCAGCGCCAGCCAATCCGCAACGAAGCGCTTAGCCCTAGGTCGGATTCGATGTGAGGGATGTTCGACAGCCTGCCAGAAAGCATCGAGCGACCAAGCGCGGATCGCCGAAATATCCAAGCCGGCTTGCCATTCTTCTAGACGCGACTGGTATTTTTCGATCCAGTCAATCCTTTGTCGCATCTCGCTTAGAAGCAAGTTGTAGAGGAGCGAGGCACCGTGCATCACGCTCGAAAATATCTCGCCGTGCTTGACCAGCGTGCGAGCGTCATCTGGGAAGTCGGCGAGATGTGGATGCTCCCAGATATTGTTGCAGTCGGCCGTGGTGTTGCCGCTGCGGGCAAGGAAGGTCAGCAGGCTGCATGAGTGCTTCGCGACGAGCCGGTCGATGATGAACTGGGCCTCATCGGCAGTGAGCCGGAAGCGCACGGATTCAAGAAGATCACAGGGCCGCTGCGGTAGCGAGGGTGTCCAGATTTGAAGCGGTTGGGCTTCGGATGATGCATCTTCACTTTCATGGGCCCGGTGCTCACGGCGCTGAAGGTGGCGCATAGAGGAGAAGAGATTGTCGGTCGAGCCTGGAAAAAGGCGGATGCCCCATGTTCCTAGCCCAGCCCAATAAACCGAGCTAGGGAGCCTCTGAAGATCAGCGCCAGCATCACGGCCGATGATGCCGTTCGACTCCCCACCTGCCTTGAGCGCGTTGGCGAGCCTGTTTTCCAATACGCGGGCTTCCGTCGCGAGCTGGTCCGACCCGGCAGCCGATCCTTCCAGCATTTGAAAGAGCCAGGGTATGAAGAGCATATAGCGCAATCGTGTCTGGATGGTGCTGGTTCCCGGGAACAGATGGTCAGCAATCGAATCCCGAATGCCTCCCAAGCCGAGTTCGTCGCGGGTCTCGCGTTCCTGAAATAGCGCCATAATCCGTTGCGCCCGCTGGCGCTCGGCTTCGTCGAAATCAATCCAGGCAAGTGACGACATTGGACCTCACAACTTTGCTTTCGGGCGACCGGTGTCGATGTTTAACGAATGCAGACATCGCTTCCTCCCGTGTCTATGAATTAAGCGGGGAAGGTGTCGATCGGCGAGAGTGTCACCGCAAGAATTTCTCCTGATGTAATCAGCACGATCAGTCCGCGTTTGGTACCAGTCATCTCTAGGTAGTTCCGAACCTGCACTCGGTAGTGGTTGATGGTCTCCGGAGTCGGCTGTACATCGCTTTTCCAATCGATGATCACCTGTGGCGTGCCGTCGGGCCCAAAGCTGATGGCGTCGGCGATGCCGGCCGTTGCCTGTTCAACGCCTTCGACAGCCATCGACGAATAGACAGGAAACTCCGGCGCAAGGGTCGGGCGCAGTTCGGTGATCTCAGGTAAGGCGAGGGTGCGAACCACGCATCCCGCGAGCTCAATAGGCGAAAGCCCCTTGTCGGGATCTTCGACCACGGTTTTGCCGATCGCAATGATTAGCTCGCGAGCACGTGTGGTAAGAGTCGTAGCATCATCCGCCGTTTCGCCGGTCAGCACTTCCTCAAGAAGCTTGTGCAGGATCAAACCGCGTTCACGTCCGCCTTGAACGCTGGGTGGAATGACCTCGTCATCAGGCTGGTTGGCATCGCTCGTGGCCCAAACTTCGATTGCTTCGGGCGTCAAAGTCGGGCCGGTGCTACGTTCGTCACGACTCGGCGCTAACCAGATCAACCGGTGCTGGTTCTTGGCTATGGCAGCAGCTTCAGCCGCGAAGCTCCCACGAGTTTGACTGTTACTATCGGCTGCCGCGGCGAGCCCCATATCCGTCGAGAGATGAGAGAGGTCCAACACCGGTAGGTCGGCGAGCGACAAGTCGAGGAGCGATATCCAGGCGGCCTTTGGAGGCGCAGCGTCGAGCCGGGGCAGTACAAGGAGCTCGCAAGCACGCGTCGCGGCGACATACCAGAGCCGAATGCGTTCGCGGTCGAGCTCTTCCTTTTCCGCGTCGTGCGCCTTGTCGTAGCCCGCCGGCTTTACGCCGAAAACGGGACAATAAAGGGTGTCGCTGTCGCGATCGGTCACGGCGTTCTCTGGCGCCATAATTCCGGTCATCGTGTTGACCGGTACGACGATTGGCCACTCAAGCCCCTTGGCGGCGTGCATGGTGTACAGCGCGATGGCCTCTTCCTGCGCATCGGGCCGCCCTTCGACGGCGCGCGCCTCGTCCGTCCAAGCCGCGGTCATGGCCTCGGCAAAGGCGCGAAGGCCCCGGACGGCGAACGCCGCGGCCAGACTTAGATAGAGATCGACATTGGCCAGAGCCCGTTCGGCCTGTCCCTGGTGCCTTTCAAGCAGGATCGGACGAACCCGCATTACATTGACCGCCTGTGAAAGGAGGTTATGGGGTGTGGTGCCGTTGGTCTTGCGAGAAAGCGCCTGGAGCTTCTCGATCGTCGCTCGCGCCAGCGGGTGGGCAATACAGCCGACATCTACCCCGAGGTCAAGGCATGGCAGCCCTTCGGGATCGCCCTCGGCACGCGGCAGTGTCCAGATGATGTCGAGCAACTCTTCTTCGGTAAGCCCAACAAGCGGGCCGCGCAAGAGCGCGCCCAAGGCGAGGGTATCGCGGCGATCAGCGAGCGTGCGCGTCAGTGCAATCAGGTCTTGAATTTCCTGTCGGCGGAACAGGCCTTTGCCGGCCTGGGTGGCCACAGGTATGCCGTGCCGCTCAAGCGCTTCTTCATAACGCCACAGGTCGCTTCCCGTCGGGGCAAGCAAAGCGATGTCGCCTGGCCGACAAAGGCGACTGGCACCCGAGCGACGATCGAGGATCATTTCGCTGCCGATCAGGCGGGCACACATCTCAGCGACGGCCTCCGCTTCGGCGTCGCGTTGCTGTTCGGCAGACGCCTTGCCGTTCTCGTCGGCAACCGGGACGTCCAGAGCTGCTACGCAGAGCGCCTCACCACGATCAGGATGGAAGGCGTCGAGCGCGGTGTATCCGGGCTGTCCGTTGCTCGAGAGTAGCGCCTCGAAGCGCTCGTTCACATAGGTAAGAATAGGCGCACAGGAGCGAAAGTTAGTCGAAATCGAAAGGACGCTATCAGTGCCCTGAGCGATGAATGCGTCACGCGCCCGAACATAGGCACTGATGTCCGCGCCGCGAAAGCGATAGATCGCCTGCTTGGGGTCGCCAACCAGAAACAGTGCGCCGGGTCGAATATGGAAAGTGGACCATTCCTGCGTTTTGCCATCGGCGGGTGATTCGCTACAAAGGCGCCAGAAGATCTCAGCCTGTAGCGGGTCGGTATCTTGGAACTCGTCGACCAAGACGTGTGAAAACCGCACCGCCAGCGCACGGCGAACGTCATCATGATCCCGCAGCAGATCGCGCGCGGCAAAGATCAGATCGTCAAAGTCCAGCAGCGCCGCTGAACGTTTATAGTACCGAAAACGCTGCAGAACAGGCTGTACCTGAGCAATAAGAGCAGAAAGGACGCGACTGGCCACATTCTGGAGCATGGCCTGCCAGGCTTGGCAGCATGCAACGTAGTAACCCTCCGCCGCCGTGTTGAGGCGCTCTCCATCTGCGGTGGACAAGCCGTCTCGTTTGGCCGCTTTGACCCATTTGCCCTTTTTCTGGAAGGCTCGGAACTCGCCGCTCTTAATGCAGAGATCGCGGTGCGGCGTCGACACAAGCAGTCGGACCAGTCCGACGGGCGTTTCGGCTACCGGACCGTCGTCCAGAGCTTCCGCCATGCCGGCGAAGTGTGCTGCGCTCGTCGCCGTCTCTTCTTCAACAGCCGGCGCAGTTCGAATGAACTCGGCGAAGGCGTCCGTCGCGTCGCAAAAGGCGCGAAGGTGCGGTGCGAGCGGGGTCACGGTTGGGGCCGACACGGTGCGCCGTTTGCGCAGGTTAGCGACGATCTTGTGGATCAGCCCAACGGTCTCGCCAGGGTTCTGCAACACCATTTCGGCGATGATCCCGCCTTCGCCGCCCGAAAGCTGTTCGCGCAACCAGGTCTCGACGATTTCAATGAAGGCGAGGTCCGCCTGATTGCGATCCATCACGCTAGCGCCCGGATCGGTGTCGGCCTCGACGGGATAGGGTTTGATCAGGCGTTGGCAAAAGCCGTGGATGGTCGAGCAGGTGATCTCGTCGATCGTAGCGGAGGCCGTCAGAAGGTTCGCCGCGTGGAGCGGGAACAGGCCCTTAGGGAAGGCGATGCGCAGTTCGGCCGGAATCGACCCCGAAACCAGTTCGCCAACGAAGTCGCGCACGCGGATCAGCAGTTCGCTGGCGGCCAGTTCGGTGAAGGTCACGGCCGCGATCGACTTGGGCGAGATGCCTTCCGCCAACATGGCGGCAATGCGGCCGGCCATGACAGCGGTCTTGCCCGAACCTGCGCCAGCTTCGACGAGGATGGATCGGCTATGCACGCTGATAGCGTCGCAGCGCGCGGCGTCATCACGCAGAGCTTTGCTTTCGGCGGTCATCACTCGGCCTCCCAGACATGCGCGGCGTCGCCAAAAATCTCAGTCGCCAAGGGAAGCTTGCGTTTGCAGTAGGTCGCCCCTGCGTTCGCCGGCAGGGCGAAGGCGAGGTCGTCATAGCTTCCGCCGGTGTCCGGTCCGATTAAGGCGTGGCCAGCGGTCAGATTGGCTCGCGCCGCCTGTAGATAGCCGGTGATCTCAGTCAGCTTGGCTTCGGGATCGGCGAGCTTGAGATTGATTTGATTCCGCGGGAAGAGCAGGGAAGCACTGATCGACACGTCAGCTCCGAGCAGCGCCTTGACGGCGAATGCGTAGAGACAGCGCTGCAATTCACGGCCGCCATCGAGCCCGATGTCGCCCTTCGGCGGGCGTCCGGTCTTGTAGTCCAGCACCAGGGCGCGCTTTCCGTCGCCCGAGAGATCGAGACGATCAATATAGCCGGCGATTCGAAAGCCGGCGTCGGGGATCTCGACGGGGGTCACTGGATCCCACGGACAGTCGGAAGCCGACTTCGGCTGGGCGCCACCAAATGCCACTTCGCCAAACGACCGATCATCGGGCAGGTGTTCATCGCCATAGGTCAGAGCATGGTCGGCCAGGAGGCGGGCATCATCGAGTGTCCGGCGCCAGATCACAGCGGGAGGGACCGCTCGCTCGTTTTCCCAAACGCCAGCGACGTTTCGGACGGCGTCCTGGACGGCGGTTGCGATGCGATCCTTATTGGCCTTGGCGAGGCCTCCTTCTGCCTCGAGCTTTTGCAGCGCGAGATCGAGGGTCATATGGACGAGGTCGCCCATCCCGAGTGGGTCGAGAACAAGCGGATCGGTTCCGCTCTCCGGCATTCGCATACGCATCCCATAGCGCCATACAAAACTGAGCGGGCTTCGCAGGAGCAGCCGAAGTGAGCTGGCTGACTGAGTGCGGTTCAGAATAGCGAGCAGTAGCGGATGGTCTGCGCGGACCAGCCCGTCATGCGGAGTGATTTCCTTGCGATGCCAGTTTCGCCAGCCCGTTGTCGCACTGATCGCTTGGGGCTCTTGGACAAACTCTTGAGGCCGCGCCATCAAGCGGTCGGTCTCGCTGAAAGCGTGAGCAGGGACTGCGTTACGGCGGATGTAGGTTTCGTCGACAGGAGCGCTGACTAGTGAGCTACGCCCAAGGAGTCGCCCTTCGCTATCTCGCCGAGCGCGGGATAAGACGATCTCGCGCTCAGTCGTGGCGAGAATCGTCTCGAAGTCTCGGCGATCGGCTGCGCTGATGGGGTTGGGATCGAGTTGAACCGTGGAAATGATGTGGTCGGAAATCAGGCGATCTTCGGAGATCCCGCGCGGCCAGCGCGACGAGTTCAGCCCCACCAGGCGGACGAACCGCCGCGGCGATGAGGCTAGGGCGCTGGCCGGCATCCAGGCGACAGAAACGCACTCCTCAAGGCCATCATTCTGTTTCAGGGTTTCGAGTGTTGCGTCGAGCGATCCGGAGGGACCGGCCATCAGGGCCTTGCGCCAGATCGCCAGCGCGCGGCCGCTGAGGAGCGCCGTGCCGATCTCGTCCGCAGCAACGTGGCCTTTGGCCAGAAGGTCAATGATCCCGTGTAGGGTGGTCGAATGGTCTAGTTTGTCGGGCCAGTCATCTGCCGTCAGGTGTTCCAGTAATTGTGTCCACACTGCGGTCGAGGCAAGTGGTGCGCTGGTCGGCAGGATGCGCATCCAGCCCGTTGGCAGGGTATGAAACAGGCCATGCTCGGAGCCACATAGCCCTGCCAGACGGCGCATCCGGGTCTGTGACAGGCCACGAATCAGAATGTCGGCGAGCGCGGCAGCAGTCTGGCCCTCGCGGGTTGTAGTGACTTTGATGCCGTGAACGAAATGCAGGTCGATGTTCGCATCGGCACGAAGCGAGAGGAAATAGTCGTCGTATTCCGCTGTCGAGGCTGCAGCGATGGCGACATCCGCAGGGTCGGCCTCCCCTGATGCCAGTAGGCTCCGCGCCCAACGAATTGCTTCGATGGCTTCGTGATACGCCGTGGCAGCACTGATTCGGCCAACGGCCGGCGATTGCGGGTGTGTGCGGGTGATAGAGACGCCGGATTTTTCCAGCCACGAAGGCGTATGGCGGGGTCCCGCTGCCCAAGTTACCGGCGTATGTACGGTCAGCGCCTGAAGAAGCGGACGCCAGCAGGGCGAAAGCTCGGTGATGCCGACGATTTCGATTGGGCCGAGAACGGCATTGGCATGATCGAGACGCAGACATGCCGCCGTTACCAAGTCGGTCGGTCGCATCATGCAGGGCGGCAGCTGCGCTAGAACTGCGGCTTCTAGGCGCGCGATAGAGTCGAGGCGGGGATGCTCATCGGCACGAGAAGTAAGGTCAATGCCGGAGCGCCATACGTTGCGCAGCGTATCGGCCGAAGCATCGACCATGCCCGGTAGCAGCTTGATGCTGTCCAGCTCGGCAAGCGCAGTCTTCGGTAGAACTACCTGGATCGCAGCGCGAAGGCTTTCATCGTCGATCGATCTTGCGAACCCGCCTACGAGGCGAACAACCAACTGTTCGAAGGACATGATCTGAACGCCATGTTGCCGATTTCGCGCGGCATTGAGGCGGAGCTCGCGCCTTGCCAATCCGCTCTGGGCAACAATAGTGCGCCGAAGTGACATGGTCATCCGTGATCTCCCCATTCGACGTTGGTAGAGCCAGCTAAACGCTCGCTTTCAGTCTCTGCTTTCCGTTCGATAACCGCAACCAACCTCTTTATTCACACGGATGGACATTTGCAGTCACTTAAGTAGCCGATTGAAAATAATTTCAGATCTACATCACCCCATGGAGAGCAGCAAGAAGCCCTCTCAAAGGAGCTGATTTATCAGCATTACAACCACTTCATGGGAGAAATCGTGATGTACAACTACCCGGTGCTTGAGTGTCTTGTTGCGTTCGCCATCGTCTTCTCGATTGGCTACCTAGTCGCCGACAGCAACAACCGCGAGGAAACCGTGGCGCCTAGCAAAGCGGTGGCACGCACATGACCCTATCGTGCCCACGCTGCCATACCGCGTTCGTCGTCCCTCGACGTCGCGCGCAAACCACGGCGACCGCCATCGGTGGCGTCGCTGGCGCCATCCAAGGAGCCTCTAGCGCGATGACGGAGGCAAAGGGCGGTGATCCCATGGGCGTCATTGCCAGTGCGATCTTCGGCGGATTGATCGGCGGTGCTGCAGGCTGTGCGGCAGGTGCGGTGATCGGTGCGCCGATTGACCACGTTTTGCCCGATAGCTTTCGTTGCCAAGCCTGCGGCTATGTCTTTGACTCCAGTCGCACTGATCCGGCTCTGACCTAGCGCCATCCGACTCCGCTGTACCGAGCCATCCCGGCTCGAACCCCTTCGCCTTTTCCATCTTCCCTCGCGACCACGCATAGAGCCCGGCCTTACCGCCGGGCTCTGTGCGTTTGTGCCGCTCACAAGGAGCTATTCATGAAAGTTATTCGATCCATGGCTTACACCCGCTACAGGCTCGACAGCGAGACGACCGAGCAGGACGTGCTCGCCGCGGCCGAAGGTATTCTCGGGGAAAGGCTCAGACGTCAGGGCAGCATCGGCAACCCGACCGATGCCAACGAGTTCCTCCGCATACGCCTGGGCGCCTTGGCGCATGAAGAATTCCACGTCCTGTGGCTGGACAACCGACATCGCATCATCGACTGCCAGAAGCTCTTCACCGGCACGATCGACGGCGCCAGCATCCATCCGCGAGAGGTCGTGCGGGCTGCGTTGAGCGCGAATGCCTGCGCCGCCATTTTTGCGCACAACCATCCCAGCGGCATCTCGGAACCCAGTGCCGCCGACCGCGCCATCACCAGTGAGCTCCGTGATGCCTTGCGGTTGATTGGTGTGCGGATTCTGGATCACATCGTGGTGGGCGCGGAGTGCGTCAGCATGGCCGGTCGAGGGCTGATGTGATGGAGACGGCCCCTACGAAACACGCCGTTGAGGTGGCCTATACCGAACGGTTGGCCGAGAACACCGCCGCGCTTCGTACCCACGGCAAGCTGATCGAGACGGTGGTGGAGATTGCGTGGAACATGGCGCTCGCCCGGTTCCAGCCCAACGACAGCTACGAGTTCCATAACCTCGCGAAGGACTGGGCGGCGGAGTTCGAGGCGCTGTATGACGACCGTGTTGAGTCGTGCGAGTGGGCTGAAGACGACTGGCGCGAACGATGTGATCACTTCACCCAGGAGAAGGTGGAGGAAGTGGTGCAGGCTGGGCTCGGTTGCTTCTTGACACGGGACGAGCCGTGAATGGCGTTGTGCCTAATCTGGATGTACATCCCCTTGGTGCTTTTCGTATCGTCTGGCATGCCGGGGATGGCTCAGTTCGGCCAGCAGGCGACCTTCCCGGGTATGCGCAGTTGGAAATTCGAGCGTCGGTAACACCTCGGGAGCGGCCACCGAATTTTCACGGGTTGGGAGTACTTTTTTAACACGTCGCTCGCTTCTTACCACTGCTGGCCGCCGTGCGGCGAATTCTTCCTGCGAATCGAGCTACGTCGCGATTTGTCACCCTGTTTACGACAGTTGTTTTCGATTCTTGAGTGTTGATCCGAGCGCCAACCACCGAACAACTGGACAGGCCGAACTGCCCGAGCTCACCACAGGGTAGGGACCCTCTCCGTGACGAAGGGACCTTCGCGACGTGCCGATCGGACTTCCCGAAGGAGGCGTCACTAAAAATTTGGCTATGCGACCGCAAAAGCTGGAGTGGCATCGACCGTCAGCCATCGCATGTTGCAAGATTCCCTCCTTGGCTACACGGCATTCGCCTGTTGATTGTCTTGCTATGTCAGAATCTTCGCCATAATTAACGGTTGTTTCTGAAAACTAAAACGAGGAGAGATGGTGAGTCTTAAGAAGCGGATCGAAGACCTGGTTTCGAGCGTGAGCGCAGATATGCTTGAGCGTGAGGAGATCGTAGCGGTTTCACTGTTGAGCGCGCTATGCGGACAGAATACTTTCTTGCTCGGGCCGCCCGGCACCGCCAAGAGCCTTATTTCCCGCCGCATAGCTCATGCATTCGAGCATTCGAGTTATTTCGAGTACTTGATGAACCGCTTCAGCACGCCGGAGGAAGTTTTCGGACCAGTGTCGATCAAGGCGCTGAAGGAAGATCGTTACGTTCGCAAAACGGACAGTTATTTGCCAAAAGCAGATTTCGCTTTTCTCGATGAGATTTGGAAATCTAGTCCGGCCATCCTAAATACATTGCTTACGTTGATCAATGAGCACACATTTCGCAATGGCGATGAGATTCAGCAAGCATCGATCAAGGCTCTTATCGCCGCATCTAATGAGACACCGGATAGGGAGCAGGGCTTGGAAGCGCTCTATGATCGATTCATCGT
>Ga0307375_10005007_pt1 | contig 12519 bp, 10 predicted proteins | sample TR1MG_FD_202531 | JGI IMG/M metagenome (GOLD analysis project Ga0307375, IMG submission 202531) | Soil microbial communities from Risofladan, Vaasa, Finland - TR-1 | ecosystem: Environmental > Terrestrial > Soil > Coastal area > Acid sulfate soil | place: Finland: Risofladan, Vaasa | collected... | reverse complement strand
GACTGCGGACACACTTACACCCCACTACTGGTTCACCGGGTTCGAGGAACGACTCGAAGAACCCAGGTCCGTCTTTCCGGCTTCGATGTCGACGGCTCCGCTGCTCGAGATAGACAGTCTCCACCATATCTACCCTCCCGCGACAGTCGCGCTGCATGATGTAAGCCTTTCCGTCTACCCGGGCGAGACAGTCGTGGTAATGGGACCCAACGGTTCCGGTAAGTCGACTCTGCTTGACCGGATTGCGGCGCTTTCCGACGGCGGGGGAAAAGCTGCGCGAAACCTCGACGGGATGCGGATCGTCGCGGGGAAGCGCAGACGCGCTGCTTCGATCCGCATTCGTGGGCGTGACGTCCGAAGGATTCCGGGGCATACCCTTTACTCTCTGCTCTACCTCATACCGCAGAATCCCGAGCACCTTTTTCTCACCGACACGCTCGCCGAGGAGTTATCTGTTCAAGGGTCGGACGGAACAGCAATTGCCGAGGTAACGGAGCGTTTCCGGTTGGCGGGTCTGGAATCGCGAAACCCCTACAGTCTGAGCGAAGGAGAGAAGCGCCGGCTCAATCTTTGCTGCGCGCAGCTTGATCCGCGGGATCTGCTTCTGCTCGACGAGCCGACCTACGGTCTCGATGCATCGGCCATTGCGTCCCTTGTCGATTTGCTCGTGCTGTTCCGACGCGCCGGCAGAACTCTCGTGATAGTTACTCACTCACCCGAGCTTGCGCACCTGGTGGCCGACCGGCTGATTATTCTCGACCGGGGCACGGTGCGCTTCGCAGGGCCGCCGGGTGAACTCTTACTTTCCCCGGATCCCTCCCTGCGCGAATTCCTTCCCCACTGGTCGAATGTGCAGGCACCGGTCAGCCGGGAAGAGGGGAGCGAGGCATGACCGGTCTGCTCGCCCGTTTCAGCCCCGTGGCCCATCTGGCCGCCGTTCTCGCATGGATTGTCCCGGTTTTCCTGTCGTTCGATCCCGGGACGCCCCTGCTGTTCCTCGCGTTGAGCGTAGCTGTTGTATTCATCCTGGGGCAGGTTCGCGTTACGCGATTTGCCGGGTTTGTCCTGCCGCTGCTGGTATTGCCGTTCGGGCTCTTTGTCCTGAACCTCCTCTTCACCGACACGAGAGGTCACTCCGGTTCCTTCATCGTGCTCGGCTTGAGTATGAACAGTTACGCTTTGCATCGGGCGATTGTGCTCTCGTTGCGCAGCGAGGCCCTTGTGGTAATCTCGGTGAGTTACCTTATCGTCGTCGACCCCCTGTCGCTCGTAAACGGGCTCATGCAGCAGCTCGGTCTATCGCCCCGGGTCGGATTCTCGATCTATGTCGCGTGGAACACGATTCCCCGGATGCGAACCGATGTGACGCGAATCCGCAGCATTCATCGTATCAGGCTCCGCGGGAGGGACCGTCGGTTCGCGGACATCGTGCCCACTGCGGTCACCCTTCTTGCCGGCGCAATCCGCCACGCGCAGCGCGCTGCAATCAGCATGGCCGTCCGCGGGCTCGATAGCGGAAGTCCGCGAACCTATCTGAATGAGGCACGTTGGCATTCGCGAGACACCGTTTATCTGCTCGCGAATCTCGCGGTAACCGCGGGGTTGTTTTGCCTTTCGGTGGGCGAAGGGTGGTTTGTCTTCGGGCTCGGTTGAAGCGTGCGTGCGGGAAGTCATCCCTTGTAGAGGTCAGCGGACTCTATTATCGTGGACCCGATTTCTCCGCGGCTCACCACCCCGACAATAGATTCCGCCTCGGTTACCAGCCCGCCGGAGTGGGGATCACGAACCAGGGCGACCGAACTATCTGATCGTTGCATCTGTGATACGATCTCGCCGAGTTTCGTCTCCTCCTCGATGAAGATGAAACGATGAACCGCACGTGTGATCAAATCCTTCCCGCTCGCCCCATCAAAAACCGCTGCCATCGCAGCGTTTCGGGAGAGGACACCCGCAATCTTCCCGCCGTCGTCGAGGAGGTACCAGGAAAGTTCCGGGCGCTCCCGTACCAGCCGTACTATGTCCTTCGCCGCGCGTTCGAGTGAAACCACAGCGACCCGTTTTGCCATCACAATTCGTGCCGGTCGTAGTCGCGAGATATCAAACTGCAGAGCTTTTGGAAGATCGTGTCCACGCCGGGCGAGTTTCATCGTATAGATGCTTTCCGCGCAGAGTGCGGTTCGAATGCTGTAACTTACCGCGACGGTCAACGTCATCGGAATAATGACGCTGTAGTCGAGGGTCATTTCGAAAATCATCACAATTGCAGTAACGGCGGCGCCCGTGCCGCCGCCGACAAGGCCGGCCATTCCGGCGACTGCAAAGGCGGTGGGGCTTATCGGCACATGGGGTAGCATTGCGTGGACGAGGATTCCGAACGCCTCGCCGATTGTCGCACCGAGAAAGAGCGACGGCGAAAAGATGCCGCCCGATCCTCCGGAGCCGAGGGTGAGCGACGTGGCAATCAGTTTCAGGGCAAACAGGACGAGTAGAAGCGGGAGCGCGCGGTCCATGCTGCCCAGCAGGATGTCCTGAATCGTCGCGTAGCCGACACCCTCGATGTGGTAGTGGCCGGAGGTCTGCAGAAGCAGATAGAACATGATTCCGACGGTGAGGAGCCCGGAGACCGCCCGCAGGTAGGGATTTTTGACCCATTTTTCCATGAGGTCTTCCGTGCCATAGAGCGTTCGAATGAAAAGCGCGGCCACCAGGCCGACGATTACGCCGAGGCCGATGTAGGTCAGGAGCACGACCGGGTTGGTCACCTCGAAAAACGACGTCTGGAATGACGGAATGACGAACGAAGGGTGCGAGCCGAAGAATATTCGCCCTATATAGGTAGCGGTCACCGTCGATATCGCCACCGGAACGAGCGTCTTTACGCTGACTTCGTGCAGAACTATTTCGACTGCGAAAAGGACGGCGCCCACCGGCGTATTGAAGGTTGCGGCGATTCCACCTGCCGCGCCCGCAGCGACCAGGGTGATCCGTTGCGGAAGGCTCGCCCGGATGATCTGCGCCAGATAGGATCCGAACGCCGAACCGATCTGGATAATCGGCCCTTCGCGGCCGACCGCCCCGCCGCTTCCTATGGAGATCGCCGAGGCAACTGCCTTGATAACCACGACTATGGGCCGAATGATGCCCTTGCGGTAGTAAATGGCGTCCATTACCTCCGGAACGCCGTGGCCTTTAGCCTCCGGGGCGAACTGGCGGACCAGGAAAACAACGACGAGCCCGCCGATCACCGGTGCCAGGATAATGAGGGGACCCCACGGACCCGTCCCGGTATGGACGTTCGCGTCGTAGAAGACCGAGAACTTTCCCAGAAAGAAGAGGTTATGAAAAAACCCTACCAGAAGTCGGAAGGCCAAAGCTCCGACCCCCGCTATGCCGCCGATCAGAACCGCCGAGATAAACATTCCCAGCGCGCCGTAGGACCGTTGGGAACGAGTGGAATTTATGCGCATGAAAATCTACCTTCGGGCCGCTCGGACGCTTCTCCCGCTGGGGGCCGAGTAGAATATAACAATCGATGAGAGGACCGAAAAGAGCAGCGCCGGTGCTGCGATGCACTCGCAGGCAGCCGGCGCCGAAGTTTCACATATCAAGGCGTGATGCGCGACCAACCGGGTGGTTCAGCCGATTGCGATCGAGCCGCGCTCCTCAGTGCGAATTCGCAGGCACTCCTTGAGGTCGAGTACGAAGATCTTTCCGTCGCCGGTCTGCCCGGTTTTCGCTCCACGGGTTATGGCTGCGAGCGTCGGCTCGACGAACTCCTCATTCACGGCAATCTCGAGCTTTATCTTTCGCAGCAGATTGCGCGCTTCTTTGTATCCTCTGTAGACCTCGGTCGTGCCTTTTTGGCGGCCATGGCCGAGCACTTCCGACACGGTGATCAGATTCACCTCTGCCTTGTACAGCTCGTCCTGGACCTGAGCAAGGCACTGCGGCTGAATGATTGCGATAATGTACTTCATTTTTGTTTCTCCTGCGGAATTCCGCCGCTACTCGATGACCGTGTAGGCTTTCTCATCGTGCTGGGTCAGATCGAGACCGATGTCCTCTTCGGAACCGGTCACCTTGATGCCCACGACCGCCTGTGTGATTTTCAGCAGGATGAATGTGACGACGAAACTCCATACCAGAGTTGCTCCGATTGCTGCAAGCTGAGCGAGAATTTGTTTTCCGTTTCCGTAGAAAACGCCGCTTGCGGCCGACTGAATGACCGGCGATGCGAAAAGGCCCGTTGCTAAGGCACCCCAGATTCCGCCGACGCCATGTACGCCAAACGCGTCAAGCGCGTCATCGTAGCCGGATTTCTGTTTGACAAAACTGACCATGATCCAGCAAATCACCGAAACGACGAGTCCGGTCGCAATTGCGCCCCCGATGGTCACGAATCCGGATGCGGGGGTAATCGCGACGAGGCCGGCCACCGCTCCTGTTGCGGCGCCGAGCACTGTGGGCTTGCCGTTGAAAATCCAGTCCATAATAACCCACGATACAACCGCAGCGCAGGTAGCGATGTGAGTTGCGAGAAACGCGCTTCCGGCAAGACCGTCGGCCGCCAGACCGCTTCCCGCATTGAAACCGAACCAGCCGAACCAGAGAAGCGCGGCTCCAAGAACCACGAACGGGATGTTATGCGGAGGCGTTGGGTGATTCGCGTAGTCCTTGCGCTTGCCGAGCACGATTGCCGCAACCAGGGCGGCAATACCCGAGTTCATGTGAACGACGGTTCCACCTGCGAAATCGAGCGCACCAAGCTTCACAAGCCACCCGTCGGCAGACCAGACCCAGTGCGCGACAGGATCATAGACGAACGTCGCCCACAGAATGGTGAACAGCAGGAAGCCTCCGAACTTCATTCGTTCCGCGAAAGCCCCGATGATCAGCGCCGGCGTGATGACCGCGAACATGCACTGAAACAGCGCAAAAACCAGGTGCGGCACGCGGGCGGTTGCCTGAGAGATGAAATAGGGACTCGGATCGTTTATACCAATTCCGTTCATAAAAGCCCATTTCAAGCCGCCGATGAACGGGGCGAGCCCTCCGGAAGAGGAGCCGAAGGCAAGACTATAGCCGACGATGAACCACTGAAGGCTCACGACCGCAGTTATTATGAAACACTGCATGAGAACGCTTAGCACGTTCTTTCGTCGGACCAGTCCGCCGTAGAAAAACGCGAGGCCCGGAATGGTCATCAACATGACCAGTGCGGTCGCGACGATCAGCCATGCAGTATTTCCGGAATCTATCACCGGCTGCTGGGCGGTTCCACTGCTCTGGGCAAAGAGAGTCGCGCCCGAGAGGAGCAGAAGCAGACTTACCAGCAGGATCACTTTTCTCATTGTCTTACTCCTTCTGTGGCGACCGACGGGGCCACAGGGGAGAAATAGCAAAACATGTGCCAATCCTCCCGCAATCCGTGTGTGAGATGTAACTGTATACAATTCAAAGGATTGCCGGGCAACCGCCGAAGCAGGACATCCGGAGAATCCTCCCGGAGAGAGGAGCGATACTACAAAGATGCGTTTTTCATTGACAAATATTACATTTCCGTAGGAATTGGGCAAAGTATCTACGTATTTGGCAAACCTGCGGGCGTTGACATTGCCCGGCTCCCGCAGGTAGCCTTGCTCATGTTCCAGCCTATTCTCCTCGTTGTGCTTCGCCTGTTCGGGCTGACTCTTGCCGGGTATCTGCTTTTCCGAATCCCGATATTCCGCCGACGGGTGCTCGATCCGTTCGTGCTGCTCGTGCTCAACGTTCTTTTTCCCCTCTACTTTGTCCACAATTTCCCGGCGGGATGGGACGCCGCTGTATCCGTGGGATGGCAGTGGATGGCGATCTTCTTTGGCGCCTGCTTCGTTCTAATCGGTCTTCAAATTGTCATCGGCCGATACCTCGTCTACCACACAGGGCTGTTTCGCACCGAGCATCCCCGAGAGCTGATCAGCCTTTTCGCAATACACAATGCCGGCTATCTCCCGCTTCCGATTCTTGCCGTCTTCGCCCCGCGTAGCCTGATGGTGTACATGTTCTTCTTCGTCCTCGCGTTCAATCTGGTATTCTGGACTGTTGCCGTTTCCTACATGTCGGGCCATGGAAGGCTGATATTTCGTGCAAATGTACCTTTAGTCGGGATCTTCGTCGGACTGCTGCTTGCGGTTTTTCATCTCTACCACTATGCACCGGAGTTCGTTCGAGTACCGATTCGATTTGCGGGTGATCTGTCGATGGACCTGGTGCTGGTCGCCCTCGGCGGTGTGCTCGCCACTATTCCCGCGTCGGACCTCCGTCTCCGCAGGGAGTTTGGAAGTCTGGTCCTTCTGAAGCTGGTACTCTATCCTGCACTGGTGCTTGTTGCCATGGCCTTTGTCCCGCTGCGCGGGCTATCGCCCGAACTGGCGTTCGGGATCCGGCTCGGCGTCGTGCTCCAGGCTGCAGTACCGCCCGCGACCAATCTCATGATCGTCGCAAAGGCGTACGGCAGCGAAGAGCAGGTCCGCTACGTCGGCAGCGGTATCATTGTGACCTATCTCGCTTCGCTTGTGACGCTGCCGCTCTTCTTGTTTCTCTCGACGGTGATCTACTGAACAGAACTCAGAGCGAGCTGTGCATGATGGTCCGCAGATCCTCGAAGAAGGTCGGAAAGGTGACCGCTGCGGTCTCGGCGGTGTCGATGATGGTTGCCCCGGTCGCGCCCAGCCCTGCGATTGCGAGTGCCATCACAACGCGGTGGTCGCTGTTTCCGTTGACAAAATCGCCCTTGAGCCTCGATGGATGGATCGTCATGCCATCTTCGGCTTCGTCGATATCCGCTCCCATCTTGCGGAGTTCCTCGGCCATGATATGGATGCGGTCTGTCTCTTTCGCCCGTGCCTGCGGTACGTTCACCAGGCGCGTGTCGTGGTTCGCATAACAGGCGGTGGCCGCGAGAGCGGGAAGGGCATCGGGCATCGAGTTCAGATCGAACTCACCGCCTGAAAGCTCCTTTCCGGTGATTGTGATCGCTTTGTCTTCGATCGATATTTCGCAGCCCATCTCGCGAAGTATATCCACGACAGCTTTGTCACCCTGGGTGTCGTTCATGTCGAGTCCGTCGAGAGTCAGAGTCGATTTTGTGATTGCCGCCGCGCACAGGAAGAAAGTTGCACTCGAGAAATCAGCAGGAACCTGCCGGGTGAACCCGCGGTAGATCTGGCCCCCGGGAACGCGAAAGCGTCGCATCTCTTCAGTTTCGTATTTGATGCCCAGCTCATCGAGCCAGCCGAGCGTCATCTTTACGTAGGGACGTTCATTAAGGATCGGAACCTCTATTTCGGAGTCGTTTGCCACGATCGGCAGGGTCATGAGCAGGCTGGACAGCCACTGGCTGGTGTGACTTTCGATTGTCGTTCTACCGCCAATTAGCGGGCCGCGAACCGCGAACGGAGCACATCCATTGTCGCGAGAGGTGAACGTCTGCGCTCCGAGTTCTTTGAGAGAATTGAGCAGATGCTCGATAGATCTTTTTCGAATCTGCCCGTCGCCGCTGAAGAAGCTCCATCCGGGTGCAAGCGCCGCGGCACCGGCACAAAGGTACATCGTGGTTCCGGAGTTGCCGACGTCGATGACGTTTTCGGGAACCGTAAGCCGGCCGGCGGTTCCGTCAACGATAAATTCGCCCGGCGCCGAAACGATCTTTGCACCGAGCAGTTTGCACGCGTTCACGCAGGAGCGCGTGTCGTTTGAATCGAGAGGGTTCTGGATACGGCTGCGGCCTTCGGCAAGCGTTGCGAAAATCAGGGCACGAATGGTGTGAGACTTGGATGCGGGAATGCGTACACGCCCCGCCAGGTGGGTTTTGTCGACTCGTTCTTGCATGAAAATGAATGTAGATCAGTTCTCCGCCCATGGCAAGGGTCGGGCATCTCAAGAACTGAGACGGTTGTTACGATATACTGTAGGCATGTGCAATATGTCGATCGACCGGTCCGACGCTCCGAAAGTCCGCATACTGTCCGCCGCGTTTACGCTCTTTCTGCTGCTTTCAGGTCTCACGTATGCTCCGGACCGAGTCGCGGCCGAATCTGTCTGGGACCAGACCTATGGATTTTACGTCGACATTCCCGAAGGCTGGAAACTCGTAGACGGGGCAGACCCGGCCCACCTTTCGTTTTCCGACCCGACGGGTCAGGCGGTCTTTCAGGTATTCCGTTACGCAGGAAACCGTTATCCCTCCGCCGCGGAGATGGCGCGGGACATCAAGTCGAAGCTTCATGCGGACGGCGATCAGGCTCCGTTTACCTACAACGGCCGTGACGCAATGTTTTGCGATTTCACCTTTGACGCTCAGAATGTCCGGGTGCGAGGTTACGACCTGTTCATAGTCGGCGAGGACGCCGACTATGCGCTGTTGACCTATGCGCCGGTAGACGTCTACCCCGATTTTCACGATTGGCTGCTTTCCGCTGCCGACTCTTTTTCGAGCGGCGATGAGGGACTGCTCTTTCCCGGTCCGGTAAGCCAGTTTTATCGGCCCCTTCAGACCGCCGCTGTGGTTTCACCGAGCCGTGGTTCCCTCGCCGCAGGCTCGCCGACGGTGAAGTTCCGCGGTGGTGCAGCCCTGAAACTGTCCTTCACGAAGGATGATGGTGAGGCCAATCAGATTGTGATCGAGCGGGAAGCGCGCATCCTCGCAAGCTACCAGATGGACAGTGAACCTGTTCCTCAATGGAAAAAGGCCTGGGGGCGGTACTACCGGATGATCTATCGGGATACCTATCACCGGTTCGACGGGATCGCAAAGCAGATATCGGCGCTTTTTGACGCCGCGAATATGACAAAACCACAAATGGCAACGGAGCTGCTCGCCTGGTTGCAGGATTTTTCATACACAAAAACGAATACTCTCTCGGATCTCGAATCGCCGGTGAGCTGCGTGCTCTCTCAGACCGGCGACTGCGATGCTCTTGGGCTCACCTACGCCATTCTCCTCCATCACCTCCAGATCGGCGCTGTTCTCATGGTTTCGGTCCAATACAGCCATTCGATGGTGGGTGTCGATATACCCGGGCTCGGTGCCCGATTCTCCTTTGACGGAACGCAGTATCTGGTAGCTGAGCTTACCGCCCCGGTTGCTATCGGCACGATCGATCAGCAGATGGCAAACCCCGCAGGATGGATCGGGATTCGGCTCACTGCGAAGCCCTGAACAGATCACCTTCTTCGTGGGTATGTTGCCGACAAATCGAGGATCGGTCGCATGGCAAAATAGGCGACGAGAACTGCTAACGTTTTGTCGAATAGGTTTGCGGGGACGCGGGCCCAGAACGATGCGGTCAGCACTGACTGACCGGCCGCGATCATTCCCGTGACCAGAAAATCAATGCCGGCGCCCGTAATCCCGCCATAAACGAATGCCGCGACAAGACCGCCGAGAATGGCGTTTGCCATTGCGACTGCGAGACTTGCGAGCAGCGCGTCGCCAATCGATGCGAATCTTTCCCTCTTCACAAAAGCGCGAAGTATCAAGACGGTCGCAATCCCGCATATCGCAAACGGAAAGAAGCGCATAGTCATGCCGTAGACGACTTCGAAGAGCGCCTCGGTGCCTACCGCTACGATCAGCCCCGGTACGAGACCGAGTGTTACGCTGACCACCGTGGTTCCAATTGAATCCATGAAGAACGGCAAATTGAGCGCGTTGTCGGCTATGGCCAGGCCAACGTTCACCGCAAAGGCAATCGAGATGAGGGAGACCATGAAGAGGGGGTGGACCCGGCGGACGCCGACGGTTCTATCTTGCACGATACATTATCATGCCATAGAATTGGTACGGATACAATGCGACGCTCGAAGATTGGATCAACCCGATACGCGTATCTTTTTGTCTCGGTAAATCTTGTCCTGTTGATGAGCTTCTTCCTGTCGATGTCGGTCAGCGTACGCCAGATCGACGCCTCCCGGACCCGTTACGATAAGCTCGCGCGCGACTGGTACGCGCTCCGGCTGACGATGGCCCTCCACGCGCCGCCGCCTGCCGCAATCGATGAATTCAGGGGTTTTGATGCGGCACTCACCAGCATGTTCGAATCCGATCTTTTCATTGCGGCCGAGAAGTTGTACAAACCGCTCGCGCACTCGGCGAACCTGTTGTTAGGGGAGTGGAAACTGCTGCGCCCGGACCTCGCGGGCGCTGTGCTCGCCGGTGACCGGGTCTCCGCGAATGACACAGCAACCCTTGTCGATGGCTTCCAGACAAGGCTGGCGGAAATCGAAGGCACTATCGACGAGTTTGTCGGCCTGGAGCAGCGGTCAATCCGAATTCTCCTCTATTTTCTCGGGGCAACCATTATTGCGACGATTGCCGTATTCTTCCTTGTGGAATCCGAGCTCGAGAGTGAGCGACGCGCCGCGGCGCTCGTGCAAACCTTTGCCCATGGATCGATAGATGCCCTTGAGAGGGAGCGCGAACGGATCTCGCGGGCACTCCACGATTCGCTCGCGCAGGAACTCACGCTGACAATGATCGAGATTGCGGACCTTACACAGAGCAGGAGCGCAGTTACCGAAGGTCGTATACAGTCTCGGCTCCGATCGGCGATCGATTGGGTGCGGGACCTCGCTCATGAACTGCATCCGGCCGAGATCGATCAGCTGGGTCTCGCCGGTGCGATACGGGCCTACAGCTACGATGTCGCCAGAGCGAATACGGTGTCGGTTGATTGGGCGGGCCGTGAGCTGCCGTTCACTGTTCCCCGAATCGCAGCCATCAACATCTATCGCATCGTCCAGGAAGCCGTTACGAACGCGCTCAGGCACGCTTTCCCAAAGAGGATAGGTGTCAGGCTCGAGGTAGAAATGAATTGGCTCGTTCTTGCCGTCACGGACGATGGGAAGGGATTCCGTTACCCGATCCCCCGTTCGCTCTCCGGCCGCCACGGCCTCGGGCTGGTAAACATGGCCGAGCGTGCCAGGATGCTGGAGGCGGAGCTCGAAATTGAAAGTGCGCCCGGACTGGGGACGCGAATTGTCATGCGTGTCCCCATCTCGGCGATTACAAACAGCCGGGAGGCGCCGGGATGACCTCAGTAGTTCTGGTCGATGATCACCCGCCGCTTCGAGCCGGCGTCGCCGCGATCATTGCACGCTCCGGGCGATACGAGGTTGCCGCCGAAGCGGGCACAATTGAGGAAGCGGTCCTGGCAATTCGCGTCTACCAGCCGCAAATCGTTATCGTAGATGTTACGCTGCCCGATGGCAGCGGAATTGACCTGACCCGCTCTCTTCGCGCGTCCGGCACTGTGAACCGAGTCCTGATCCTGTCGATGCACGCAAGAAGGAGCCTCGCCGACAGCGCGCTTGCGGCCGGCGCGGACGGCTACCTGCTCAAAGAATCCACTCCGGAGTACCTTCTTCACGCGCTCGATGAGATATCGGCCGGGAGTACATTTCTGGACCACCGCCTGCGACGTGTGGGTACCGATTCCCGCGGGAACGAACGCGGTCCGACCGACTCGCCTCCTGGCGCAACGGGCGAGCCCCTGGGTCGACTGACAGTCAGGGAGCTCGAGATCTTCCGCTACCTTGCAGCCGGTAAGAATTCGAAGCAGATTGCCGCACTCCTTGCGATAAGCTCAAAAACCGTCGACAACCATCGAGCGAAGATCATGGTCAAGCTCCAGCTCGCATCTGTCGCCGATCTGGTTCGCCTCGCAATTCGGACAGAGACGATCGAGCCATAGGGAAATTCCCTATAGAGGCGAATCCCTGCGCATCCTACAATGTTCACACAACGGGGTTGGCAGTTGGCCGGAGCGGGAACAAAAACAATATGATGGATCCATTGAAACAGCCGCCAGCAGATTCCCCTGTTTTATCGACGGCGAGTGCCGGGGCTCTTTCCCGCGCGGCAGTCGAACGCAGAATCATTGTTCGCGAATCCGAGTTCTGGAAAAACGCGGTCAACGGTCGGAGCGCAAACATCGGAACCCTGTCCCGCGGGCGCGCCGCCGATCTCGGTCGCGTCTACTCGTTTCTTCACTCCCGGAGAAATTCCAGGAGGATTGAGTCTCTTCTAGACGGGTTTTATGGTCACGTGTGCCTGGTGAAAGGGGAGTCCTATCTTGGAGTCGCGCAGGGTCCCGACGGCGGTAGTGACTTCCTGCTGACCAACTTTCGACTCATCGAATGGAGGGTACCGTCGGGGGAACCCGGCGCAATAGTTCCGCTCGAAGCCGTGCGATCCTACGAACCTGCCGAAGGCCTGATCGAGTACGTCGGCGAGGACGGAGCCCTTCAAATCCTGCATGCACCGGGAAAAATCGGAAACCGCGATATGTTCGCCGAGGTTCCTTTAGGCTCCGCACTCGACGCCAGGGCGTGGAAATCGCTTGACGGAGTTTCCCGCCGAATCCTCTCGCGAACACGAACGGATCTGATTCGTGAGTTGAAGTTTTCGCCACGGGAAATTGTGCGGATGGTTCCAGCAATTCGACGCGGCAAACTGCGATTCGCACATAAGACACAGGC
>Ga0307375_10005006_pt1 | contig 12519 bp, 10 predicted proteins | sample TR1MG_FD_202531 | JGI IMG/M metagenome (GOLD analysis project Ga0307375, IMG submission 202531) | Soil microbial communities from Risofladan, Vaasa, Finland - TR-1 | ecosystem: Environmental > Terrestrial > Soil > Coastal area > Acid sulfate soil | place: Finland: Risofladan, Vaasa | collected... | reverse complement strand
CACCCGTTGCGGGTCGGCGCGGTCTACGATCGGTACGCTCGATACGTCGAACTCGGCCATCAGGTTGGCCAGTTCGCGAAGGGTCATATCGGGATAGCCGACCACCGGTTCGCGCGCCATCAGCGCGTCGACGCTCGCTGGCGGGTCGGCACCGGGTCGCAACGACGCGCCGTAGAGCTGGTGGCCGGTGACCACCCCGGTGAGCCGGCCGGCGTCGTCGAGCACCGGGTACAGTCGCTGTACGTGGGTGCGGCTGCGCTTTAACCCGCCGGACTGCGCTCCGAACGCCGCTCTCAGCGCGGATTCCAGGCTCGCGCCGCTGCGAAGACACAGGAATTTCGGCGGCATCATCTCGCTTACAAGGTACGCCTCCAACGGATCGACCGAGTATTCGCGCGTCAGATGGGTGCCCTTGCGCACGACCTTCTCGGTCAGCACCGAGCGCTTGAGCACCAGCACCGAGAGCAGGAACGCGACCGTGGAGGACACGACCAGTGGCATCACCGCGTCCCACTGATGGGTAAGCTCCATCGCGAACACCACCCCGGTCAGCGGGCTGCGCATCACCCCGCCGACCACCGCCGCCAGGCTCATCAATGCCCAGAATCCGGGCGCGACCGGCGGAAACACGTACGCCAGCAGCGAGCCGAGCGCCGCGCCGATCATGAACACCGGCGCCAGCACGCCGCCAGAGGTACCGGAGCCGAGCGACAGACTCCAGATCAGCGTCTTCACCACGAGAATGCCAACAATCAGCGCCAGCGTCGCCCGGCCCGCGAGCAGCGTGCCGATGACGTCGTACCCTACGCCGAGCGCGCGCGGCTCGAACAGGCCACCTATGCCGATGATCAGGCCGCCGATCGCCGGCCACCACATCCAATGGATCGGGAGTTTGCGGAACATATCCTCGGACAGGTATACGAGCGAGGTCGCGAGCCAGGCAACGAAGCCGCCGACAATCCCCGCCGCCGCGCACAGCACGAGGTCGGGCCACACCAGCGGCGGCAGCGCGTGCTGGGTCGGAAAGATCGCCGCAGGGCCGAGCAGCCGCCAGCGCAGGGCGGTGGCAACCACCACCGCCAGCGACACCGGCACGAACGAGCGCGGCCTAAACTCGAACAACAGCAGCTCGACCGCGAGCAGAATCGAGGCGAGCGGCGCATTGAACGTGGCCGCCATTCCGGCGGCCGCGCCGGAGACGAGCAGCGTCTTGCGCTCGTCCGCAGTGAGCGACAGCGTCTGCGCCAGCAGCGAGCCGAACGCGCCCCCGGTCATGATGATCGGCCCTTCGGCGCCAAACGGGCCGCCGGTGCCGATAGTGATCGCCGCCGAGACCGGCTTGAGCAAGGCGATGCGCGGCCTGATCCTGCTGCCGTTGCGCAGGATCGCCTCGATCGCCTCCGGCATGCCGTGGCCGCGGATCGCCTCCGAGCCGTAGCGCGCCATGAGTCCGACCGCGATGCCACCGAGCACGGGCGCACCGACGATTAGCCACCACGCATGATGGTCGGCACCCGGCGCGACCAGCGCGGTGGCGAGCCTGTGGTAGAAGACCAGGTTCGTGATCAAGCCGATCAGCTTCAGCAGCGCATCGGCCACGACCGCCGCCACTGCGCCCACCGCCAGCGCCAGCGCGCTGATCAGCACGATTTGCGGATGCACCGAATAGTCGCCGAGGCGGGGTGGCACCGGGGGGCGCGCGGCGGCGATGTGCGGTCTCATGCGGATTCCAGAAGGGAGGTCTATAACAATATATATCACACTGTGATATATTGTAATACAGAGGCTCATACCACTTTGGATAAGGCTTGTTCTTGATGAGCACACCTTTCAAGAGGAAATTGGCGTTCCTGCCGTTCCACCATACATGTATGAGGGTGATGCCGTGATACTTCAAAACGAAATCCGGTCAATTTCCCTTATGGGCATGGGCCTGGTCACGTTGGCGCCGAATGCAAGCGCGCAGTCCTACCCGCTTTGCCGGAACAGAAAAATCTGCTCGCAAAGCGGGGAACGTCCATATATAAGACTCGCCCAATTTGTCAGGCGACTTGTCGCAGCAATGATGCAGGGAGCGGTATGCCCTACAGGTCGATGCGAAGAAAGCAGAAACCGCATGCAATCGTGAGACCTGCCGGGTAGAACGTGATCTATGAACGGCAGAAGTTAACACGAAAGGAGTTGGATAAATGGAACACCGGAGCCAAGATGATTGCAGGTCCGGGCGGCGTGGGTTTCTTAAAGCGGCGGCCGTCGCCGGCATTGCGCAAGCGGCATTTCCGTTCATCGGCAAAGCACGTGGGGCGGAATCCCGTGAATCCGTCCTGATCGGTCTCAATGACCCCTTTACGGGTGCTTACGCCGAGCTCGGCAAGAATGAGCAGATCGGCTGTGAGCTTGCGGTGGAGCAGGTCAATGCCAAGGGCGGTATCCTTGGTCGAAGAGTAGAGTTAATCTCCGAGGATTCGACCAGCACCGATACTGGCGCCGCAGTGCAGAAGGCGCGCCAGCTGATCGAGCGCGACAAAGTGCATTTCCTTCTTGGCAATGTGAACTCGGCGATGGCGCTGGCGATCGGGCAGGTCTCGAACGAACTGAAGACACTTCATATTGTGACCGGCGGCCATACAGACGCAGTTACCGGAACCGACTGCCACTGGAATGTATTCCGCGTCGGTAACACGTCGCGTATGGAAACTAACGCGGTTTCACAGACGCTGGTTAGCAAATATGGCAAGAAGTGGTACTTTATCACCCCGGACTATGCGTTCGGCCACGCCTTGCAAAAGGGCTTCGAGGCGAGCCTCAAAAAATTCGAGGGTACCGAGGTTGGTGTTTCCCTGACACCATCTGGCATCGCGGACTACTCGCCGTACTTCGTCGCGGCGCAGGCGGAAAATCCGGACGTCATCATTTTTCTTACTGCTGGCAATGACGCCGTCAACTCACTGATGCAAGCTGCGCAATTCGGTTTGCACAATAGGTTTTACATCGCCGGTGCGCAGCAGGAGCTCGAGGTTCTCGAGGCGCTAACACCAGACGCGCGCATTGGTACGTGGGTGTTCGAATGGTATTGGAAGCAGCCGAAGGTGCCGCACGTCGCAGAATTTGTAGCAGCCATTAAGAAAAAGTCCGGACGGGTTCCGACCGCGCGCACTTGGTTCGGCTACGTCTCAGTCTGGACTTGCGCGTTGGTTGCCAACGAGAAAAAGACGCTTGACCCCGTGAAGCTCGCCAAAGCGCTCGAGGGCTTCAAGCTGCCACCCGAAGTGGCGTTGACGCCAAACGAGATATTTTACCGTGCTGGCGACCACCAGCTAATGTCCGACCTCTACGTCGGGCATGCGGTGGAGCGTGGGGCCGAGCCCGACGATCTGTTTCAAGTCGACGAGATCGTCAGGGGTGTCACTGCGGCATTACCGGTCGCGCAGACCGGGTGCAAGCTTACATGGCCGACCTGACCGCGCCCCCTTGGGGAGCAGGACGACTTGCGGCGCCGGCAGGTGCCTGCAACGCGTAAAGCGGGCCCTGTTTCATATTTCCGCTTTTGTGCGCCGGGTTCGCAAAAACCCTTGCGTAATCCATGTCGCCCGTCGTGATGTGTTCAGTCAGCCGCTTGTGAGCAATCTCAATCGCTTCATGCGACACGCCCGCCTTCGCCCTGAGCGACTTTTGCGCTAAATCGTGCATATCGGCATTGAACTGCCCGTGTTCTTCAATCGTCGGCACCGAGGTCAAGGTAGTCGCCGACATCTCCCAATGGATCAAAACGGTCGCGGCGGGGAAGAAGCCTTGAACCCAAACCGAGCTCGCGCTCGGGTAGCGTCGCGTTGCGCGATCGTCAGCGAAGTTGGGCGATTTTCTTCTGCACCCGCTGATCGAAGCGCTCCAGGGTCACGATGACGCGCTGGTGCGTGCCGTCGCCTATGAGTTCGACTGCATCGGCCGCCGATACACGGAACGTAAGCAGGCGGCCATCGATCTTGATCAGTTCGGCTTCGGCGCTCACGCGCATGCCCACCGGGGTTGCCGCGAAGTGGCGCACATCGAGGTGCGTACCCAGGCTCTGCTGCCCCAGCGGCAGCAGATGCTCGACTGCGGCCAGTGCTGCCGCCTCGATCAGGTTGATCATCACCGGCGTCGCCAGCACGTGCACGCGGCCGCTGCCCACTTTAGGCGCGGTGTGCTGCTCGCCCACCACCAATTCGGCCGCGCCTTTCAGGCCCAGCGTCAATCCGGGAATAGGGTTCATCGCTTACCTTCGTAGACAGGTGCTCAATCGTAAGGGATGCCCACCGCGAAAACCTTGACGCAAGGCAAGATCGAGCAAATCCGACGCGGCCGGCGCCGCGCGCAGACCGCGACGCTGCGCCGAATGCCGGTGCGCCTTTATCGTGAAGCTCCCCGACCGCGCCGATGCGTTACCATGGCGGCGTCCGAGCCGGACGTCAGCGGACACCCAACAATCGGAGGAATGGCGATGCAGTCCTACTTTATTCAATCGGGCGCAGGGCAGACCATCCTGGAACGGCGCGAGGTGGCGCAGCCGGAGCCCGGACCGGGGCAGATTCTGCTGCGCGTGCATGCGGCCGGGCTCAATCGCGGCGAGTTCATCGCCGGCCACGGGCTGGCCAAGCCGGGCGCCGCCAAGCCCGCGGGCGGCGAAGGCGCGGGCGAGATCGTCAAGCTCGGCGCCGGCGTTTCCGGCTTCAAGCCGGGTGAACGCGTGATGGGACGCTGCCCCGGGGCTTTCGCCGAATACGCGCTGATGGGCGAGCGCGAGGCGGTCGCCATCCCGGCGCGCCTCTCGTGGGAAGAGGCGGCCGGCATCCCGCTCACCTTCATGGTGGTGCACGATATGCTCATCGCCCAGGGCCGGCTCATTGCCGGTGAATGGCTGCTGGTGACCGGCATTTCTTCCGGCGTAGGCGTCGCGGCGCTACAAACGGCGAAGGCACTGGGCGCGAAAGTGATCGGGACCTCGGGCTCGGCCGACAAGCTCGAGCGCCTGCAAGCCTTAGGGCTGGATGTAGGCATACGCACGCGCGCCGGCGACTTCTGCGCTGCGGTGATGACGGCCACCGGCGGCAAGGGCGCGAACCTCGTCGTCAACAATGTCGGCGGCTCGGTGTTCGCCGAATGCGTGCGTGCGCTCGCCTTCCAGGGCCGGCTCGCCACTGTGGGCTATCTCGACGGCGTGCTCAAAGCCGAAATCGACATCGAAGCGCTGCATTCGAAGCGCCTGGTGCTGTTCGGCGTTTCCAACAAGCTGCGCAGCCCCGAACAGCGCGCCGAATCCGCGCGCGGTTTCGTCGCCGACATCTTGCCGGCGATCGCCGACGGCCGCATCCGGCCGCTGATAGACCGGGTGTATGCCTTCGACGAACTGCCGGCGGCGAAGGCGTACATGGAATCGAATGCGCAGCTGGGGAAAATCGTGCTGCGGATGCCGGGGTAAGGCACGATGCGGGGGCGGACCGGGGGCAGGACGCGACGTGAGACGTGAACGACGGCCGCTTCGCGCGGTAGTCACACAATGAAGCCTTCAGCCAGTCTTTCGCGCCGGCCGCTGCGTCGTTTCTGGGGCTGGGGCACGGCTGATGCCGTGCTCGATGCGCGTGAACAGGCGGCAGTGAAATTCATGTTCGAGCGCCTGGGTGGGCATTTTTCCGCACTGGCGCCGCCCGACGTCGCCGAGTTCGAACTGCGCGCACCGCGCGTGGCGCCGCCGGCCTCGCTGGCGGCGATGTTCTCGAATACGCCGCTGGACCGGCTGAATCATTCCTATGGCAAAAGCTACGCCGACTGCGCCCGCATGTGGCTGCGCAGCGTTCCCAATCCGCCGGACTGGGTCGCGTTCCCCGACGACGAGCAGGCGGTAGTCGATATCCTGGACTGGGCCGCGCGCAGCAATGTCGCGGTGATACCGTTTGGCGGCGGAAGCAGCGTCTGCGGCGGGGTCGAGCCGGCGGTGGGCGACGGTTTTGCCGGCGCGATTTCGCTCGACATGGAACGTCTCGGCAGCGTGCTCGAGATCGATCCCGTGAGCCGCGCGGCGCGCATCCAGGGCGGCGCCTTCGGGCCGGAGATCGAATCCGCGCTGCGTCCGCACGGCCTGACGCTGCGCCATTTTCCGCAGAGCTTCGAGTTTTCTACACTGGGCGGCTGGATCGCCACGCGCGCCGGCGGTCACTACGCGACGCAGTACACCCATATCGACGACTTCGTCGAAGCTACGCGCATGGTGACGCCGGCCGGCTTGATGCAGACGCGGCGCCTTCCCGCTTCGGGAGCGGGCCCCGCGCCCGACCGCTTGGTGCTCGGCAGCGAGGGCACGTTGGGCGTAATCACCGAAGCCTGGATGCGGCTGCAGAACAAGCCGACGTTCCGCGCCTCGGCATCGGTCCGATTCGCCGACTACTTCGCCGCGGCGCGCTGCGTGCGGGCGCTGGCACAGTCCGGACTGAACCCGAGCAACTGCCGCCTGCTCGACCCGATGGAAACCGTTTTCTCCGGCATCGGAGACGGAAAGTACGCGGTCCTGGTGCTTGGCTTCGAATCGGCCGATCATCAATTGCGCGCGTGGATGGAGCGCGCGCTCGAGCTGGTACGCGATCACGGCGGCGAGTACGATGCGGCAGCGGTCGCGCGCTCCATGACGAACGAGGGCAGCCAGGAACATCGGGAAGGGGCGGCCGGCGCCTGGCGCCAAGCTTTCATTCGTATGCCCTACTGGCGCGACCCGGCGGTCGGACTGGGAGCCATTATGGATACCTTCGAGACCGCCATTACCTGGGATCGTTTCGAGAATTTTTATCGAAACGTCAAACAGGATGTCGAGGCAGCGATTCATCGCATGACGGGCCGGCAAACCATTATTTCCTGCCGCGTCACACACGCCTACCCGGACGGCGTCGCCCCCTATTTCACCATCGCTGTTTTGGGTTCTCCCGACGGAAACGTTGCCAGCGCGCTAGCCGCCTGGCGCGACATCAAATTGGCGGCAAACGAGGCGGTAGTGGGTCACGGCGGGACAGTGACGCACCATCATGCCGTCGGGCGCGACCACCGCAGCGGCTACGACGTCGAAGTGCCCGCCTTGTTCCGCCGCATGCTGGCGAGTGCCAAGGCGGTCGTCGACCCCGAGGGCATCCTCAATCCGGGAGTGCTCTGCGATGCCCGCATCCGACCGCCCGGACAAAACGAAGTACCGGTGGAATGAGACATGAAGATCCGGCGGACCTTGTCCGACTGCATCTGACATGCGAGCTAGTAAGCTTTCGTGTGCCGGCTTGGCATCCGGTTTGGGTCGGCTTGCGGCGAATCGATGTCATAAGGCGTCGGGCTGCTTGCTGAGCTACAGCACTCGCGGCGGCCGCGCCTGATTCGGGCGGGGACGGGCCAATCGCCGCCGTTCAATGGGCAGTGCAGCGGCGAACAGCCCGTACCGATCTGCCCGTCCGGAGCGTGTACAGAATGCGCTTCACTGGATCAAGCAGATTCGGTACACTTCAAGCTTTATTCGCCCGCACAGAACCTATTTCGGGTTATGAGAAAGAGACATTGCACCTGTGGCGCCGAAGCCGATGTGCGTCGCGGCACCAGCCGTACCGCGGATGGGCGTGACGAAATCGTCTACCGCATGATCTGTCCCGTCTGCGGGCAGCTCGGTCCGGCGATTCCGTTGGCGGGCAAGGACGAAGCCGCCGCCATCGCCGAAGCCATCGAAGCATGGAATGAAATGATCGCCCGTCTCCGTCCGATGGAAGCCTAGAGCGGCCGTGGCAGGGTCCCTTCCGGAGCTCGCAGTGCTGACGCACCGCTGGCTAGCGGCGGAGGAACCAAAGGATCAGCGAAAGCACGACCGAAATGATGACGCAGGTCGTGATCGGGAAGTAGAAAACGCCATTCTCTGTTTCGATGCGAATGTCCCCCGGCAAGTGACCGAGGCCGAGCCTGGAAAGCCATGGCCACAGTAGCCCGCCCAGCAGAAGCAATGCACCGACAGTGATCAGAATGCGCTGCATGTCGCGTATCTTATCGCAGCTTGTGAGCTTCGGATAAATCCGCGCGATTGCCCGAAAGTCCACCTCGGAGAGCGAGGACGGCGCAAGGAACTCGGGGGTCTCATTTTTGGAAAATGCGACCGGCCGCGTCGGGTGCGAGCTGCCGATGGTCGCAATCCGCCAAACCCAGTCCTGCGTGATGCCGCAGTATCGAAGTTGTTATACTGAGATCTTCTATTATCAGCTTCTGACTCATCCTGAATTTCAGCCACAAGAGAAACGGAGCAATAACATGCCAAATATCGCTGTCATGCTAAAGCAAGAAATTACCAGGCTCGCCAGGAGGGAGACGCGGAGCCTGACAAAGTCTCTATCCAAGGCCTCGGCCCAGTTTCGCAAGGACATCGCCGAGCTGAAACGGCAGAACTCGAAGGCGCACGCTGAAATCGTCCGGCTTCAACGTCAGGTGCTCAAGGGCGGCACGGCTCCGGCTGCGGAAGCCGATACGAAGAAGGTCCGATTTACGGCGGCAGGCGTGACGTCACAGCGCAAGCGCATGGGCATTTCGGCAGCGGACTACGGCAAGCTGATTGGTGTAACGGCTCACACCGTCTATAAGTGGGAACACCGGGCTGCAAAGCCTCGCAGAGCCCAATTGGAAGCACTCGCTGCTCTTCGTGGCATGGGAAAGACGGAAGCCAAGGCGCGGCTGCAAGAGCTGGGCGCCAAGGCGGCCGCGGGGCGAAAGAAGAAAGGCTAGAGCTGGTTGAGACGGAAAAGCATCGATCAAGCGTTGAAATTGCCGTGCCGCCCGGCGCCCTGGGCGAACCGGGCTGCGCCCGCCTCGCCTTCGGCAAAGACCATCGGCACGCCGAGCGCGCCTTCCCGCCGCAAGGCTTCGTCGAGCGGCAAGTCCCACTGGGCATAGGCAGAAGCACGGTCCGACAGCATGCATTGCTGCGGAAAGCTTGCGATCAGGCGCGCCAGTTCCTGCGCAGCCTCGAGCGCCTTGCCCGCGGGCGCGATGCGGTTGACCAGGCCCATTTGCATCGCTTCGGGCGCGAGCACCGGACGGCCGGTGAGTATCAGGTCGAGCGCGCGCGCCATGCCCACGATGCGCGGCAGGCGCACGGTTCCGCCGTCGATCAGCGGCACGCCCCAGCGCCGGCAAAACACGCCGAAGACGGCGTCCTCGTCGGCGACACGCAGGTCCGCCAGCAGCGCCAATTCCAGGCCGCCCGCGACGGCATAGCCGTTCACGGCGGCGATCAAGGGTTTCGACAGCGCCATGCGGGTCGGCCCCATGGGCCCTGTGCCGCCCCCTTGCGGGTCGAGTTCATTGCGCAGCGCCGGGTCGGCTATCGCCGCCAAGTCGGCGCCGGCGCAGAAATGGCCGCCGGCGCCGGTCAGGACCGCGACGCGCAGCGCGGAATCCTGTTCATACCCGATGAAGGCCGCGCGCAGCTCCGCCGCCATGGGGCCGTGGACGGCGTTTCGCTTTTCCGGCCGATTCAGCGTGATGGTGCAGACGGCGCCATCGTTGGCGATCGAAACGTAGTCCATGCTCACGCCCGGGGCGTGGCGCGTTCGATGATGGCCGCACAGTCCACGCCGCGCGGCAGTGCGCCGTAGTTGCGGTAACCGCCCTCGCCCAGGCGCGACGCGCAGAACGCATCCGCAACGTAGGCCGGTGCGTGCTGCACCAGCAGGGCGGCCTGTATCGCCAGGGCCATCCGGTCCACCACGCCGCGAGCGCGATACTCGAGCTCGGCGAGATCGGTGAACTCCTTTTGCAAGTCGCCGACCCAGCGATCGAGCGCCGCGTTCGCACCCTTCGCTTTCGCCACTTCACGGAAGAACGCTTCGACCACCGCCGGTGTCTTCTGCATCGCGCGCAGCACGTCGAGACACTGCACATTGCCGCTGCCTTCCCAGATCGCGTTGACCGGCGACTCGCGGAACAGCCTTGGGAAAGGGCTGTCTTCCATGACCCCGCTGCCGCCTATGCACTCCATCGCCTCGTAGGCGTGATGCGGCGTGCGCTTGCAGATCCAGTACTTGCCCACTGCGGTGCACAGGCGCACGAGGAGGTCCTCGTGCCGCTCGGTGCGCTGGTCCATCGCGCGCGCAATGCGCATCGTCAGCGCGAGCGCGCCTTCGTTCTCGAGCACCAGGTCCGCGAGCACGTTCTGCATCAGCGGCTGCTGTATGAGCAGCTTGCCGAAAGCGGAGCGGAGCGAGCAGTGATGCAGCGCCTGCGACACCGCGGCGCGCTGGCCGGCCGAGGAACCGACCATGCAGTCGAAGCGGGTCATCGCGACCATCTCGATGATGGTGCGCACGCCGCGCCCTTCCTCGCCGACCATCCAGGCGAGCGCACCGCGCAGCTCGGTCTCGCTCGAGGCATTCGAGACGTTGCCCATCTTGCGCTTCAGGCGCAATACCTGCATCGGGTTCTTGCTGCCGTCGGGCCTCCAGCGCGGCATCAGGTAACACGACAGCCCGCGCGGGGTCTGCGCCAACACCAGGAACGCGTCGCACATGGGCGCCGAAACGAAGTACTTGTGGCCGACGAGTTCGTAGGCCTCGCCCGGCCCCTCCGCGCCTATCGGGTAGGCGCGCGTGGTGTTCGCGCGCACATCCGAGCCGCCCTGCTTCTCGGTCATCGCCATGCCGATGGTGATCCCTTGCTTGTGCGCATCGGGCAGGTTGCGCGGATCGTAGATGCGCGCCGTGATCTTCGGTTCCCACAGCTTCGCCAGCGCGGGAGTCGTGCGCAGCGACGGTACCGCCGCGAAGGTCATGGTGATCGGGCAACCGTGCCCGGCCTCGACCTGCCCCTGCAAATAGTTTTTTGCGGCGCGCGCCACGTGCGCACCGGGACCGGGGTCGGTCCACGGCGAGGAGTGCAGTCCGTGCTCGATCGCCGACTTCATCAGCGCGTGGTAGGCGGGATGGAAATTCACCTGATCGATGCGGTTGCCGAAGCGGTCATGAGTCTCCAGTTCGGGGCCGAAGCGATTGGCGAGCACGCCGAGTTCGAGGTAATCGGCGGAACCGGCGAGCTTGCCGAACGCGGCGAGGTCGTCGTGGGCCCAGGCCGCGCCCTCGCGTCTGGCCGCCTCCTGCAGCGCCGCGTCCTGCAGGTACAGGTTGTAGTCGACGAGCTCGTGCGCGACGTTGATGACTTCATGCGTGTCGGCGAGAAACGGCGTGTTCTTGGTGATGGTCTCGGGCGCGTTCATGTCGTGGCCTCCAGGGTTGTTGTAGGTGCGGGCCGAGCCCGCAATGCCGGCCGGCGCGATCGGCCCTGTTCGAAGAAACGGCTCCAGATCGCGTGGCCTGCGGCGTCGAAATGCCGCACCGCGTCGGCGAAGGCGCGGCGCGCCGGTACGTCCACCAGCGGTGCCGGCAGCAAGGGGTCGAACACCAATTCGCGAATCGCATCGTTGCCCAACAGGAAGGACTCGCGTGCGGCGGTCTCGGTCGGCAACGAGCCGGCGCGGGCGAGCCAGTCTTCCAGGCGCCGGCTCGTCTTGCGATAGCGCCGCGTAAGCGCCTTTCCGTCCCAGAGCGCGCGGGCGCGCTGCTCGCGCGCCGGGTCGAAGTCCTTTGCGACGAAAACGACGGCGTCGCGCTCGATCCCGAGCTTCAGCAGCCGCTCGCCCACGGCGGCGACGCCGCCGACGAGGTTGTCCGGGCGCAGGTGCAGGCCGCGGTCGAATTCGCGCAGGCCCAGCATGCCCAGCGCACGCTCGCGCGAGCGCAGTGCGACCCGGTCGATGCGCCCGAGCCCGCCGACGTGCACGGCGATCCAGGCGCCGTTCCATTCGCATACCCTTTGCTCGGCGCGGCGCCAGGTGGCGACCTCGGCGGCGAATTCCGCTGCGTTCGGTCCCAGCCGGTAGGCGCCGCGTCCGACCGCCTCGATCAGCCCCGCCGCGAGCAGGCGCGCCAACGCGACGCGCGCGCTGTTCTCGCGCACGCCGAACAGCGTGCAGGACGCCACGGCGTCGCGCGCCGTCAGCGGCTCGCCGCCAATGCTGAGCAGCAGGTTCAGGATGAGGTGACGGGGATTGGTCGACATCATGCTAAAAACGTTACATGCAATAACATTAAATGTCAATTGATGTAATTATACGCGAGATGCCGGCGCTTGTTGCGGAGCGCCGATTGCGGCCGCGACGCGTCGCCCCTGCTCGACCGGCAAGCCGGACCACAAGCACGAGGAAAACGCGGGAGACTGCGCGAGCCCTGCCGCGCTTCCACGAGCGCAGGCGGAGCGGCGGTACGGCGGTTTGTGCAAACCGGAATCCCCGTGTCGAACGCAGCGTCCGCGATGAAGGGCCGCGATGTATGGCAAAATCTGCGCCTGCTCAGGAGCATTCCAATATGCGCATCGGCATCATCGGCGGCGGCGTCATCGCGCGCCTGTTTCTCGAACACATCGCGCGCGGCGACATGGGCGACGCCCGCGTGGTGGCGATCCAGGGCCGCAGCGCGGCCTCGCGCG
>Ga0307375_10005003_pt1 | contig 12521 bp, 11 predicted proteins | sample TR1MG_FD_202531 | JGI IMG/M metagenome (GOLD analysis project Ga0307375, IMG submission 202531) | Soil microbial communities from Risofladan, Vaasa, Finland - TR-1 | ecosystem: Environmental > Terrestrial > Soil > Coastal area > Acid sulfate soil | place: Finland: Risofladan, Vaasa | collected... | reverse complement strand
TCCGGTGGAAGCTGGAAGTATTCCCCGCGGAAGGGCACGATGCGGAAGTCCACGTCCAGCCCGGCAAGCGCTGCCAGCCGATCTGATTGCGCCCCCGCGCAGGCAACGAACTTCTTGGCCCGCCAGGAATTTCCCTCCGCGCCGATCTCCACATGCGCGACTTTTTCCGCGATACTATCGACCGTAATGCCATAATGAACTTCGCCGCCTTGTTCAGCGACGAGTTCAGCCATCTTACGGCAAATGGCAGCGAAGTCGGTGATGGCTGTTCCGGGACTATAAAGTGCCGCCACCCCGCTGATATTCGGCTCCCTGCGAACCAGTTCCTCACCGTCGATCCGTTCGAGACTTAAGCCGTTGGCGTGCGCACGTGCATACAGCGCATCAATACGCTCACGCTCGATATCATTTGTTGCCACAATGAGTTTGCCACATTCCTCAAAAGGCAGGTCGTGGTCACGACAGAATGCTTTGCTTGCATTGAGTCCGTCACGACACAGCTGCGCCTTGAGACTCCCAGGCTCGTAGTAGATACCCGCATGAATGACCCCACTGTTATGTCTGGTTTGATGTAGGCCCGGGCTATTTTCCTTTTCCAGGATGAGCAGACTTGCACCGGGGTGAGACTGCAAAAGCTGCATCGCCGTGGCGAATCCTACAATGCCACCGCCAACCACACAAAAATCGTAGATCATGGGTTCTTCTTTACCTCGGAATAGGTGGTACCCGTTCCCAGCATCCGCTTTGTGCGCTGTAGCGTTTGACCACGCGGGCCGGTGAGCCGACGATGACGCAGTAGTCTGGGAACTCTCCCCTGACGACGGAATTGGAGCCTACTATACATTGCTTTCCCAGCACAGTGCCCGCCAGAATTTTTACACCTGAAGCAATAAAACAGTTTTCTCCGATAATGGTCTTTTTAACGATCAGAGGTTGCTTCATCACCGGAACGCCGATCTGTTCGTAGGCATGGTCATTGTCTGTTATAAATACGTCAAACGAGATAACGGTGTTCCGGCCAATCACCACCTTATTGACACAGCTTATGGTGACGTTCTGCCCAATGTCGGCATCATCATGAATCTCCAATTCCGGCGAAAACTGTTGTCCTCCGTGCCAATCTATCCGGGCTTCAATTCTCGCACGATGACCGATATGAACATTCTTGCTAATGGAAATATGTTCAGGGTTGGTTATACTTAAGGGTGAAAAAAGTAATGATCCGTACCCAAAGCGCTTAAAAATTCTGCGGTAGTAAATCCTGCCCACCAGATTGCAATACAAGTTTCTGAGCTTGGCCCGCTTCACCCTTATCGGCGCCTCCAAAAAGCCCGCAATTTTTTTGTATGTCATGATATATCACGCTCCTTAGATCAGACATTTTTACCCGTGACACCCGTTTCCATCGCAATTTGAGCCCAGAATTAAGGCTCAATTCTGATAGTTTTATTTGCGAAAATGTAGTATCGCTTTAAGTGTGGGACGGGTTAGTCCAGACGGCAGGAACGCGAACAGATAAGCCATAATGCAACGCACACTTCCAGTCAGGCGAAATGCTTTGATCAGACCTGCCCGAGCCTCAGCGTTCTCGCCGAGCAGCAAATGGAATATTGCTCCGCGGAAACTGGATCGCAACAGTTTTTTCCCGATAATCTGATTTTTTTCCGGGAAGGATTGATGCGTCAGAACGTAGCTGAACACAAATGCCGCGCTTTCACCATCTTTTAAGGCTCCGAGCGACGTCGCGGAGCCCGCATGCACTCGATATGACGCCAATCTTTCTGGAACATAATAGCACTCGAATGCCGACTTACAATGCAGAAAAGACATCCACAAGTCCAAGTGGCCGCCTGCTTCCTCACATATTTCGTCAAGGTCTATGGATCCCGCCCTGAACAGACGCCCAGAGGGTTGTGGTATTACCGAGGTGACGAAAGCATCTGCCCGATGGGGCAGTACCCCTTCAGCTAAATCCGCCCTGCCCGAGAACTTCGAATTTTGGTCGGATACGGCCACATCTTCCACACCGTTTTCATCGATAATTTTGAAATCACAGAAAACGAGTCCAATTTTGTCATCCTGCTCCATGGGATGGATGAGGGTTTCCAGGAAGCGCGCATCTAATACATCGTCATCGTGAATATTTGCAATATATTTACCCGTCGCCAACTTCATGCTGCTTTTGGCGTTCGATACCATGCTGAGGGACGGTTCACGGCCAATATAACGGATCCTGGCGTCATCGAACTCTTTGCATATCCGGGCGACCTCCGGCGAGTTGGCGTTGTCCGAGACAATCAATTCAAAGTCCCCCAGTGTCTGCTCCAGAATGGAGGCCATGGTGATCTTTAGATACTCTGGGCGTTTGTACGTCGTTAACGCAATAGAGACGAGTGGACTCTTCTCCGAGCCCTCAGACTGAACGTATGTCATAGAAATACCTCCGCTTACCAAATGATTTTGTATAAAACGCGTAATTTGTCACGAAACAACCCGCCCGTAGCGGTCATCGAAGCGCACGATGTCGTCCTCGCCCAGGTACTCGCCGCTTTGCACCTCGATCATGACCAGGTCGATCACGCCAGGGTTGAGGAGGCGGTGGGGGGTGCCGGCGGGGATATAGGTGGACTCGTTGGTGTGGACCAGGCGATCCTCGTCGCCGTTGACGATCTTGGCAGTTCCCGACACCACGATCCAATGCTCGCTGCGGTGGTGGTGCATCTGCAAGGACAAGGCAGCGCCCGGCTTGACCAGGATGCGTTTGATCTTGAAGCGGGTGCCTTCCTCCAGCACCGTGTAAGTGCCCCAGGGGCGGTGAATGGTGCGGTGTAGTTTGTGGGCCGGGTGGCCGCGCCGCCTGAGTTCGGCCACGATCCGCTTCACGTCCTGATCGCGGTCCTTGCGGGCGACGAGGAGCGCGTCGGGCGTGTCCACCACGATCAATTCCTCCACGCCCAGCAATGCGGTCAGGCGGTGTGTGCCATGGACGATGCAGTTCTGCGCATCCTCCAGAACGCTCTCCCCCAGCACCTGGTTGCCGCTGTCATCCTCGGCGAGCAAAGCGCCGAAAGACGTCCACGAGCCGATGTCGCTCCAGCCGAAATCGCCCGGCACCAGCGCCACCCGGTCGGCGTGTTCCATGACGGCATAATCCACGGAGATGTCCGTCACCTGCGCGAAGGCCGGTGCCAGTTCCCGGAAATCTGTCTCGCAGCGCCCTTCGGCCCAGGCGGCGCGGATGTCCTTATCGAGTTGCGGCTGATAGCGCGCCAGGGCGGACAAGAACGCCTCCGCACGGAAGCAAAACATCCCGCTGTTCCAGGTGTAACCGCCCTGGGCCAGGAACGCGGCGGCGGTGGCGGCATCGGGCTTTTCGACAAAGCGGCGCACGGCAAACCCCAGCGTTTCGCCATCCTTGGTCAGGGCTTCCCCACCTTCGATGTAGCCATAACCGGTTTCCGGCCATGCGGGGGTGGTGCCGAAAGTCACCAGATACCCTGCTTCGGCCAGACGCTGCGCCCGGACGACGGCGGCGGCAAAGGCATCCTGATCCTGCACCAGATGATCGGCGGGAAGCACCAGCAGGGTGGCCTCCGGCCCGGCCATCGCTTCCGCCTGCAGGGCGGCGGCGGCGATGGCCGGTGCCGTGTTGCGGCCCACCGGTTCCAGCAGGAAAAAGGCCTCCCGCTCCGCTGCCCCGGCTACCTGTGCATAGACATCACGGGTCTGGAAGTAATACTCCCGGTTGGTGACGGTGATGAAACGGGTCACCTCCGGCAAGGCCAGCGCCCTTTGCAGGGCCTTTTGCAACAGCGTTTCGCCATCGGGCAGTTGCAGGAAGGGTTTGGGATGGCTCTGGCGCGACAAGGGCCAGAGCCGCGTGCCGGCGCCGCCGGAGAGAATGACGGGGATCAGCGGGTTCATTCAACAGCCTCCTTCGCCGCTCGCCGCAAGTCGGCTGCGGCCATCATCCGCACCAGCACGTCGAACTGCACTTCCGGCTTCCAGCCCAAGTGCTGATTGGCCTTGCCCTGGGTATTTTTTCCCGGTCCCTTCCACTCCAGATCAAATCCGGCATAAACAGTGGCCTTTCGACAAACTCCCGCACCGTCCAGGCCTGGACGGTGGCGAAATCGTTCGGTACGGCATGCTGTAGCATCAGCCACATGGCGCGCACATAATCGCTGGCGTAACCTCAGCCGCGCTTGCTGTCCAGGTTGCAGAGCTTCAGCACCCCCTGCCGACCGTGACGGATACGCGCCAAGGCCAGAGTGATCTTGCGAGTGACGAACCCGGTGCCAGGCAGCGGAGACTCGTGGTTGAAGAGGATGCCGCTGGAGGCGTGCAGGCCAAAACTCTCCCGTTAGTTCACTGTAATCCAGTGGCTGTAAGGCTTGGCGACCCCATAAGGGCTGCGGGGATGAAAATATGGCGCGCTCCGACTGCACAGCCTTCTGAATCTGGCCGAATCTCTCGCTGGTGGAGGGTTGATAAAACCGCGTCTTGGAATTGGTGGTGCGGATCACCTCGAGCATCCGGGTCACGGAAACGCCGGTGACCTCGGCGGACAGAATCGGCAATGACGAAGCGCGGGCCCAGGCCGGGGCCGATATGGTAGCAGGGCCGCACCATAATGATCTCAAAACCACGAGTCTGGTTCCCCTTGGCCGACAAGGCCGTTGGCGCCGATAAGCAACTGCTTCATGGGTAAGTTTCTCCTTATTCCCGCGCTATCACGCCACTACCGCTCTGAAACGCTGCCCACTCCCGTTCAACAAAGTCCGTGAACTCCGCGCAGAAACGCTCTGGGGCGAAGCGCAGGGCATTTTCGCGGCAGGCTTCTGGCGTGATAACCTCACCCTCGCGCTCGAAACGCTCCACGGCGGCCATAATGGCCGCCACTGACTGCTCGTAAAAAAATACGCCGGTGGGTGCAGGAGACGAGTTCGCACCGTCCGCTTCAACGATGGTCTCCCGCACCCCGCCCTTGCCAAAGGCGATCACCGGGGTCCCGCAGGCCTGGGCCTCCAAGGGAGTGATGCCGAAGTCTTCCTCCGCAGCGAACACGAAGGCCCTCGCCCGTTGCAGGTGGTCCCGGAGTATTTCCTGGCCGGCAAAGCCGAGCAATTGCACATTTGGCCCCGCCTTGGCCTTGATCTTGGCGAAATCCGGCCCATCCCCGATTACAACCAGGCGCTTGTCGGGCATGGCGCTGAATGCCTCGACGATTAGGTCCATCTTCTTGTAGGGGGCCATGCGCGACGCGGTGACGTAGAAATCCTCTTTGTCCCGGCACAAGGGAAAATCCGCCACATCCACCGGCGGATAGACAACTGTGGACTCCCGCCGGTACACCTTGCGGACGCGCCGGGCGATATAACGGGAATTGGCGATGAACCCCTCCACTCCATTGGCTGTGCGGACATCCCAAAGACGGATATAATGCAGGATCCCCTTCGCCACCCAACCCTTGATGCCTCGGTCCAGACCGGATTCCCGTAAGTATTGGTGTTGCAGGTCCCAGGCGTAACGGATGGGCGAGTGCACATAACTGAGATGCAACTGATCCGGTCCCGTCAGCACCCCCTTGGCCACCGCATGGCTGCTGCTGATCACCAGATCGTAGCCCGAGAGATCGAACTGCTCGACGGCCAGCGGCATGAGGAGCAAATAGCCCCGGTATTTCCTTCGTGCCCTGGGCAGGCGCTGGATGAAGGACGTGGTAACCGACTTGTTTTGGATGAAATCGCGCCGACCAGACGGCAAAAATTCCACCAGACTGAACAGATCGGCATTGGGGTAGCAGCGCAGCATCTGCTCCAGCACCCGTTCGGAACCGGCGTAGGTGACTAGCCAGTCGTGGACTATGGCGATACGCATCAGTCTCCCGCTGCCTCCTCTAATACTTGCCAAGTCTGTTGGGCGGCTTTGTCCCAGTTGAATTGCCTGGCGCGTTCCAGGCCCTTCTGCCGCAGCAGCGCACGTAGCGTATCATCCTCGACCAGTCTGTGGAGGCCATCCGCAATGGCTTCGATGTCGTAAGGGTCCACCAGCACGGCGGCACCCCCCACCACCTCGGGCAACGACGCACGATTTCCCACCAGTGCAGGGGTTCCTGATGCCATCGCCTCCAGTGGAGGCAGCCCGAAGCCTTCGTAGACGGAAGGAAACGCAAAGGCCAACGCCCCGGAGTATAAAGAGGGAAGCAACTCATCGGGAACATGGCCGGTGAGAAAGACCCGTGGCGGCAGCGACTCCAACTCAGGCACATCCTGAAACACCAGGCTTTTCCCCTTTGCTCCGCTCACCACCAGCCATACGTCTTCCGGCAAGCTGCGATAAATCATCTCCCAGGCGCGCAACAGCCGACCGAGATTCTTGTGAGGACCCAACGACCCAAGGCTCAAAACATACTGGCGAGTCGGCAACTCGAGTTTCCGAATGGCATTCTCCGCCTGTTCTGTACTGCGTGGAACAAAACGGGCATCTACCGCCAATGGGACAACAACGACTTTATCGTCCGAGACACCCGTCATTTCCAGAAGGCGTGATTTGGTAAATTCCGAATCTGTAATCACTCGTGCAACCCGCCGTGCCAGTGTGGGCGTGAGAAAGCGATACCACATCGCATTATATGGACTAAAGAACTCCGGGTGATCCAAACGAACTACATCATGGATGGTTACGACCTGTCTGGAGACAGTCAGAGGGCCGGAATTACTCGGGCTCCAGAGCAGCCGTCTTCCCACTTTGATCGGCAAAATAGTCTGCTCCCAGATGTGGGCACGAGCGACACCAAAAGTGCGATCCGGCGCGATTTGCTGTAGATAGTTGGCCGACATTCGCTGTAATAGTTCCTGCAGATAGCGTTGCAGACCAGTTGTTGGATGGCAGAGAATACGGGTATTTACAGCAATTAGTGGTTGCCTTTTAATAGTCATGTGATGCAACTCATTCCGTTTTTTGAATAAAACGTAGACGATAATTACTGGTCTTACCATCCCCAACATAATCAGGCCTAAAGAGAAAAGGCAGTACTGCATAAATTGGAAAAACATTTAGCCCTGTACCAAACATGGCAAAAATTGGCCAAGTAGTAAATAAGGCGATACACGCGATAGCCATTGGTGTCTTACTATACAAGTATCGTTCAACCAAAATACTATATACTTTGTAAATAACATATAGAATAATCATAAGCCCAACAATGCCGACCTGAATAATTACGGCCAAAAACATATTATCTATAATAACCATTCTAGTTGCAGGAAATAATGAGTTTTGAAAAATTCCACTGCCAAAAAGCAGGCTTTTCGGGCTTAGAAGAATTGTTTTAAGCCAGTATGCCCATTCCGCATAACGCTGAAGCATTGACTGATCTTTAAACGCAAACACAAAAGGAAACATTCCAGAGATTACCGGCACCAAAACTATCAGCGCAATAGAAGCTAAAAACGAAATCATCATAACCAGGAAAAGATTTATTTTTTTATACCCCATCCTATAAATCGCGAAGACCACAAATAACGCAAATATGAATGCAAATATTGCAGTTCGATTAAGAACCATAAATTCAGATGCGATAACGACGACAAGAGTCAACCAATAAATAGACCTTTTCCAGCGACGTTTCGTTGTTAATGCTTTGCCCAAAAATAGACCACCTATAAATATAAGGAATGTTGCATAATATGCGGGTGCTTCAAACAAGGAAAAGGCCCTAACTTGCCCGTAATAGTTCCAGACTAAAACCGTAAAATAACCATCGACAGACCGCGTCGGAATTAAAGGCAAGTTCAACAGTGTTTGGAAAACACCCAAGATTATCAGTGGAATGGAAATTACTATAAACACGTTTTCCGCCCTTTCTGAATCAATCGTAGAACGGAAGTTTGTCATTAAAAATGCAAGCATAAGTAAGAAGTACATTGCATTATACCCAAAAATAAATGTAACAATAGAATAAGGGCTAGATGCCGTAAATACGGCAGTCTCAAAAATAAAAAAGCCAAGCAGCAATAAAAATATTGCCAATCTTGTTATGTCTATGCGATTATTAATACCTGCTAAAGCGTATACTGTAAATATTATGCCCATTTTTATGGCGATTGATGGAATTGGAACCGTTCCAGAAAACAATAACATTTCAAGCCGAGGTAATGCTGCATTTATGAGAAGAAAAATAACAAGAACAAATAACAACCATGACAGAAATTGCCTGACGCTATACCTACGCCGGGCAGCCAGATAATGTAAGTTATCTGTTGCCATCTACGAGCCTCTTTGTGCTGCCATATAGCAAGCGATATGCTCATCCAAAAAACGATCACGCGCCATAAAACGCGCACCCCTCTTGGCGGCACCCTCGCCTAGTCGCTTGGTCAATCCACGATCCAGACACAACTTCTTCATAGCGGATAACAAGTCAGCCGGGCTATCCGGGCTAAACAGCAGACCATTCTCGCCATTGACCACCATCTCAGGGGTTCCTCCACTATCGGTTGCGATGATAACCTTACCAAAAATCATGGCCTCCATAATGACCGTGCCCAAAGGTTCATTCCAGAGAGAGGGTACGATCACGACATCGACTTCAGGATAGAAGTCGGCGGGGTTGACCCGACCAAGAAAATGCACCGGATGCTCTGCCGCCATGCGTTTTAATTTTTCCACATAACCTATATCACCGGTACCAGCCACCCAAAGCTCTGAACCAGAGAACGCGTGTTCGGTGTAAGTTTTAAGCAGCAGTTCAATACCTTTTACGGGATAGAGTGCCCCAATGAAGCCAAAACGCAGGGGACGATCACTATCCTTTTCGACCCCCACCCTGCCCGCCAAGCCGAGCTCCTGCGCTGTTCGCGTATTATATATAACGCGGCGATTCGTTACGCCCTTGAAGTAACCCGCATCAAGATGACGATTCAGAATATAATTGCTAACCCCTACGACCCCAGAAACATTCTGACTCATGGACTTATGTGGTAGCCGCATCAGCATACAGGATGAACATTGTTTTATACAATTCTGTTGATTCTTATACATCGTGCTCGCCGGACAGAGCAGATAATGGTCATGCAAAACCTGGACAATGGGAACGCCGGAACGCCTTAGCGCGGACCAGGCCGATAGCGAGAACCCTGGCAGATTGTGTACGGACGCAACGGTAGGCTGCTCCAATGAGAGCACCTTTTTTACAAGTTGGGCCATTAACGGATTATAGGCGTCGATAAGGTGCCATAGCCTGCGTTGAATTACACCTGGACGCCGACTATATTTAGGCCAGTATAAATTACGCAGCCCAGCACGCCACACGCGGACACCATTCACTTCATCCTGATATAGTCCAGGTTTGTCAGTTGTGGTAAGTATGGCGACGTCTATGCCCCGGGACTTCGCGCCTTCAGCAAGGGACTGCAATACAATTTCCGCCCCACCAACAATATCTGGCGAATAAAGCGTATGTATGAATAGAATCTTCATGGCAATGGGAACCTGGTGTCCATTCCAAGACGCGTGCCCACCCCTGCCTTGATTGCCTCGCGTAGCAGCCGCATGCGCGCTGTTCGCCTGCTGAACAAAGCCACCGCATACAATACGACCAAGTAAAGATATTTATTAAGGTAATAGGAGGAGCCACCAGAATCCCGCAGATGCAGTTCAAAATAGGTCATATTGCGTGCCGTGTAATATGCTCTGAAATCGGGGCCAGACAACCACGCGTGGAATGAACTGCCGTGAGTCAGGCCTGAATTCCAACAGGGTTCTAGCTCTTTTAGAACTGCCGAAGGAATGAGCATTATCATGCCGCCACTCTGGGTGATGCGATGTGTATATTCATAATCATCCACATATAAGATGAAGCCGCTGTCTGGAAAACCGACATGTTCAACAATAGACCGATGAAACAACAGCCCGCCGTAAGGTGCCATCTGGATTTGAAACGTATTAGGTATCTCTATCTGCGTGCGTTCTTGGTGACGCCATGGCAATCTTTTCCGTACTTTATACCAGATGTCCGCGACACTAAACTCTAAAAACGTATTCTTCCGCGGATTCATGAGTCGTCGAGAATTATCAGTGGCAAGAGCTTTCACGAATTCCGGCCGTGCAGCAAGTACCGCTATGCATTCTTTAGGGTTTGTTTGGATAAGCACGACATACTCTCTTAGTAGATTTTCCAAACAGGCCTTTTCGGGTGCTAAATCGTCGTCTAGCAGCCACAGCATATCGGAGCGTTCGCTCTCCAGCGCTCGCTGAATACCCGCACTATAGCCAGCCGCAGGCCCCTTATTGCCCAGCATGTCTACAATGTCAATCGCGCAATCCTGAAAGCGCCGCCGCAAAACTCCCACATCCCAAGACGCGCCATTATTTACAACCACAAAATTGGTAATCCGATTATCTTGGCAGGCGTCAATCATCTGTTCCAGCATGTCCTGCCGGCTGCCATAGGTAACTGTGACTACGGTCACCTGCGCTGTAGTGATTTGATCTTCCTGGTCCATTCAATTAACCCATTGCCGGATCAAATACAAGTCGTGCCCGAACTGGCATTGCAAAGCACTCATTTACCAGCGTTCGGCCTACCCCGCGATAAACGTGGCAGACTGCTTCCGGCTGAAGTCCATCTTCTGGCCGAGATTGATTTTCAACGCGCTTAAGATTCATGCTTTTCCTGAGGTGTGGTTTTTCGAACCTCCCAGTAAATGATAGCGGGTGGCGTCGTCGAGCATGGTCTTGATTCAGGCGGTGAACTTTTGCGTGTAGCGCAGGAGGTCTGGCTGGGCGTGTCAATGTGTGGGAAGACGACGCACCGCCGGCGGGAAGTCGCCGCCTGCGCAGAGACTGCGTCTGTTGGGCCTTGAACAATTGCCATAGCGCTACTGCTGACTCGTCAGCAGTCTCTGGATGATCCCCTGGCGTGCAGCGATTCATCAAACCCTAAATCTTCTTTTGTATCTCATCCTTCCGGGACCCCACTGCGTAGGCGAGCAACGCATAAAAAACGCTCAACGTCAGACCCATCAAGGCGCCTAATACGATGAAAACGGCTTTCCCTGGTCCCACGGGATCGACGGACGGCGATGACGAACGCACGATATGCGTGATTTGCAGCGCTTTCAATGATGCCTGTGCTAATCCCATTTGTGCGGAATTAGCTGCGACTTGGGCATTGAGGTCGGTTACTTCACGCTTCAATGTTTTCATCGTATTCAAGAGGGCAATCTGCTCTTTAGGTAAAGCCACGGAGCGCTCCATCTCCACTTTGAATAGCTGTTGCCGCTCCTGCGCCACTTGGTTGTTTTGAATCATCATGGTGAGGGCTGTAGAATCATTGTGGATATTGTGGATACCCTTTTTGACGAGTGGCCGCATCCTGTCAATTTCTTGTGCCATTCGAGCACCCTGACTTTGGAGTACGGTGTCCTTGGTTTTCAACAGGGCCAATTCACTGTTCACAGCGCGCTCTTGATCCAGCACATTGGCGATTTTGGTGGAGAGGGTTTGCGCAGTGGCTTGTAACTGACTAAGGTGGGCCTCTGCGGAGGCATTGGGCACGGCCGCGATCCTCGCGTTGTTGCGCACCACGCGCTGAAGCGAGGCGTTCTGAATCTGGCTGACACTATCGCCAAGACGCTTTGGTGCATCCGTCTTGATGCATACCAGGGAAGAATCTTTGGGGTTGGACGTCTTAAACTGTTTTGTATCAAAATGATTTTTCTTCTGACCATTGAGGACGCTGTCGACGACAGACGGAATATAGGCATTATCCAATTGCGCCATTGCGCTCTGTGGAGAGTCGATGAATATCGGTTGGCCATTGCCATCACGTCCAAGGGTACCCATACTAACACAGGCCTGATAGGTATAGTTGGTTGGGCGAATGAAGCTATATACACCCGCGAGCAAAGCGAACGCCGTGGTGATGGCGATGATTACCGATCGTTTTTGACGAAGTATTGCGTATATTTCGTACAGGCTGGTTTCGTCACCGTTTTCTGGCGGTCTTTCCTGGTCTAGGTTGTTCATGTGTAAATCATCCAGTTATGCGGGAAACCTCGGCCTTCAGGCCGGGGAGGGATAGCGCTGCGGTCACGGACTGCCCCATTAGCAGCATGATCCAGTACACTCAGGTCAGGTAGTTCCATGCGCCTCCTTCGGATATCTCTATGCGGCAACTCTACCAGCCGAAGGGGAGTCTGACTAGCTTGCCCAAGATATTAACATGCCGGGTGAGTGAACGGGAACGGAACGCCCCGGCATGCGGACTTGACACATGAGCCCTTTTCCAAGTCCAATCTCAGCGTCTTGATATTGGGCGACGGGGTAGCGACGTATGGGCGGTTCTGGGCGGTGACATCATGAAATCTGCAGCGTCACCCCGTGTGCATTTTCGCTGGTCGCAATGGGTGCCTTATACGCTGGTTTTAGGCGACATGGTGGCACTTTGGGCGGCTTTTTATTTGGGTCGCCTTTCTCACGCCTTTTATTACCATCTGAATCCCGGTTGGGTGCTG
>Ga0307375_10005000_pt1 | contig 12528 bp, 9 predicted proteins | sample TR1MG_FD_202531 | JGI IMG/M metagenome (GOLD analysis project Ga0307375, IMG submission 202531) | Soil microbial communities from Risofladan, Vaasa, Finland - TR-1 | ecosystem: Environmental > Terrestrial > Soil > Coastal area > Acid sulfate soil | place: Finland: Risofladan, Vaasa | collected... | reverse complement strand
TCGACGACATAGGTGATGGTCCAAGGCAGGTTCCTGAGCGCCGGCTGGAGCATCGCCGTGGGATCGATCATCGCCGTATCCGCCTCGATGTGCTGACCGAACCACACCTGATGCACGGTGACGTTGCCGCCGATCGGGTTGCCGTTGCTGTCGTAAGTCGGGACGACCTTGGCCACTTCGTTCGGCCCGTTGTAATGCAGCATCGGCATGCCGCTGTAGACACGGTCAGGCACCGGATTGCCTTCGAGGATATCGATGCCGCGCTGCAGGGCCGCACGGTTGAAATTCCGCGGGTCATAGCGGCCGTCGTAACCCCGGCCAATGCCGTGGCCGGATCTGTGCCAAGCCTGGAAAATCGCTTCCAGATCATCCGCCGGCGAAGTTCCATTGATTGGCTGGACAACCGGATCGTCATGCAGGTTGTAAGGATGTTCGGGCGTCGACGGCAGCGTATTCGGGATCGGGACTCCATTGGCGGCCTTGACGTCCGCGTAGATCGTCGGCAGCAGGTTGGTGGGATTGACCCACGGATCCGACTCCGGGAAATTGCTGGTCGGAGTGGTGTAGTAGGTCGTCATGCCGTCCGCCGAATCGGTACGCGTCCATGCGGACGGTGGCGGCATCGGTTGCGGCGTTCGATCGGCGGGCGGCGGCGCCACCTGCGCCACGGCGCCACCTGCGCCGATAGTGAGCAGGACTGTCAACGACAGTCCGACCAGCGTGCGTTGGCTGAGCAAATTCATCGCAATAACCTCACAGATGATTGGGTCGGCATCGGCGCGTCACGCGATGCGATTGTTGAAGGCGTGGCCGGCTTCGTCCCGCTTGCGGGGCCCGGCGCGGCGCATCTCGCCCCCGATGGGCTTGCCCGGCATGACCGAGGCGACACGCATCGCCGCATCCACGGGCGCAATGCCTACCGGGAACATGCCCCACAACCCAAGCGGCTCATTGCCGTAGTGGATCACGCTGATACGGCTGCGCGGGTCCGGCGGCATCGGGTGGCGATGCAGCCTTGCGGACACGATGGCACTGTCCTTGCCGGACATGCGCACGAAGTGCCAGCCCTGCTTGGGTATGCCCATGCGCTTGGCAAAGGCCCGCAACCGCGCCGGCGTGTCACGCACCGGATCGCTGGTGATGGAAACAATGTGCAGATCGGTACCGAGTTTCGACTTGAGCTGTTGCGTGACTTCCAGCAAGCCACCGACGATCGGAAAATCCTTCTCGTTGTCGATCGACATGTAATTGATCAATACCACCTTGCCCTTGATCAAATCGGCATAGAACCGCACGGTCTTGCCATCGCTGGTCTCGACCGTGGCCTCGGGCAACTGGCCCCGTCCATGCAATTTGTCGATGCTGAAAAACTGAACGCCCTTGGGCTGCCCGTGCTTGCTCTCGACGGCGCCTGCGATCGCACTTGCTACCGCTCCCGCAGCCAGCAGTCCAGTCGCACCTATCGAAAGATCCACCAGAAATTTGCGTCGGTTATCCATTTGAATCCCCTGTATCTGTTGTTGGATGCGCTACGGGATCAGAAGCCCTTGCCGGGCTCGACGATGTCCCATCGGATCATCATTGCGTGATCTTCGTGCACGACGTTGTGGCAGTGCATGACGTACTTGCCGAAGAAATCACGCCAGCGACCGAAGAACTTGATCTCGTCTCCCGGCCCCAGCTGCACCACATCCTTGCGTCCGATGCTGGTGACATCGTCCGGGTCGACCGGTCTGCCGTTGATTTCCAGTATCTGGAATTCCTCGAAGTGGGTATGGATGGGATGACCCCACGCATCACCATCGTTGCGCAGCGTCCAGATCTCGGCCGAGCCCTGTTCGATGGCGGCGTCGATCCGGTTCGGATCCATCAGGCGGCCGTTGATCGTCCACATGCCGTTGGTGTAATCGAAGACGAACTCGCGCTCGCGCTTGACTTCACTCAGGTCGATCCTGGGCAGTGGCCGCATGAACTCGGGAATCCGGCTCGGGTCTTCCACCTCGCCGCCCATGACGTCGAAACGCATGATCAGGTTGGTCGGGTCGAGGTACCTGCCGGTGGCACCGGCACCGTCGGCGCGCTCTTCCAGCCGATTGGTCAGGTAGATCTTGTCGCCGTCTTCGTATTTCGAGAAATCGACAATGATGTCGTAGCGGTTGGCGGGCCAGAGGTCGAAGTAGTCGTCCGTCAGGACCGGCTTCGGCAGCAGATTGCCTTCGGTGGAGATTACGTGTACCGGCTCGGGTGTCTTGCCGTCCTTGGTGAATGCCACCGAGTAGAAACGCGATGGACCGCCGTTGAGCAGACGCAGACGATATTTGCGGCGCTCGACCTGGAAATACGGCTGGATGATGCGGTTGACCGTGAACTTGTCGCCGACCATGCCGTCGACGGTGTACAGCGGATTCGGACCAAAGCCACCACCGCCGTTCTCGTTCGAAGAGACCGGTTGTGCCCCGACGTAATCCCATACGACCTGGCCGTCCTGGTCGAACAGCACGTCGTGCAGGATCAGCGGCACGTCGTATTTGCCGCTCGGCAGCCGGAACGCCTTCGGGTTGGGATCGTTCTCGTTGTTGGAATCGAGGTCGTCGAAAGCGAGGTAAAAGCCGGAGAATCCCGCATAGACATTGGTCGCGGTAAAATCCAGACGGTGGTCGTGATACCACAGCGTGCCCATGATTTCGCGGGAGTCATTGCCGGCCGGGAAGCTCGGGTAATGGTGATCCCAGTACTCGCCCGGATCCGCAAAATCGGCCGGGTAGCCATCGCTCTCGGAAGCCTGATGTCCGTTGTGCGTATGGATCGCGAACGAAGGCAACGCCCAGGTGACCACGCCGGTACCCACTGGCGGAAGTTGATTGAGCCGGCGCACGAGCAGGGGCTCGCCATACTTCGTGATGAAGGTCGGTCCCGGGACGATGCCATCGATGGTGTAGCCCCACGAACCTTTGTTGTACGGCGGATCCGAGTGATAGACCCACTTGCCTTCCTGCATCTTCTGAATGTAGAACTTTTGCGGCTGGAACTCGCCATACCGCTGATGGCTGGCGGGATCGGGAGGCGGATTCAACGCGCTCTCCGGCACCGGCTGCGCGATCGGCATCACGAATAGCGGCGTGACGAACGGCGTTGACGGCGGACTCGGTGCGCGGGTCCAGCTCGGCTGATAGCCGTCCGGAAATACCAACCCGCTCTGCGGCACTGTCTGTCCGAATGCTGACCCGGTCACGAGACCCGCGCCCGCCGCGGCGCCCAGTTTCAACGTAAACCTTCTGCTGACCATGATTTACCCCTGTTTCCCCTGTTCAATTTCCGCCGAGTGGCGGCGCCTTGACTTTCGAACTACACCGGCCAGGCCCGCTGGAGCGGCTGGCGCTCGACCAGGACCACGTCAGACGGACAATCTGCTGGCCCCCGCACAAAACAAAATCCAACACTGAAATTCCACACAATTTCTGTGTGCCTTCCATGACACCGGTCGAGCTCCGTTCCGTCATTTCCGGCATCGCAACTGATCCGCTCGATCCGCGACCCAAAGCCTCCCGTCGCGGATCCCGACGGAATCCGCGCTTCTGAAAGTCATGAAGAAAAGCCCGCTCAGGCGCCTGCCCGAGCGGCCCACCGTGTCTACCCCTTGTCCCCCTTGCTCACCCCCCTAGTTGGGCAACTGACCGTCGGTCGTGATGGACCGAACGTACAGATTTACCGGCACCAAGCAATTCGCAGACCATGCGACGGTGCCGTTCTCATCGCGCTACCTATAGAGGCGGCGAAAGCTCAAAAGGATTCAAAATTTGTGGATGAATTCACACTTCATCTGTCGAGCCGGTCACACTTCGCAAGATAATTCTGATGACGCAGGGTGCGCCAAGGGCCTGTAAGGCACCGATCATCTGATCAGTCCTTCAGATACTCCTGCATCATCTGCCGACCGCGATGGACTCGACTTTTCACCGCCATGCGCGTCAGCAGCAGCTGGTCGGTGATTTCGTTGATCGAATATTCCTCGAAGTCGCGCAGGATAATCGCTTCGCGATATTTCTTCGGCAGCGACTGGATCGCCGCCGCAAGATCGCAGCGCAAATCAGCATGATCGGTATAGGCGTAGACAGGATGGTCAGCCTGCGGCAATTCCACGTGCCCCCGCATCCCCTTGAGCAACCTGTGGCATTCCCTGCGCACGATGGAAAACGCCCAGGCGGGGAACGAGGCGATCGTGCGCAGAGCGCCGATTCGCCTGAAGATCGACAGCAGAGATTCCTGCACGGCATCATCGGCGTCGACACTGCTGTCGCATTGCGATTGGGCGATGCGATACAAAGCCGGACGGCACTGGGCCAACAGCCGTTCCATGGCTACGGTATCGCCCTGTTGCGCAGCTTCCAACAGCGTGAGGTCGTGTTTCATGGATGCCTGCGGGAGATCGCCAATCTGCAGGATGGAACCATTCCCGCAGCCTTGGAACTTATCTAAGAATTATCATAAACCCTATCAAAATGCCATGCATGAGCGGGTGCCGTGCTGCAATGGATTCCGCGTAGCCTCGGCTGCTGTATCGGCGGGGTACCTGCATTCTGAAGCGACTTTGTCGTCATGGATTTGGCTGAAGCAGGCGATTCTCCATGCAGCGTCGAGGGGCCTCCCCACGCTGCCCGACGTCTGGGACAATCGTCGCTTTCGATGCCCGGCCCAACCATGCAACTGCTCGATATCGGCGCCAATCTCAGCCACGAATCGTTCCGGCCTGATCTGGACGCGGTGCTGCAGCGCGCGCGCGCGCATGGGGTGACGCGGATGATCGTCACCGGCGCGTCGAGCCAGGGCAGCGAGCACGCACTGGCTCTGGCCCACCGGCACCCGGGCACCTTGTTTGCCACGGCCGGGGTGCATCCGCATCACGCGATCGACTATGACGACGCCACCGACGCGCGATTGCGTGAGCTGGCGCTCGATAGCGCGGTACGCGCAATCGGCGAGACCGGGCTGGACTACAACCGCAACTATTCGCCGCGCGAAGTGCAGCTGATGGCGTTCGAGCGCCAGCTGCAGATTGCCGTGGATGCGAACAAGCCGGTGTTCCTGCACCAGCGCGATGCACACGCGGATTTCATCGCGCTACTGCGGCGCTACCGCGACAAGTTGCCTGGCGCGGTGGTGCACTGCTTCACCGACAGCGGCGAGGCGTTGCACGACTATCTGGCGCTGGACTGCCACATCGGCATCACCGGCTGGATCTGCGACGAGCGCCGCGGCACCCATCTGCGCGAACTGGTGCGCGAGATTCCGGCCGACCGGCTGATGATCGAGACTGACGCCCCCTACCTGCTGCCACGCACGGTACGGCCGACGCCTGCGCATCGGCGCAACGAACCGATGTATCTGCGCCACATCTGCGAGGAAATCGCCCGCGATCGCGGCGAGCCGGCCGAGGTCACGGCGGCGAACAGCACGGCGACGGCGGAGGTGTTCTTCGGCCTGGCGCACGCCGCGGACTCTGCACAAGCGTAGGAGCGCACCCTGTGCGCGAATGCTCTTCCCTGGGTCTCGGCAAAGAGCATTCGCGCACAGGGAGCGTTCCTACGGCAGAAGTATCCGGGCCTGCCCCGGCGCCAGACCATCCAGCGCATGCTCGCCGATCCGCACGCGGATCAGCCGCAAGGTCGGAAACCCCACCGCAGCGGTCATCCGGCGCACTTGCCGGTTGCGTCCTTCGTGCAACGTGAGGCTGAGCCAGCTGGTGGGTAGGTGCTGGCGAAAACGCACGGGCGGATCGCGTGGCCACAGCCAGTCCGGCGCAGCGGCATGTTCGGCGGCGGCCGGCAGGGTCGGGCCGTCGCTCAGGCGCACGCCGCGACACAATGCCAGCAAGGCGGTATCGTCAGGCTCCCCTTCGACCTGCACCAGATAGGTCTTGGCCTGCTTGTGGCGGGGATCGGTCAACCGATGTGCCAGCCGCCCATCGTCGGTCAGCAGCAACAGGCCCTCGCTGTCCTGATCCAGCCGTCCGGCCGCATAGACGTCCTTTTGCCGGACATAATCGGCCAGCGTGCGGCGGCCATCCGCGTCAGTGAACTGGCACAGCACGCCGTACGGCTTGTTCAATGCGATCAACATGGATGGAGGGAGACGCCGGGCATCAAATCGCCACTTAATGTTCTGCGCCCCCTGCGCCGCGCACTGAACTTGCCGACGCCGGAGCCAAGGGCTTGATGAAGCGCAGGGTCATCCGGTCGGATTCGCCGATCGCCAGATATTTCGCCTTGTCCTTCTCGCCGAGGACGAGCGTGGGCGGCAAGGTCCATACGCCCTTCGGGTAGTCTTTCGTATCTCCCGGGTTGGCATTGATCTCGCTGCTGTCCTGTAGCGTGAACCCCGCATCGGTGGCGAGTTTCACCACATAGCGGGTCGGCAGGTAGCCGCTCTTGACGACGGTTGCCAGCGGCGCGCCGTCATCCGCACGGTGATCGACCACGCCCAGTACGCCGCCGGGCCTGAGCACGGCATAGAACGCCTTGAACATCGCCGGTGCGGTATTGGCCATGACCCAGTTGTGCACATTGCGGAAGGTCAGTACCAGATCGGCCGACGCGGGCGGGCCGAACACTGGCGCCTTCGGATTGAACTCGACGAATTGCGCGTGTCCATAATGCGCCGCATCGGCGGCAAACTTCCGGTGCAGGACATCGTGGTCAATGCGCGCCTCGCCAGCACCGGCCGGTGCCTGCACGGCGGCGATGTAGTGCCCGTTGTCATGCAGCAACGGCGCCAGAATCTCGCTGTACCAGCCGCCACCGGGCGTGATCTCGATCACCGTCTGATCCGGCTGGATGCCGAAAAACTGCAACGTAGCCTTGGGGTGGCGATACCTGTCACGGGCGCGGTTGGCTGCCGAGCGCCAGTCGCCGGCCAGCACGCTGTCGAGCTGCGTAGCGGTGAAGTCGCTGGCGCTGGTCGGCGGTACCAGCTCGCCGGTCGGCTGGTCCTGCCCGCTCGAAGCAGCCGTCGCCGTTTGCGCGAGACATGGCACGGTCGATCCGGCGGATGCCGCCAGCAGCAGTGCAGCCAATACCTTGCCGAAACGACGGGCTGCCGCCGTACCTGCTTCCAGCTGGCCGGTTCTGATCCTGCGATTCATCGACAAGCTCCTGGCATGTTGATCCTTGATGTCCACAAGATACCGGGATTGGTGAAAGAGGGCAGCAAGTTACTGCTTGATGCCCTGCTTGTCCCCGCACCGGGCAATGGATTACCGAACGGATGACCTTGCCCGCGTGCATCAATTCGAACGCCTCCTTGATGCGCTCCAGCGGCAACGCCGCGGTGATCATCTCATCGATCCTGATCTCGCCGGCCATATAGCGCTCGACCTGACCGGGCAGTTGCGAACGACCCTTGACCCCACCGAACGCCGCGCCGCGCCAGACCCACCTGGTGACCAGCTGGAACGGCCGCGTGTGATCTCCTGCCCGACGCCGGCTGATCAGTTCAGTGCCGCGGCAACGCCCGGCGTGCCGATGCTGCTGCCGGATGCCGGGGCGGCGTCCTGATCCTCCGGCGACTCCACCGCATAGCCCTGCGCCTTGAGCTTGTCCAGGTAGCCACCGGGCGACAGCAGTTCCTTCATCGGCAGCATCGCGAAGGTCTGCCGGTTTGCTTGCAGTGCGGCGCCTGCGGCGGCCAGCCAGGCGGCTTCGAGTCGGGCCGGCAAATCGTCGAGACCGAGCTGGTGCGCGAAGCCGGCATCGGCGAGCGCGGAAACACAGACGCTGCGGCGATCGCTGTCGGGCAGCTGGCGCAGAGCCTGCAGATCGCCGGTAGCCCAGGCGTTGGCCCGCGCCATGATCGCCGGCATGTCCTGCTCGATGCTGTCCATGGTGCGGCTGAAGCATTCGGTGTCGTTTACCCCGGAGCGCTTGAACGCCTTGATCGCCGCACGCGGCTGCTCGATGACCGCCTGATACGTGACCGGGATTTCCTTCACGCCAAACTGTTTTGACAGCGCATCCACGGTATCGCCGATGCCTCCGGAATTGCTCAGGCCATTGGCCTTGAGCGCCTTCTTGTACAGCTTCTGCGCGGCAAAGATCGGCCGCCAGCGTTCGATGCCGCGGTCGTGGCCCAGATACTTCCGCTTGAGCACCTGCCAGCGCGCGTACTCCGGTGCAGGAAGCACTTGTCGCAGCGTTTCGCCGTGGTCGTTCTTGCGTGCGCTGTAGGCGGCCGGCAGCAGGAAGAGCTTGCCGAAAAATCCGATGTCGGCCTTCAGCTTCAACGACGGCGACAGCAATACTTGCTGCGACTGGCTGATCACCTGCGCCAGATCGTGCGATTCCCACTGCATCTGCCGCGGCAGCGGCGACAGTGTACCGAGCACCCACATCACGTGATCGCCCCGCGATACCTTCCACATGCCGGGCCCCGGCTGCACGCCACTGACCACGACCGCAGGCAGGTCGGCTGCGTTCGATCTCAGCGGTGGCGCCGTGGCAGCCGTCGATTGCGCAAACACCGGCGCAACGCCACCCAGCGCCAACAGGAAAAGCACACGGGTCAGACGCATCGGCGATGTTCCATTTCGGCAAGCGGGCATTGTCTCAGGGCCATCCTGACTCGCGCCTTTCCGCCCTCAGCGCGGCAGCCGCGACGCTGCCGGATACGGCGACACATCGACATAGTCGCCGGCGCGCAGGCGCGCCTGCAACGCGCACCACCAGGCCGGATCGAAGATCTCGCCATGCGCCTCGCGCAGGGCCTCGCGCAGCGGTGCGGCCACACCGAGAAAATTGACGAACAGCTCGGGAAACACGTCCTCCGGCGCCGCGTATACCGCATCCTGCAACGGTCGCGTTTCGTCGTCCTCGTGCATCCGCGGCAGCGCGCGGAAATGGCATTCACCCAGCGTGCACAGTTCGTCGTAGTCGTAGAACACCGCACGGCCGTTGCGCGAGATGCCGAAATTCTTCAACAGCAGGTCGCCGGGAAAGATATTGCTGCCAGCCAGGTCCTTGATCGCCTGGCCGTAGTCACGCATCGCCTGGCAAGCCGCGTCATGGCCGACCTCGCGCACGTACAGATCCATCGGGCGCAGCCGGTGTTCGACATAGCAGTGCGCCACCACCAGCTCGTCGCCGTCCACGCGCACGCTGTCGGCACAACTTTCCAGCAACTCGCCGCGCAACGTGGGGTCGACCTGGCGCAGCGGGAAGCGCAGCTGGCGAAACTCCTGCGCATCGACCAGCCGGCCGACGCGGTCGTGATGGAACACCATCCGGTATTTCTCCTCGACCTGCCTGCGCCCGGTCTCCTTCGGCCAGGCGAAGCGGTCGCGGATGACCTTGAACACCACCGGCAGGTCGCGCAGGGTGAATACCTCCATCACCATGCCGCGCTTGCCCTCGGCGCGCACCAGTTGCTCCTGCGGATGGATCGCCAGATGTCCGAACACGCGGCGATAGCGCTCGGTCTTGCCCTGGCGAGCGCGGCCGAGCACGGTGTACAGCTCCTCCAGCGGCTTGTGCGGCAGCAGCGCGTGCAGGAATGCCACCACCGCCCCCACATTGCCGATGTCGGCGTGGAAGTAACTGCGCGCGTAGCCGAACAGGATCGAGATCTGCTCCGGCGCGGCCAGCAGCGCATCCACGCGCACGCCGTCGGCCTCGTGCAGCAGCGCGATCAGCAGCGGGTGGCGCCGCCCGCCGCCGCGCCAGCGGCCGACCAGATAGGCACGGCGTTCCCGATAGAACACCGTATCGAGTACGTGCAACTCCTCGATCACGTCGAAGCCTTCATCGTGTTGCCGCTGCCGCAGGGCGGCGGCCAGCCGTGCCGCGCAGCCGGGCAGATCCCGATAGGCCGATGCATGCGCATGCTCGCGCAGCAGCCGGGCACAGACCGCGGCCAGGTCGTCGCCGCCCAGCACGTAGCGCCGATGCGGCGCGGCATCGCTGGGTTCGGTATAGGGCGCACGGTCCAGCGCGACGAATTCGATGTCCGCCGCCACGCCCTCGGTGCGAAAGCGGCGCCGCGACAACGAATTGAACCAGGTCTTGTACAGTTCGCGATCGGCCAGCGTGGCCAGCAGGCCATCGTAGAGCTGGCGCAGGGTTGCCCATAGCGCTCGCGAGCGCACCCGGTCGTCCAGCAGCCCGTCGAGCCGGTCCAGCGCCTCGCCGATGCACTCGTCGTAGAGGTCGATGCGCGCATCGGCATCGCGCCGCGCCAGCTGCCAGTCGCGCCGCTCGAAGCGGCGCTGTGCGCGCCGGGTGATGTCGGCGAAGCGCGCGTTGTAGTCGGCAAAACCATCGAGAATCAGCGCCGCCGCCGCGCGTGCCTGCGGGTCGATGGAGGCGTTGGCGCTGTCCATGGATTTCATCCATCGCAGTTTAGCCGCTGCGCTGGGCTGTCGTGGGGGGGCGAGTGTTGGGGTGGCTGCAGGGCACCTCGAATAACCCCCGATTTGCAGGAGCGCACCCTGTGCGCGAAAGCTCTTTGCGGACGTTCATCGACAAGAGCTTTCGCGCACAGGGTGCGCTCCTACCAAAGGCAGAAGCAAAAAGGCGGGGCGCCGAAGCGCCCCGCCTTTCAGCCATCCGAACGTGTACGGTTTACATCGCGGCGATCAACGCATCGCCGAACTCCGAGCACTTCACTTCCCTGGCGCCTTCCATCATGCGGGCGAAGTCGTAGGTGACAGTCTTGGCGGCGATCACCTTGTCCATCGCGCGGATGATCGCATCGGCCGCCTCGTTCCAGCCCAGATGCCGCAGCAGCAGCTCGCCGGAAAGGATCAACGAACCGGGGTTCACCTTGTCCTGGCCGGCGTACTTCGGCGCGGTGCCGTGGGTCGCCTCGAACACCGCGTGACCGGTGACGTAGTTGATGTTGCCGCCCGGCGCGATGCCGATGCCGCCCACTTCCGCCGCCAGCGCGTCGGAGATGTAGTCGCCGTTCAAGTTCAGCGTGGCGACCACGTCGTACTCGGCGGCGCGGGTCATGATCTGCTGCAGGAACGCATCGGCGATCACGTCCTTGACCACGATCTCGCGGCCGGTGTCCGGGTTCTTGAAGCTCATCCACGGGCCGCCGTCGACTTCCACCGCACCGAACTCGTTCTTCGCCAGCGCATAGCCCCAGTCGCGGAACGCGCCCTCGGTGAACTTCATGATGTTGCCCTTGTGCACCAGCGTCACCGAGCGGCGATCGTTGTCGACCGCGTACTTCAGCGCCGCGCGCATCAGCCGCTCGGTGCCCTCCCTGGAGACCGGCTTGATGCCGATGCCGGAGCACTCGGGGAAGCGGATCTTCTTGAAGCGATCCGGGAAATGCTCCTTCATCAGCGCCATGAATTTCGCCACCTCGGGCGTGCCTTCGGCGAATTCGATGCCGGCGTAGATGTCTTCGGTGTTCTCGCGGAAGATCACCATGTCCACCGCCTCGGGTTTCTTCACCGGCGAGGGCACGCCCTTGAACCAGCGCACCGGGCGCAGGCAGGTGTACAGGTCCAGCTGCTGGCGCAGCGCCACGTTGAGCGAGCGGATGCCGCCGCCGATCGGCGTGGTCAGCGGGCCCTTGATCGAAACCAGATAGTCGCGGCAGGCCTGCACGGTTTCGTCCGGCAGCCAGCTGCCGGTTTCGTTGAAGGCCTTCTCGCCGGCGAGCACTTCCATCCAGTGGATCGTGCGCTTGCCGCCGTAGGCCTTGGCCACCGCCGCATCCAGCACGCGTACCGAGGCACGCCAGATGTCCGGGCCGATACCATCGCCTTCGATGAACGGCACGATCGGGTTGTCCGGCACGGTGAGCTTGCCGCCGGCAAGGGTGATCCTGGCGCCGTCGGCCGGCACGCTGGGTTTGTGGTCAGTCATGGATATCTCCTGGGAAAGGCACGGCACTTATGGCGCCGGTCAGCATAGAACACAAGCGCATATTTTCATCCCGGACAGCTTAAGCGATCGCACCTGCCGTCGTGCTGATTCGACCGCCTCGCCGCGGCCGCGCGGGACGCCATGCGGCCCCCGGCATGCCTGACCAGGGCGCATCGAACCCGCTCTGCGCCACGTACCGCGGCATGCTCGACGGCATCGGCGTGCCGGCGGTGAGACAACATGCCGCACCGGCTCAAGAAAATCGCCGCGCGACCGATACCGATAACTGATGCGATGTACTTGCAACGCTCGCCATTCCCCGGACTCCCCTCACATGGTGTTCCTTCAGTAATGCACGACGACGCAACATGAAGGCCGAACGGATTCTCCTGGCACTTGCCGATGTCGCCGCCGCTGAAACGGTCGCCGGGCAGCTTGCTGCGGCCGGTTACCCGGTGGCGTGCGCCCGCGACGCCGCCGACGCGCTCGAACTGGCACGGGCGAACCCGCCCGCGCTGGTGCTGCTGGATCAACAGCTGGCCGATGCCGGCGGTGTTGCACTGCTGCAGCATTTCAAGGCCGATCCACGACTGACCGACGCGTTCGTGGTGTTGCAGCGCTCTCCTGGCGCCGCCGGTCACACCGCGGAATCGTTGCAAGC
>Ga0307375_10004999_pt1 | contig 12528 bp, 9 predicted proteins | sample TR1MG_FD_202531 | JGI IMG/M metagenome (GOLD analysis project Ga0307375, IMG submission 202531) | Soil microbial communities from Risofladan, Vaasa, Finland - TR-1 | ecosystem: Environmental > Terrestrial > Soil > Coastal area > Acid sulfate soil | place: Finland: Risofladan, Vaasa | collected... | reverse complement strand
CCGTTGTCGCCAAGGGGGGCGCTGGTGGTGCCGGGGCGCCGAACAACAACAGCGCGGGTGCCGCTGGTTCCGGTACTGCGAGCAATGGCGTAGGTGCGACTGTTTATGCAGGCGGCAGCGGATCCTCAGGCGTGGTGGCCGGAGGTGGTTGCCAGGCTGGCGGCGCCGGCGGCGGCGGTGCCGGTAGCGGAGGAGCGGGCGGCAGTGCAGCGGGAAACACGGCGGGAGCCGGCACGGCGGTCGGGGGCGGAACGGGTGGCGCGGGCACGAACAGTAGCAGTAACGGGAGTATGGGCAGTGTCGCCGGAGGCGGTGGTGGCGCGGCTTGCGCGGAGAACAACACCGACCGAAGCGGTGGTGACGGCGCGGCAGGCCAAGTGACCATCAGCTACGTTCCACCTGCGCTGGCAGAATACCGCATGGATGAAGCCGTCTGGAACGGGACCGCAGGCGAGATTGTGGACAACAGCGGCAATGGCAATAACGCCCAGGCATTCAACAACGCTAGCACCGCCGGCACGACCCCCGCCATCGCGGGAAGTCCCGGCACCTGCAATTACGGCGTGTTCGACAACGGCGGCACAATCACTGCGGGTTACGTGCAAACACCGCTGCCCAACCTGACCACCGACTTCACCATCACCGGCTGGATCAGGACGACCAACAATACGGTGTCGGGACAGCGCATCCTGATCGATGATCAAAACAACAGCGGCGGCTATGGCTTCAGTCTGGGCGACGGCGCGGCGGGAAGACTCCGCTTCTATTCCCGCGGCATCACGCCCGTCATTCTGGATTCCACTTACACCATCGCCAATAACACTTGGTATTTTGTTGCCGCCTTGGCAGATTTCACGAACAAGAAGCGCACGATATACGTGTTCAATGCCGCCGGGACTTTGCTCGCCAGCGACACCGACCCGACGCCGTGGACTGGCACATGGGGAACCGATGCCGGTCCAATCTCCATCGGTGGCGAAACGAATGCATCTGGCGAATCGCCGACAACGTTCCACTTTCGCGGCAATCTGGACGAGGTGCGCGTATATCCGAAGGTCTTGAGCCAGGCCGCGGTGACGGCCATCGCGACGCAAACCCATGCCTGCCCGATGACCTACAGCGTGAATCACTTTTTGGTCGATCCCGCTGCCGCCACGGCCAGCACCTGCACGCCGGAGAACGTGACCATCACGGTGATGAACGCAGCGAACAACGTCGTGACCAATTACACCGGCACGGTCAACATCACGACCTCGCCTGCGCACGGTGACTGGAGCACGGTGACCGCGGCGGGCACGCTGACTCCGGGTGGCGCGGACAGCGGCACGGCCACCTACCAGTTTGTGGCGGCGGACAACGGCGTGGTCACGCTCGCGCTCAGCGACCAGCATGCCGACGCCGCGCTGAGCGTGAGCGTGGTGGATCCGCTCGTGGCCATCAGCAGCACGACCTCCACGCCGATCGCCTTCAGCGACAACGCCTTCGTGGTCACCAACGACGCCGTGCAGGTCGCCGGACGCCCGCAGGCAATGAGCGTGGCGATGTGGCGCAAGGATCCGAGTACGGGAGTTTGCTCGGTCTCGCCCTATTACACCGGCGCGAAGAACCTGAAGGCATGGCTCACGCTCGATGTGAGCGACCCCGGTGGCGCCGCCCCCAAGATCGGCGCGGTGAGCCTGCCCAGCGCGCTCCCAGGCGCAAACAACCTGGCGCTGACCTTCGCCGCGGGTTCGGCGAATTTCAACCTGTCGACTTCGGACGTAGGCAAGTATGCGCTGAACCTGCGCGACGACAGCCTCAGCTTCGGCGGCGCGGCCATCAACGGCAGCTCCAGCACCATCACCACGCGCCCGTTCGCGCTGGTGGTGAGCGCGATCAAGCAGGGGGCGACCAACAATCAGGCCAGTTCAACCTCCGGGGGCGCGGTATTCGCCAAGGCGGGCACCGGTTTTCAGGCCACCGTCGGTGCGTATCTGTGGAACAGCGTGGCCGATACCAATGTTGCCGGTGGCGACGGGATACCCGATGCCGCGGCGACGCTGGCGCAGATCACGGCCAGCGGCGCCGCGCTGCACTACGCTTGGCTGACCACCATTTCCGCCGACGCACCCTACACGCCGGCTGCCGGAACGCTGGGTGCCTTGAGCAACGGTGTGCAGGTTCCCGCTTCTTTCACCAACGGCATCGCTACCCCGACAAACTTGAGTTACAGCGATGTCGGCAGCTTCACCCTGGGCGTTTCCGCGACCAATTTTCTGAATTCGGGCGTGGACCTGACTGCCGCAAACGGGACTGCCCTGGTGTTCGACAACACCGGCGTGCGCAACGGCGTGGTCGGGCGCTTCATCCCGGATCACTTCGATACCGTGGTGACTTCCCAAGGCGGCGGCTTTGCCTACTCCGGCAACCCTGTCGGACCCGTGCCGGGCCAGCCGTTTACCGTGACGGTGACGGCAATGAATGGGTTAGCCACGCCGGCTCCCACGGCGAACTACTACTACATCAATCCAGGCGATTTCGCCAAGGCGGTCAACCTTAGCGTGCCAGTGGGCGGCAGCACAGGCAAGCTTTATGTCGATGCCGTTGCGGGTGGCACTGGCGCCATACCGGCGAGCAAGTTCGCCAACGTCAGTCCCGCTCAAGCGACGGTCAATTACTCCGATGCAACGGGCAAGATTTCCTTCGTGTTCAATAGTCTGCCCTATTATCTCGCGGCGCCGATCCAGATTCACGCCGAGGATGCCGATACCGTCACGTCGCCCGGGGCCAATGGCAGTATCAATATCCTGCAAGGCAGGTTACGCCTGTTCAATGCGCTAGGCAGCGAAAAGGCCAAGCTCAGCATGCCGCTACGGGTGGAGTACTGGACCGGAAATTCCTGGGTGCTCAATGCCGCCGACAGCATCACGGTCATACCGGCCGGGTCGGTAGCCTTGTCGGACTATTCGGGCACCCTGACTGCGGCGAATCTTGGGGCGGGCCATGTTGCCGGTACGACGCTTTCCGGCGGGCTCGGCAGCATTGTTCTTGCGATGCCGTCTCCCATCGCCACCGGCAGCGTTGATCTGGCCATCAATCTTGGCACCGGCACGCTCGATCAATCGTGTCTGACCACTCATCCCGCGACGGCCGGCGCCGCGAGTTCGTGGTTGCGCTCGATCTACGGAGATTGCGCAGCGACTTATAACAGCGACCCCTCCGCCCGCGGCAGTTTCGGCATCTATGCGCCGGAGACGCGGAAGACTATCCATTGGCGCGAGTTGTTTTGATGGGTGGACAAGACAAGAGCGGATTCGCACGGACGAGCGCTCATGCCGTGGCCGGGGGCTATAGCACTTTCAGGCCGTGGGCAAGATCACAAGCGATGGCGCCGGCGCCCGAGTACCGACTCAATGCCGAACACCGAATCGAATTCACGGACCGATAGGATAAGATGACCGCAGTAGCCGGGGATGTATCGGAAGGAGGGCAAGGGGTCATGAGTGTTTCACGCCGGTCATTGCGTCGAGGCCAATGATGAACCTGCGCAAAGCCCAGTCTTGCCGGGCGGCCGTGGTCAAAGCTGTCTTGGGTGGCCTGTTCGCGCTGCTGCTGGGCGCGAGCACTGGGGCGCTGGCGGTGACGGTCAGCGCGGGGCCGGCAACATGCGTCGCTATAGCGGGTCCCAACCAGAATTGGTCCAATCCCAATCGAGCCCAATTGCTGGATAACAGCTATGCGACGGCAACGGTGAATGACTACCAGGTGACCGATACCCTGGAGTGCACCGGCTACGGCTTTGCCATTCCCGCAGGCGCGGTTATCAACGGCATTACGGTCACGGTTTGGCGTCATGCAAACAACAGCAGTTGCTGTACCGACGCGCAAATGCAACTGATGAAGGCGGGAGCGATCCAGCCAACCGACCGTTCGACCTCAACGTATTACCCGACGTCCGATACCGCCGAGGCGCACGGCGGCGCAACCGATTTGTGGGGAACGAGCTGGTCGGCTGCAGACATCAATAACCCCAATTTCGGCGCTGCGTTTGCTCCGCAGAAAGCGGTCACAGCCGGCCGGAACCGAACCGTCGATGTGAATTACATCGAGATCACGGTCGACTACACTATGGGTGCAACGGTTATATCGATCAACCGCGCCAGCCCTAATCCGACCACGCCGGCAACGAGTGTTTCCTGGACGGTCACGTTCAGCCAGAGCGTAAGCGGCGTGGATGCAAGCGCGTTCGCGCTGGCGCCGAGCGGCGGCGTGAGCGGCGCTGTGATCACCTCGGTGGCCGGCAGCGGCACGACCTGGACGGTCACCGCCAATACCGGCAGCGGTTACGGCACGCTCGGACTGAACCAGACTGGTCCCGGTTCGGTGGCGCCGACATTGAGCGGGACTTTCACCGGACAGGTCTACAACGTTTACCCGCCGCTGACCTGCATTACCGACAACTTCAACGCGCCGAATAATACGCCACCGGACTCGGCCAACTGGAACGTGGGCGTGGTGTCAGGCTCCTTTACCCCGGTGATCGTAGGCAACCGCCTGCGCATCACAGACGCCGCCAACAACGACGCGACCCGCGTTACCAACAAGAACCTGTTTCCTTTCGGCAATAATCTGGTGATCGCCGAATTCGATTACTGGGCTTATGGCGGCAGCGGCGCCGACGGCATCGCCATCACTTTTTCCGACCCCGACACGCCCACGTTCGGCGCCAACGATCCGCCGACTACTGGCGGCTTCGGCGGTTCGCTGGGTTATGCCAATCGCAACGATGCATTTAACAACTGCACTATCAACGGCTTTTCCGGCGGCTGGATCGGTGTGGGCATCGACGAATACGGCAATTATTCGAACCCCACGGAGTGCCGCAACGGCGGACCCGGGCCTCGGCCCGACGCAGTCGCGATCCGCGGTTCCGGCAGCGGCGCCGCATCGCCCAGTGCCAGCAATTACGCCTATTTGACGGGGACCCCGGCACTGGGCGCCAACGGCGTGTCCAGCGGCAACAGTGTCTCGCCTTATCGTTACCGCATCACTCTCGATTCGATCACCGACCCAAGCAAAGTGATGGTCAGGGTGGATCAGGACAAGACCGGCACAGGTACAGCCTACGCGCCGCTGTTCTCCTATGACCTGAAGTCAGCGATCACGGCAGGCACGCAGGTGCCCCTGCCATCTAGATTGCAGTTTACTTATACCGGATCCACCGGCGGCTCCACCAACTACCATGAGGTGGACAATCTGAGCATCTGTGCCGCATCGGTCATTCCGCCCGGCGGCGGCTTGGATCACCTTGAAATCCAGCATCCCAGCGGGACCGGACTGACTTGTGCGGCCAGCACGCTGACGGTCAGGGCGTGCGCCGATACCGCCTGCAACACGCCCTATACCGGCGGGGTCACGGGCACGCTGAGCGCGACAGGCGCGCCCACGGTGAACTGGGACGGCACCACCGGTGGTGCGGCAGGCGCGGGATTCGTGATCCCGAGCGGCAGCAGTACGGTGACCAAAAACGTGCAGGTCGCAACGGCCGGCAGCGTGGTGTTCGGCATAAGCTCGCCCGCGCCCGCGCCGATCAACGCGACCACCTGCAATTTCGGCTCGCCATCGTGCACGTTCACGGCGGCCACGGCTGGATTCATTTTCTCCAACACTACGACCGGCAACACCTACACCATCCCCGCCCAGGTTTCGGGTATCGCCACACCAACGCTCTATCTGCGCGCTGTGCAGGCCTCCACCACCAACCCGGCGGTCTGCACGCCGGCAATCATCAGCCAGACAGCCGGGGTGGACATGACGTATACGTGCAACAACCCGGCGACCTGCCAGCCTGGCAACCTCGCTACCGTCAATGCGACCCCGATTCCCAGCAGTGGCGGGTCGGTCAGCTTCAACTTCGATGCCAACGGCTCGGCACCTGTCACCCTGCGCTATGACGATGTCGGCCAGGTCACGTTCAACGCCAGCATGACCGCCACGCCGTTCAGCGGCGGCACGCCGATTACGCTGAACGGCAGCAGCAATGCCTTCGTGGTCGCGCCGCATCATTTCGGTTTTTCGAGCATTACCCCCGGGCTGATCAAGGCAGGGAACAACTTCTCCGCCACCGTGACCGCTTACAACGGTTTGGGAACGGTCACACCGAATTTCGGGAAAGAAGCCGCGCCGGGGCCGGAAGGGGTAACGCTGTCTTTCTCCAAGTACCAGCCTAGCGGAGTCGGTGCAGTGAATGGCAGTTTCTCCGGCAACGTCGGCGCTTTCACCGGTGGTTCCGCCACCGGTACCAACCTTAACTGGAGTGAAGTTGGAACCATAGACCTGAGTGCCACGTTAACCAGCGGCAGTTATCTCGGTTCGGGTCTCACGGCTACCGGCAGCACCGGCACAACCGGTGCCGTCGGACGCTTCATTCCTGACCATTTCAATACCTACGTCCCATCCCTGTCGGGTCTCCCCATGCTCTGTCCGCCCGGCTTGACCTGTCCCCTTGCCTACAATGGTTTCGTCTATTCCGGTGAGCCATTCGGCTTGCAGATCGTCGCGCAGAACGCGGGCAACGCCACAACCCGGAACTACGACGGCGCGCTGGGTTTTTCCAAGGCCGTGACCCTGTCCGCCTGGAATGCGGTCGGTGCAGCCGGAGCGCCAAACCAGAATCCGGGCGCCGGTACGCTCAATAACCCTAGCGTCTTGCCTGCCGCGTTTTCCGCGGGCGTCGCCACCACGAGCACGTCAAATTATGCGCTTCCCAATATTACGTCTCCGACCAACATCTATATTCGGGCGCAGGATACGGATGGCGTGACATCGCTGCTGGCGGTTCCTGCCAACTCGGTGGAAGGTGGCGTTGGTGTCGCCAACGGCCGGCTGAGGCTGTTCAATAATTACGGGTCCGAAAAATCCAACCTTGGCTTGAGCGTACAGGCACAGTATTGGAGCGGCAAATCCTGGGTGTTGAGTTCAACGGACGCGGCCACCACGATCCCGGCGACATCGGTTGCCTTGTCCAATTACCGCGACAGTACGGGTGCCCCGACCGGGGCGTGGAGCACCAGTGCCAGCGGGCTGGGAACACTCTCGGGCGGCAAGGGAACCCTGACGCTGGCCGCGCCTTCCCCGGCAGGCAGCACGGGCTGCGTCGATGTGGCGCTCAACCTCGGAACGACCGCGCAGGATAACTCCTGTCTCCCGAATCATCCGTTGATGACCGCACCGGCTTCGAGCCTAGTGTGGCTGCGCGGCCAGAACGGAAGCTGTCCAGCGCCGGCCGATCCGTCCGCGACTGCATGCTTTGGCGTGTATTCGCCCGAGACCTCGACGACCATCCACGTGCGCGAGTTGTTCTGATGGCCAAACACCGGGGCTTTACGCTGATCGAACTGATTGTGGTCATGGTCGTTCTCGGCATATTGTCTGCCATAGCGTTACCGCGCATGATGAACAATCAGGCCTTGGCCGGCGCCGTGTTTCAAGCCGACGTGGTGAGCGCATTGCGCTATGCGCAGAAATCCGCGGTCAGCCACCGGCGCCTGGTGTGCGCGACGCTCACCGCGACCACGGTCACTCTCAAGATCGCGACTGCGAACCCGGCGACCACCTGTGGCACAGTCTTGCCCAGTCCCGACGGAACGCCCTATCAAAGCAAGGACGGATCGGTGACGGCGAGCGGTTATCCGGCGGGGCTGTATTTCCAGCCCGCCGGCACCATCACCAGCGATGGGGCCGGCGCGACGCTCTACAACGGCACCATCACCATCACCGGGCAGGGGAAGCCCATCACAATCGTGGGAGCCACCGGCTATGTCGAGTAGACGCGAGTCGGGCATGACACTGATCGACCTGATCGTGTCGATTGTCATCATAGGCATCGCCCTGGCGGGCGTGCTGCTGGCCTACACCACCACGGTGCGGCACAGCGCCGACCCGATGGTGGTGAAACAAATGTCCGCGATCGCAGACGAAATGATGGAAGAGATTCTGCTCAAGCCTTACGCGGCAGCCGCCAACGCCGCACCGGCCGGCTGCGCGCGCAATACCTTCAACGACGTGCGCGACTACAACGGCTATAGCTCGGTGAATATCTGCGACATCGATGGCACGACGGTGCTGAGCGGCTATGGTGAAAGCGTGAGCGTAGTGAATCCCCCGCTGGCGTCGCCGCTGCTGTTGAGCGGCGTAGCGGCGGCCTCCCAGGTCGTGGTGACCGTGAACGTTACACATGACGGCAACAGCTACTCGCTCACCGGCTGGCGCACCTGTTATGCGGGGCCGCCATGTTAGCCAAACGGCAGCGTGGTTTTACGCTGATCGAGTTGATCGTGGTGATGGTCGTCACCGGCATTATCGCTGGCACCATCGTGGTTTTTTTCAAGCCCGCAGTAGACAGCTACGTGGCCGTGGGCCGCCGCGCCCGCCTGACCGACGTGGCGGATACCGCATTGCGCCGGATGACGCGGGACATCCGCCTCGCGGTGCCCAACTCGATCCGCTCGCCCAATTCGCAGTGCTTCGAGTTGGTGCCTACGTCTGACGGAGGACGCTATCGCATGGGACCGAATACGGTCTGGGACAGCGCGAACCCGGCGACACCCAGCGCGTGGTTCGACGGGACCGCTGCTGTGAGCGCGCTGGACGTGCTGTCGCCATTGTCCTCCACCCCGGCGGCAGGGGATTGGCTGGTGATCGACAATCAGAATACCAATGACGTTTACGCGGGCACGAACCGGGCCGCGATCCAGTCGGTCGGTCCGCCGCCCGACCCCAGCCTCGGCTACAGCCGGATTACGCTGCAAGCGGCGACCCAGTTCCCCAGCGGCTACAACGGCGGGCGCTTTGTGCTGGTACCCAACTCGCAGAACGCGGTTTTCTATGTCTGCGCCGGCGCCGGCGTCGATGCCAACGGCACCGGCACCGGGACGCTGTATCGGTTCGCGAACTACGGTTACAACGCTGCAACGCCGGCAGCGTGCCCCGTTCCGGTCGCCACCACCCCCATCGCGGCGAGCGAGGTGGCAAGCTGTTCCTTTGTCTACTCACCCACGCAGGGCGCGACGCAGCAGAGCGGTTTTGTCTGGATGAATCTGAAAATCGCCGAGCAGGGCGATAACGTCGCGCTGGTGTACGGGGCGCATGTGGACAATGTGCCATGAATGACGGGCAACGCGGCTTCGGCGCGATCGTGGCGCTGGTGATCCTGGTGATCATGGCGGTGCTTGCGGCCGGCTTGGTAAGACTGGGGACAACCCAGCAAGCCACGTCGACCCAGGACATTCTGTCAGCCCGCGCCTTGCAGGTAGCGCGCGCTGGAAACGAGTGGGGGCTTTACCAGGCACTGCACTCCGGCAGCTGCAGCGGCGCCTCGGGTACGCTCGATCTGCGCGCAGCAACCGGTTTTTCTGTAACCGTGACTTGCATTTCGAAGAATTTCAACGAGGGCGAAACGAGCCCCGGTACGCCGCACGTGATTACGACCTACAGCATCGATGCAATCGCGTGCAATTCCGCTGCGTGCCCGGATGCTGCGCTGGCGGCGACGCCGGGCTACATCGAGCGCAAGCGTTTGGTAATCGCGAACACGCCTTGACAGCGGCAAGGGCGGCGCAGCACGCCCAGCGTAGAGTGAGGGTTGGAATAGTGCATTCCGGACCGTGATTCGGGCTGCCAAAACAGGCGGCCGAGATCGTTGTGGACTGGGCGCCGAAACAAGGAAAAATCATTGACAACAACGATTTATTGATATAACTTCAAGTAACTCGTTCCACGAGTAACGCCGATGGCATGGTTTTCCAAGAAAAAGACGCAACCGGGCTGGATGATCGTGAGTGCCGATACGGATGCCATACGCCTGGCCCATGTCGATCGCCCTACCTTGGGCAAGCCCAGGGTCGACCATTGGGGTATCGTCAAACGGGATGAGCGCGACGGCGCAGACTTGCAACAAGCGGCCAAGGAGCACGAACTCGACTGCTATCGCTGCGCGACGCTGTTGCGCCCGGCGGAATACCAGTTTTTGATGGTGGATGCGCCCAATGTGCCGCGCGAGGAACTGAAGGCGGCGATCCGCTGGCGCGTCAAGGATCTGCTCGACTATCACATCGACGATGCCACCTTGGACGTTCTCGACATTCCGGTGGACAAGGATCTGCCGGGGAAGAGCCACTACATGTACGCCGTAGTGGCGAAGAACGAAATCGTGCGGGGGCAGGTCGCCCAGTTCGAGCAGGCCGACATTGCGCTGCAGGTAATCGATGTTGTGGAAACCGCCCAGCGCAACATCGCCCAGCTCTACGAAACTGCCAACCGCGGCATAGGCATGCTGACTTTCGATGGTTCAGGCGGCGTGTTCACGCTCTCCTTCGAGGGGGAACTGTATCTCGCGCGCAGACTCGACATCGCCTGGTCGCAACTCGTCAGCGCCTCGGAAATCCAGCGCCAGGGGTACTTCGAGCGTATTGCCGTTGAATTGCAGCGTTCGCTCGATCATTTCGAGCGCCAGTACCAGAACATCACGCTGTCGGAACTGCTGCTCGGACCGATGCCGGAAGACATCGGACTGCTGGAGTTTCTGCGATCGCAGTTGTATCTGCCGCTGCGGCAGATCGATCTGAGCGACGCCTTGGAATTTGTCGGCGCTGAGCTCGGCGTCGAGCAGCAATGGCAACTGTTCCACGTCCTGGGCGCAGCCCTGCGGGTAGAGGCGACGGCTCTATGACCCAGCAGATCAACCTGTTCAACCCGATCTTCCTCAAGCAGAAGAAGATGTTTTCCGCGGTGAACATGCTCGACGCCCTGGCCTTGCTGCTGGTCGGGGTCGCGCTGTTTTACGGCTACGCCAGCATCCAGACCCTTAACCTCGATCGGCAGTCGGTGGAAACGGCGCGGCAGTATTATCAGTCGAAGACGCGGCTGAGTCAGGCCAGCGCGCGCTACGCGCCGAAAAAAGCGGACCCCGCACTTGCGGCGGAGGTGAATGCTTTGCAGGCGCAGGTTAACGCGCGCAAGGCGACTATGCAGAACCTGGGCGGGCGAGTGTTCGGCAGCGGCCCAGGGTATGCCGAATACATGCGCGCCCTGGCGCGCGAGTCCCTAGCCGGGCTGTGGCTGACTGGCTTCAGCATCGGCATGGGCGGTGCAGAAATGGAGATCAGCGGACGCGCACTGCGTCCGGAGCTGGTGCCCTCGTATATTCAACGCCTGTCCCGGGAACGGGCACTGCAAGGCCGCGCATTCGATTCGCTCAGCATGACGCAGCACGATGGCGCGCTGCCGGCGGATGCGTCCCGGCCCGGCGCCGCGCCCGCCAACTACGTCTACACCGAGTTCCGGCTCATTTCCAGCCGCCCGGGACTTCCCGTTGGCGCTGCCCCCGGCTCGGAGGAGATTCGCCGCGGTGGTGCGCGATGAAGCATTTGCTGCAACGATACGCCGACGGGATCGATGCCATGGCCTTGCGCGAGCGGGTCTTGTTCTTCGGCGCGGTTGCGCTCGTGCTGGTGACCCTGCTGCAGGTCTTTTTGCTGAACCCCGTGTTGACGCGGCGCAATCAATTGTCGACCCAGATTGCGCAACAGGAAGACGAAACAAAAGCGATCCAGGCTCAGATCCAGGCATTGGTGCGGCCGTCCGTGCCGGACCAAGACGCGCTCAATCGCGCGAAGATCAAGAGTCTGCGCGGACAAATCGCGCAGCTCGACCGGGAGTTCGAGGATCAACAAAAGCAGTTCGTGCCGCCGGAAAAAATGGCGGCCATGCTGCAGAACATGGTCGCGAAAAACCCGAAATTGCAGCTGCTGTCGCTGCGTAACCTCCCCGGCACCGCCCTGTCGGACCGGGCTCCGACCGGCGCCGCCCACGAGCGGGCGAAGGCAGCCGGCACACACGAGGTGTTTCGCCACACCGTCGAAATCAGCGTCGAGGGCAGCTATTTCGATCTGCTCGATTATGTTGCCGCGCTGGAGCGCATGCCGCAGCGGGTGTTCTGGGAAGGGCTGGAGCTGAAGGTGGCGCAGTATCCGCAGTCCGTGCTCAAGCTGACCATCTATACGCTCAGCCCGGAGAAATCATGGCTGACCGTCTAATGCTGATGCAAGCAATTGCAACTGCGGCGGCGCTGACGCTCTCCGCCGGCAGCAATGCACAGACGCTGACCGATCCGACACGGCCGCCGCTAGGTTTGATTGCGGCGGCGGCAGGTATGGACAAGGGTGCGACAGGCACCGCGGCGCGCCCGCGCCTGGAGTCGATTCTGCTTTCGAGCACGCGCAAGGGTGCGATCATCAACGGCCAGTACGTGCCCTTGGGAGGGTCGTACGGCAAGTCGACACTGGTCGACGTCATGGCGACCGGAGTCACTCTGAAAACCGGTCGCAAGCGGGAAGTGCTAAAGTTGTATCCTCCGCTGGAGACGCCTTCTGCCGCGTTCGGCATCGGAGGAGAACATGAGAAAGTGGTGAAACGTCCATGAGAACTTTGTGCACCGCCGGGCAGATTGCAAGCGCGCTGGTAACCGCATTGATCGTCGCTGGCTGCGCG
>Ga0307375_10004997_pt1 | contig 12532 bp, 10 predicted proteins | sample TR1MG_FD_202531 | JGI IMG/M metagenome (GOLD analysis project Ga0307375, IMG submission 202531) | Soil microbial communities from Risofladan, Vaasa, Finland - TR-1 | ecosystem: Environmental > Terrestrial > Soil > Coastal area > Acid sulfate soil | place: Finland: Risofladan, Vaasa | collected... | reverse complement strand
CACGCTTTTCCACGCGCGCAGGCCGATTCGAGAAATCCGCGCGCCCATAGCCTGCACTCCCACGCTGCTGATCACGCGGGCGCTTCGCTTCCGGGAGAGGTCGCATCTAGTATCCCGGCTAACGCCCGCCACCCAAGTCGTCGCATCACACTACCACTTCAGCGTCATAGCCTTCTTGCTTCACGACATCTATCAGTTTTTTGGCTTCCGCACTCCCTTTAACGATACCCTGCCTAAGCTCAAGATTTACCTCTGCGGATTCTACCCCCGAAACCGATCGCAGCGCCGTCGTGACGGCCGCAGCACAGTGGCCGCAGGTCATGCCCGTTATACGAAGCTTTATCTGACTCATGAGATTCTCCTTTTTGGGTTTCATAATCTTAATAGGCAGAAATGTGCCTACTCGTTTAAAGGCTTGTCCGCGGGATAAGCGGGGCTTCCATTGTGCCCATATTGTTTGGGCTCAAAGAAAGCTCGGTCGCACGCAATCGCTTAAGACGCAGACTGTTCGTTAACACGAAGACGCTGGAAAATCCCATAGCAAGTCCTGCGAACATAGGATTGAGATGAATACCAAGGCTTGGGTAAAATACCCCGGCTGCGAGCGGAATGAGCGCGATATTGTAAAAGAACGCCCAAAATAGATTGCCGCGGATGGTCGACAAAGTGCGCCGCGCCATATCTATAGCGGTAATGATGGCGCTCAGATTGCGGGTAACCGTCACATCCGCCGCTTCAATCGCGATATCCGTGCCGCTTGCCACCGCAATGCCCACATCCGCCTGGGCAAGCGCCGGCGCATCGTTGATCCCATCGCCGACAAACGCCACGAGATGACCCTCGCGCTGCAAAGCCTCGACAGCTTTGGCCTTACCCTCCGGAAGCACGTCGGCATGATAGCGATCAATACCCAGGGCCTTCGCCAAGTTACCGACGGCCCGTGCGGAATCCCCTGAAATCATGACGATATCGAGCTTACGTTTATGGAGGGCCTGCACCAAGGCCTGCGCTTCGGGACGTACGGGGTCGGCAATCGCAAAAAGCGCGATCAGGGATTGGTCGCGCGCGACATAGACAGGCGTCTTGCCAACCGCCGCGAGATGTTCGGCCTCTTGTTCCCACGCCCCCATATCCACGCGCTCTTTCTCCATGAGACGCTTCGCTCCAATAAGGAGCGCATGATCCTCGACTCGCGCACGGATCCCATATCCTGGGATCGCTTCGAATTCCTGAGGTGGACTCACCGAGATATTCTCATCTTGGGCGGCCCGCATCACCGCCGCCGCCAAAGGATGTTCACTCCCCGACTCGGCCCCCGCAGCCCAGCGTAAAACATCCGCACGACTCGCGATCGGAGATATAACGTCAGTAAGCGCAGGATGCCCCCATGTCAGCGTGCCTGTCTTGTCAAACACGACGGTATCGACATGACTCAAGGTCTCAAGCGCCTCGCCTTTACGATAGAGGACCCCCAGTTCGGCGGCGCGCCCCGTTCCCACCATGATGGCAGCGGGGGTTGCGAGACCCATGGCACAAGGGCAGGCGACCACCAACACCGCTACGGCACTGACAAGCGCCATGGTAACGGCAGGCGCCGGGCCAAAAATCAGCCAGGCCATGAACGTGAGGATAGCTAATCCCAAGACCGCCGGAGTAAAGACGCGCACCACACGATCGGCAAGTCCTTGAATAGGAAGCTTTGACCCCTGCGCGCGCTCTACAAGCCGAACGATCTGCGCTAACACTGTCTGGCTCCCGATCCCTGTGGCCTTCACCTCTAATACGCTATGTTGGTTGACAGATCCGCCGACGACCCGATCCCCAACCCGCTTGACAACGGGCATAGGCTCGCCGCTTAACATAGATTCATTGACGTAGCTTTCCCCTTTTTCCACGAGCCCATCAACAGGGACGCGTTCCCCCGGCTTTATGAGTACGATTTCACCTAGCTGCAGGCGGCCTATCGGTATCTCCTCCTCCAGTCCCCCTTGCAATCTGCGCACCGTCTTCGCCTGAAGCCCTACCAGATTCTTGATCGCAGTCCCTGTACGACCCTTGGCAAGTTCCTCAAGATATTTACCCAACAAAATAATCGCAACAATAACCGCCGCCGAATCAAAATACAGATGGCGCGCCGCTACCGGGAAGGCCTGCGGCAACACCAGAACAAACAGGCTGTAGAGCCACGCGGCCCCCGTACCCGTCATGACAAGACTATTCATATCGGGGGATAAGTGGCGATAGGCGATCCACCCGGGACGGAAGAATCGCCGCCCAGGTAAAAATAGGACAACTGAAGTCAGCACGGCCTCAGTCCATGACCACAGCACCTTGGGCGCAAAATGGAGCAGAAGCCGCGCGAGCGCTGGAATAAAAGCAGTCCCCATGGACAAGATTACTACCGGAACCGTAAGAATTGCGGCAAATAGTACATCCCGCCTCATGCGTATCAGAGCGGCATTCTGGGGGGCCTCTACAGACCCATCGTTGTCTTTTGCTAAGGGAATGGGCTCATAGCCGGTTTTGGAAATGGCCTCGGCAATGCGGTCTTCATCCATAGCGCCTACGAGGTAACGCACGCTGGCACGCTCAGTGGCGAGATTGACGGTGGCGTCGACCACTCCGGGAAGATTTTTGAGGGCACGCTCAACTCGTCCCGCGCAAGATGCGCAGGTCATACCGCCCACGCCCATATCAAGTTCCGCAAGTACGGGGGTGTACCCCCGCTCCCGAACTGCATCGAGGATGTGCGCGAGATCAAGCCTTGTAGGGTCGTAGGCCACTGCAGCCCGCTCCGTGGCTAGATTCACAGAGACGCTCTCCGCCCCCGGCAAGGACTTAATGGCCCGCTCTACCCGTCCAACACAAGATGCGCAGGTCATGCCCTCGACACCAAACTCGATCTCCTGCGTCATAGCAAGACCTCCACCCCTGGTTCGTCATCGGCGTTGAGGGCTGCCAGAATCGGGCACTCAGCCACCGATCCGCGACCATGACACTTCTGCGCCAACGCCTGCAGGCCTTGTTTCATACGCTCAAGGTCTTTGATACGCCGGTCAATATCCGCCATCTTTTCTTCGGTGAGGCGTTTAATATCCGCCGCTTGTGCGCTTGTCTTTTGGCTCAAATCGAGGAGCACGGCAATTTCGTCAAGCGAAAATCCCAGTTCCTGGGCCCGACGAATAAAACGTAGCCGCTTGATCTCCTTCTGATAGTAGAGCCGATATCCAGACGCGCTGCGCTTAGCAGGCGCCAATAGTCCTAAAGTCTCATAGTAGCGGAGCGTCCCGGCCCCCACCCCCGCCTGTTTGGCCAAGGTCCCGATCGTCACAGTCTGCATGCCTTTAACCCTCTGTCTACCGTGCAGTCTACACCCTACAGTAAGCTGCAGTGTCAAGGGGTCCAAGACGTTCCGGCGCGCCCGTAAGATCACGCCCCATTTATCGACCAAAGACACCATGACGCCGCAGGCGTCCTTTAGCTCTAAGGAGTCGCAATAGTTGTCGATGCACTAGTTGTCCGGTTAAAAATCCAAGCGGTTCCACGGGCTTGCGTGGCGTTTAGTCCGGATTGGGATCGATCAGACTGCAAGCTATTCTGGCAAAATCTTGGTTTTCTCGAAGACCGAGATCGACAATACCTGTAAACAGAGATGGAGCGAGACATCGAGATAAAGCTCCTGCTCGGGTACAAAACCCCGCACTCCGTCTCTTAGCCATCCTTACATAGGGCTGGACCCCCAACCCGCGTCGACGCCACCTACCTCTCGTCGTCAATAATGCTCGCCTCCTGATCCTGCCGTGAATACCTCCGCGCCGAAGATGTACTGGTTAATCCTCTCAACCCCCGCGCGTAGCGAAAGATGGACTAAACACAGACTATTGCCCGCTACGGCAAGGCGCATTGACCGACGGCTGGGCCAGCCCGGGAATAGGCACAGGGCGGTGCCCGCCCTGGCAAGGCTCGGGTGGGGCAATCGGCGTTTGCGCCAACACCCAAGTCGCCATCTCTTCGGCCTGGCCCAGGCTTAAATCCGGATGCGGAAGCATCGGCATACCACCCGTCCAGGCGTTCCAACGACCCGCGCCCCCTGCGACGATCTTCTGCGCAAGCTCTTTCGCGGCTCCTGGTTTATGAGCAAAGACGTAAGCGATCCAGCCATAAGCGGGTCCGATCACCTTGTGCGACACGGCGTGGCACGCAAAGCAGCCCTCATTTTCCATCGCGGCCTTAGTCTGCGGACTGCCATTGGCCAACGCCATAACGGGCAGTGCCAATGCCCAGGCCATAACCATACGCTCGATGATTTTCTTCATGACATTAACTCCTGCTGAAACCCATTCAGCTAAAACACGCGACACCGCATTCCACACATCCGATACTAATATCGTAGTATACCGGCACAGGTCTTACAATGTTTTCTTTACGCCTGATCCGATATGTGACACTTTGTTATATTTGCGATAATCGACGCATGCAGTCATGGAGATTACTTTGCGAAACAAAGAGACGCCTACGTTACCCTTGTTTGGCAACGTAGGCATTCCGTCAATACTTAACTGATATGTATTAGTTATTGTATACTATTTTAGCTTTTTGATCCCCAAAGTGCCTAATACATATTTCTCATAAAGTGGTTCTGTTGTGCCTTTCTTCATTTTTCTTATGAAGTATTTTTCGAATGCAATTTTGGCGAGATGCACCCACTTGCCCTCCTTGAACCAGTTGACGTTGCGCGGCGGAATCTGCGGCAATGCCACAAAAGCTGCGCCGGTATCCCCAAAATCCGCTAGGCAAATAGCGTTCCACGTGGCCTTTTCCTTTGGCTCCACGCCATCCAGTACGCTGCGAATGTTACGTGCCGTAGCAGTGACCATGGACTCGATCATATAACCGGTCTTGGGCGCGCCAGTAGGTACCGGAGTGGTTTCTACCGGAGGAATGGCAACGCACACGCCCACTGAGTAGACATTCTGGAATTTGGGGTTACGTTGGTACTGATCAATCAGGATAAAACCACGTGGGTTAGTCAGCCCCTCGATCCCCAATACGGCGTCTACGCCTTTAAATGCGGGTAACATCATGGCGTAGTTGAATGGCAGTTCGTGCTCCTTTTTTACGCCGCCATCGTCGTTAAGTTCCGTAACAAACATCTTGCCCGCCTCGACTCTGGTGGTTTTGGCATTGCAGATCCACTTGATATGACGATCACGCATGGCGGATTCCAGTAAACCTTTAGAATCGCCTACGCCACCCAGGCCGAGATGGCCAATGTAAGGCTCGGCGGTGACGAAAGTCATGGGTACCTTGTCACGGATCTTACGGCGCTTCAGATCGGTATCCATAATAAAGGCAAACTCGTAGGCCGGTCCGTAGCAGGAGGCCATCTGTACCGCACCCACCACGATAGGACCTGGATTCGCGCAAAAATTATCCCATTCCTGGGCGGCTTTTTCCGCATGATCGAGGTGGCAGATGGAGTGGGTGTGTCCCTTGGGACCCAGACCGGGCACCTCATCAAACGCCAGCTTGGGGCCAGTGGCGACAATCAGGTAATCATAATCGACGCTGCGTCCATCCATCAGCTCGACTTGGCTTTTGTCCGGATGAACGCGTTTGGCACCACTGTGTATAAAGTCGATGCCTTTCTTGTTCAGGCAAGGGGCGATAAGAAAGGCGATGTCCGCACGGGTGCGCCAATTCACTGCCACCCACGGGTTGGAAGGAACAAAGTGGAACGTATCCGTATCGGAAATGACGGTGATCTTGTCTCCTTTGCGCGCCTGTTCGCGCATTTCGTAGGCCATAGGCATGCCACCTATACCCGCGCCGATAATAACAATGTGTGCCATATAGCCGCCCCCTTTTATAGTATTCAAAAAAGCCTATCCAACGTGTTGGCAAATGCTGAATACGCTCTCATCCCTAAGACAATTAGCAACTATCGCGCCAGTTCTTAAGGAATGCTATAACACTTTGATTTTATGGATAATTATGGTATTTCGTTTCAGCGACCAAGGACCACCCACTCTGTCAGAATATCCATTTTGGCCGACCGGTATGTTATTCTGTCATGACACTATGTCAGGTATTCCTCCCATGAATCCTGTTCTTGCCCCTGAACTGCAATCTCTGATCGATATTCAGGAAAACCCTTTTGTGCTGATCGACGCACAATATTGTATCGTCGCCGCCAACCGGGCTTATTGCGTCACTTATGGCCTGGGTAAAGATGAGATAGTAGGAAAAACGTGCCACGAGGTGTCCCATCATTCTCCTGTTCCCTGCCATCAAAATGGCGAGAACTGCCCACACCAGGAAGTGTTTCGTACGGGTCAACCGCACGAGGTTATCCATACCCATTTCGATCGTCATAATCTCCCGGAATACGCACGCATCAAGGGGCATCCGATACAGGGTGCGGGTGAACAGCGCTATCTTGGCGAGGCCATTTTCCATATCGCTCGCTCAGATGAACTGGATTGTGACGATATGCGCATGGTCGGCAAATCACCTGCCTTTCTGGCCTGTCTTGATCACCTGACCCGTGCGGCGGAATCCGATGCACCCATCTTACTGCTGGGAGAAAGTGGCGTCGGCAAAGAAATCGCTGCGCAATACATACACCGCCGCTCCAATCGTGCGAACAAGGCCTTCATCGCCGTGAACTGCGCCTCAATTGCCGAGACAATGTTTGAAGATGAATTATTTGGTCATGAGCGCGGCGCGTTTACTGGCTGCATCGGTCGAAAACAGGGCTTATTTGAGCTAGCCGATGGTGGCACCTTGCTCTTGGATGAAACCGGAGAAATCCCGCCAAATATCCAGACTAAGCTTTTACGTGTACTGGAAACCGGCGAGTTCCGCCGTTTAGGCGGCACAGATACTTTGCGTGCCAATGTTCGGTTGATCTCTGCCACCAACAGGGGTCTGCTGGAGATGACTGAAACCAACCATTTTCGTTTGGATCTGTATTACCGTATTGCCGGCATAGACATACGCTTGCCTAACTTGAAAGAGCGTCGCAGTGACATTCCCGCGTTGGCCGAAAATATATTGACACGCATCACGCAAAGCGGTGCGCCACGCTGTCGACTTACCGACGATGCCCTGGAAAAACTCATGAATCACAGCTTTCCTGGCAATGTACGCGAGCTACGTAATATCTTGTTGAAGGCCGTGGCCATGAGTAACCACGGTATTATCAGTGCTGCACATATTCATCTGGGCGGTAACGTACCGCTACGAGATCACTCTGATTTACACACTCCCTATCCAAACATTGATGACACTCGGCGATCCACCCGACCTGCCCCAGGAACGATGGACATATCCATAGCCGAGCTGGAGGCGCGTCATATTGGCGAATTGCTAACAACCCACCACGGCCATCGCCGCAATGTGGCCGATTTGCTAGGCATCAGCGAACGTACGTTGTACCGCAAACTCAAACTCTATGGCTTAGCGTAGCACCGTCTGTTTTGCTAGGGGACCGCGCTGATCGACAGGCAGTTTTGACCAGCTTCCGGTTTCATGGAGTGTTGGCAGCATAAGTTCGCTAGGATCTTCGCCATTTGTACCTATAACGGGCCTATTATGGGCTTTTTATATCCTTTTCCCCGCGTCTGGCAGACACCGCCATAAAAAGTATCGAGCAAAAGGTTGCATGTAGCGGCGCCATGGGTATCCCTCTCTCTGAACGGGGCTTGCGCCTTTCGGCGCATCCGGTCCTTCATTGAACTTTTAGCCGGCGGTCAGTAACCGCGCCAACCCGGCAGGACGGGTCAGAAGCTCGTCTTGGCGTACTGCCTTATCCATGCCGGGATGTGCGCAGCCGGCATCGCTTGGGCGATTGCATGGCCTTGTGCGTATTGGCACCCCAGCTGCTGGAGTAAGATGATATGCGCTGGGGTTTCCGCGCCTTCAGCGATGACCTTGAGGCCAAGCAGATTGGCTACATGTGTTACACCCGAGACAATCGCGAAATCCTTAGGGTCATGCACCATATCGCGCACAAAACTCTGATCGATCTTCAGGGTGTGGACGGGCAGCTTTTGCAGATAGGTCAGGGATGCAGCGCCAGTGCCGAAATCATCCAAGGCGGTCCGTACGCCCATCTCGGTACAGCCCAGCAAGATCTTCTGCACACCGGGTAGATCGCGCAGTGGCGCCGATTCCGTAATTTCTACCTCTAACATGGAAGGCGCAAGGCGTGGATGGCGGTGTAAAGTCGCCCGCAGGTCGTCCAGAAAAAAGGGGTTGAGAAGATGGTGGGCGCTGATGTTGATGGAAAAGCGAAGCGGGCCCCCGTCTATCGCGGTCAACCCATCAGAGGCCCAGGCCTCCGCTTGGATCGCCACGGCCTCTAGGACAAAGCAACCGATCATGCGCGCCAAGCTGCCATAATCCAAGGCCGCCGCAAAGGTGCTGGGTGTCAGCACACCATGGTGCGTATGGGAGAGCCGCAAGAGGGCCTCTACCCCGACTATGCCTCTACCGATCATGACAATCGGCTGGTAATACATCATCAGCCGGTCTTCCGCTAACGCCCGTTTCACCATCTCCCGCGTCAGGAAATCCTGGTGTATCGCCTCATCGAGATCGAGACTGTGGACGCGGTACTGGTCGCGCCCCGCGGCCTTGGCGGCATAGAGCGCCAGATCCGCGTGGCGCATAAGGGCCTCGGAATCGCCGTCATCAAGAGGATAGACCGTGACACCCAGACTACCGGACGGGGAAATCACCTGGCCATCGCCGACGGGGATGAGCGCGTTCCGCAAGGCCTCGAGAATACGTTCGCACAAGACCTCCAGATCGTCTAGGCAGAGCATATCGACAAAGAGGATAGCGAATTCGTCCCCACCGATTCGGGCAAGTGTATCCGTGGGTCGCATAACGGCTTGTATGTGTTTGGCTACCTGTTGCAGGACTGTGTCTCCAATCCCGTGTCCGTAACGGTCGTTGATTTGCTTGAAACCATCGAGATCAAGCAGCGCCACGCCCAGAAGACGTTCGAGTCGTTGTGCATTGCTACGCGCATGCGCGAGACGATCAAGGAACAGAGCGCGATTCGGGAGGTCTGTCAGGGGGTCGCGTAAGGCCATGGTCCGCAAACTCAGGGTGAGATCACCGAGATTTGTGAAGGCGGCAAAATAGCCAAGCCCCACCCGGCTAAAATAGCCAATTTCTGGCACGCCTATCATTCCCACCCCGCGCAAGTTTGCGGCGCCAAAGGGAAATAGAACCATTTCCGCAATGTCTGCGCGGAATGGCTGAAGCCAAGCGGGTGTTGCGGGATCCGTAAGCACATGAACCAGAGGCGTCCTGTCCCGCAATACCGTCCAAAAAGCCCCCGCCTCGTTGCGTCGAATGCGCAGAGCCGCTGTCGAAAGCCCCGCCGAGAATTCTGGCACCAATACATCCGCCTGATCATCGACGATAATGTAGCAGGCGAGGCGAATGATGCCGCTCGCGTGCACAAGCCCTGCGCAGATGCGATGCAACAAAGGAATTGTTTGCGGGCCATCTAAGACAGGTTGCTCCAGGACATCCAGAAGCACCCGAAACACAATCATGCGCTCGGCATCCGTCGCGCGAGCTAAAGCCTCGGAGTCCATGTGCACCACTATAAGTAACTGATCATCATAAGATGATTACGTTGTATCATATATAGCCTTCTCTCAGGCCCCGGAGAACGGGCGCTTCTGGCGGATCTCTCGTGGCAGTTGGCGCCGCCAAGGCGCCAACTACCATGATTTTCTTAGAGGTAGGGCTCCGATGGCGCACAGACACTCCTTGCCGTCCCCGCGGGTGGCACAACGCCCAACCCACGCGTCATTCCCGCGCGCCCTTAACGACCAACAAACACACCGCAACCACCCCACGCCAGAGTCGCGCAACAGCGTGGTCGCTTCTTTGATATAAGACAACATTATGCTAATATTCGAACATATTAACAGTTCGGACAGATCCCGTTCGCGGGTGGTCGCCCAAACCCAAATGAATACCGGGCAGGGTTCAGGCAATGAACTTATGCGGGGTCACGATTGTCGTAGTTGTGAACGATAGTTGAACCATGTCCGCGCATTCACCCATCAAGACACATCGCATAACATTTTGTTATTTAAGGACAATACTGATCCCATTGTTCATTGGCGACGAGCTACATGCCTATCTTTTTGGGGCACCGGGCCAGATACCAGAGGACCTGTTGCCGCTAGCGTTCCTCGTAAGGCAGTGTCTGACCGAAAACGAACCCCGTTGATGTACTAAAGGGTTGCGGCGCCCAAGGCGGCCTCAAACAACTGGCGTTCATATCCGACTCACGCGCGTCTCTATAGAGGCGAGTATCCTATGCGGGTATTCGTTACATCGACCACCGCGCTTATCTCCATCCCTGGCTGCCCAACCCCGTTACCTCCGGGGATGCGTCATACGTATCGTCCGATTCCAGGCGTCAAGAGTTCGCTTACCCGGGCTGCTAAAACCTTGCAGCCCACCCTTAGCCCCCGGCTTTCGGTTACCTCCGGCGGACACCATTGCGCACCCGAAACTCAATTCACCAAAGCTACTCTGGCCCGCCCCATCGATCCTATATGAACAACGCTCCCTATTAAACACCTTATTTCTCGACGTAGGCGTCTGCTTCAATTTCCACTAACATTGTCGGATCTACCAAAGCGCCGACTGCAACCGCAGTCGTTGCCGGGTCAATGCCCGAAAATGCCTCTTTATGTGCCCGCCCAACCTCTTCGAAGTACTTCATGTCTCCGAGATAGAGTCGCGTGCGAATAACATCCTTCAAGGACGCGCCGGCTTCCGTAAGCGCCTTCTCAATTTTTTGTAGGATAAAGCGCGCCTGTTCATAGGCATCCTGAGCGCCGACCACATTGCCGGCTGCATCCACGGCCACGGTACCGGACACCGCAATATAAGGGCCCATACGCTTAGCTCGCGAGTAAGACGCCTGCTTCTCCCATTTTGAACCACTGTAAACGTGTTTAATCACCTCTTCTCTCCTTATAGATCAGTAAGACAGGCGCAGTATTGTGCATGACCGGGCGTGCCAGTAAAAGTGGGGGCCGCACCGATACCTCAGCGCCAGGCGATATTTTTTATGAAACACTACGGGTCGCTGCGGAAAGGGCACCCACAGGGTTTAAAGAGATCACCACAAAGGCCAACCCAAGCCCTGCGGTACGAGCACCGTTAAGCCCTGCCCGCATCGATTACGCCAGGTGCCCACAAGACCCGGTTGCAGCGTCCGGGAGGGCTGAGGCGCAGAGATATGGGCTTCCTGAAAGGGCGAACTGAGCGCGGGCAAAGCCGCGCTCAAGAGACCCATGCACGAGCTAGAAATGACGTGAGCGTGGATTTCTTAGCGCAACACCTACCTACAGCGACGCAGAAGCGACCAAAGGTCGATGGCTATCGTTATTTCAATTCGCCACACTATTGGCTCTACACACCGGAGGTTCACTATGCGCATAGAAAGAACAGACCCTGTAACAGGCAACACCGTGCAGCAGCCAGATGGGTATCCCTACATAGTGGAAGGCGAGGGTTCCGATACTCTGAAAATTTATTTTGAGTCGGAGGAAACTCGGCAACAATACCTGAAAGTGAAGACAGAACACCCAGAAAATGACCTGAGCCAGACGTTAGACAACCCCGCGCCGCAGCCAGGCGATGAACCCAACAGTCTTCCCCAGCAACAGGGCTAAGTCAACACGAAGCGGCCTTCACGCACTAATGAGATTGGTGGTTGTCCGTCCGAAACCCGAATGGGGACAAGGCCGACCTCGCCCCATACCGCGGATAGCTTAAGCGCCTCTACCAAGCCTTAGAATATATCCCTGACCATCGCCCTGGGGAAAGCCTCCTGTATTAGGGGGTTTTCCGCCATTTAGAGTCGTCTATTCTCCCGACGCTAAGGGCATTCATGCCGCGGAAGACGGCCATCGAACCCAAGAAGGCCCGACTTGATATCTACACTGCATAGCCATTCATCACAGACGATAGTCGCCACAGCGCCTATCAGCATCGAGACCACGTCTCAGCACGTCCGAAAAACCACGCAATTCATACGGCCTTTCATAAGAACGTGAGGCGCGCCCCCGGCACCCGCAGCCACGCGGGATTTAATCCGGTCCCATTCTTTTGCGGGGGCCACAGATTGTGGTCACGTATCCGCACGCATTAGAATAGATGGGGAAGACGCCCTATAATGTTCGTCGCGGCCCTGTTTGTTGCTCCACGATGAAGGGCTGAGCCTGACCCTGATCCTGATCCGGATGCCTTACAGGGGGGCGCACGATGGAGCACCAGTAATCCGCGAACCTAGTGTAGTGCGCCATAAATAACGGAACTTATGTAGTGGCCTGACCTCCAAGTAGGTCAGGAGGATTTACTGCCATGCGAGTTGCCAAGCCAGTTCTGTTAAATGCCGATGATGATCGGCGTCTGCGCATTCTTTCCCATCGCAAGCGTGTCGAAGCTCGCGTTCAAATGCGCGCACGGATCGTGTTGTTGG
>Ga0307375_10004996_pt1 | contig 12533 bp, 13 predicted proteins | sample TR1MG_FD_202531 | JGI IMG/M metagenome (GOLD analysis project Ga0307375, IMG submission 202531) | Soil microbial communities from Risofladan, Vaasa, Finland - TR-1 | ecosystem: Environmental > Terrestrial > Soil > Coastal area > Acid sulfate soil | place: Finland: Risofladan, Vaasa | collected... | reverse complement strand
GCCTGCAGCGTGCGGCTCTTCCAGATGCCTTCGCCCTGCTGCTTGAAGTGGCGCCCGATCATGACGTTCTGCAGCACCGTCATCTCTTTGAACAGGCGGATGTTCTGAAACGTTCGAGCCACCCCGAGTCGGGTTATCCGATTTGCCGGCATACCGGTGATGTCACGCCCTTCGAACTGCACGGAGCCCGCGGTCGGCACATCCAGGCCGGTTACGTTATTGAAAAGGGTGGTCTTGCCGGCTCCGTTCGGGCCGATCAATCCGGTAATTGTACCCTGCTCGACCGAGAAATCGACATCGGCAACCGCCACCACTCCGCCGTACTGTCTGCGAAGTTTCCGGGTGGAGAGGATGCTCATGGCGACACTTCCGTCGGGCTGTCCGGAGCTGACTGTCGGGGCACTATCCTCGATTTGGGCACCCTGCGGCCGATCAGCCCCTGAGGGCGGTAGATCATCATGACCACCAGGATGAGGCCGAAGAGGATCTGCTTGAACTGCGGCGGAACTATGCTCGAGAAGCCGAGCAAACGCGGAAGCTCCCCCGCTACCTCGATCAGCACCGCGCCCAGAATGACCGCAAGCTGGTTACCCATTCCACCGAGTACGACCATGCAGAGAAGCATGACCGACAGTAGAAAATCGAAGCTCGAAGGATTTACCGACTGGTTGTAGACCGTCCAGAGCGTGCCGGCGATTCCCCCAAAAAAAGCGGAGAGTCCAAACGCCATCATTTTGTATTTGGTGACATTGATTCCCATGGAGAAGGCAGCAACCTCGTCTTCGCGAATTGCCTCAAGTGCACGGCCAACCCGGCTCTTCATAATACGGTTCAGCACCACATAGGTAACAAGAACGAAGAACCAAACGAACACTACATATTCCACTTTCTGCATGGGATCAAGCGTAAAGCCGAATACCTTCACCGCGGGAATCCCCGATATGCCGAGCGGACCGCGCGTCAGGGAGTCCCAGTTCAGCAGCACATTGCGGGTAATCTCACCGAATCCGAGAGTCGCAATAGCAAGGTAGTCACCTTTCAACCGCAACGTCGGCAATCCGATCAGAATGCCTGCAAGCGATGCGACCACACCGGCGAGCAGCAGTATCCACCAGAAGTTTATGTGAGTCCGCGTGAGCAGGATCGCAGAAGTATATGCTCCAATACCGAAAAATGCCGCCTGACAGAGTGAGAGCAGGCCGGTATAGCCGGTGACAATGTTCAGACTCAGCGACAGGATCGCATAGATACCGATGTAGATGACAAGAAGCAGGATAAAGTAGATCATGCTCCCCCCTACACTTTTTCGCGCTCACTCCGGCCGAGCAGACCGGAGGGTTTGACAAGCAGGATGATAATGAGGACCGAGAACGCTATCGTATCCTTCAGGCCGACAGGAATGCCCAGAACTGCTACTCCAAAGGTTTCGAGCACGCCAAGAAGGATGCCGCCGAGCATTGCGCCGCTGATGCTGCCGATTCCGCCGACAACTGCGGCAATGAACGCTTTCAGCCCCGCCATTGTGCCCATTGTCGGATAGACCGTGTATTCGAGCGCAATGAGAACTCCCGCAACTGCGGCGAGGGCCGAACCGATAACGAAAGTCAGGCTGATGATCGAATCGACGTTGATGCCCATGAGGCGCGCAACGTCCATGTCGAGGCTGGTAGCACGCATCGCCTTGCCGAGCCTGCTTCGGTCGATGAACAACTTCAGCGAAACCATCATGACCAGTGCGACCGCAAGAATCATGATCTGGTGCGGCGTAACTGCAACGCCCTTCACGATCATCGGTGCATTATCGAAGGGATAGGGGAAGTCTTTTGACTTCGTGCCGAAAAGAAAGGCCGCGCTGTTCATGAGGATGATTGAGACGCCAATTGCCGAAAGAAGCGGCGCGAGGCGCGGCGCACGCCGCAGCGGCCGGTAGGCGACGCGTTCGACAATGAAGCCGAGCGCGCCGCTTGCAGCCATAGCAACGACGATTGCGAGAAAGAACACTGCAATCGACCATGGTCCAACGGCGGATCCCTGAATGGCGGTGTACGCATAGAGTCCTGCGTAGGTTCCCACCATCAGGATGTCCCCGTGGGCGAAGTTGATGAATTTCAGGATGCCGTACACCATGGTGTACCCAAGCGCAATGAGCGCGTAGATAGCACCGAGGGTCAGACCGTTGACCAGATGCTGGACCAGTTCAGCTGCAGATAGATGCACCACGTCACCCCGTTTTGGTCTGTCTACTTCACCTGGACGAGTTTATTATCGGTGATCTTGTAGACACCAAGCTGCTTGTACTGTCCATTTGCGACAGTCAGTATTCCCTGATTCTTGATTGCATCTCCATTTGGTGCAAAGCTGATTTCCCCGGACACGCCCTTGTAGCCTTCGACCGCCGCGACCTTTGCACGAATAGCGTCACGATCGAGGTTCAGACTCTTCTGATCGGCAGGGCTTGCGCTCTGGTATACTGCCTGTATCGCATCGAAAAGTATGTTCGCTGCATCGTAGGCATTCAGGCTGAATGAGTCAGGTTTGTCGGTCCACTTTGCCTCGTATTTGGTTTCAAACGCGACCTGAAGTGGATTCTTCTCGAGCTCCGGACCGGAGTAAACAACGCCGTTTGCCAGCGGACCGGCGAGCTGCAGGATCTCCGGATTGGAGAATCCATCGGTCGCGAGCATCTTGACGCCGGTCATTCCCAGCTGCTGGGTCTGCTGAAGAATCTGGTTTATCTCCGCGACGTAGTCGGGCATGTAGATCGCCTGTGGATTGGTGGCCTTGATATTGGTGAGCTGAGTCTTGAAATCCTTATCGCCCTGCATGCCGGATTCCATGCCGACAATCTTTCCGCCCTCGGCCTCGAACTGCGCCTTGAAGCCGTTCGCAAGTCCCTGGCTGTAGTCGTTTTTCGTGTAGAGAATGGCAACGCTGCGCAGGCCCATGTCCTGGTAGACATACTTCGCGAATACTTTCGCCTGAACATCATCACTCACGACATCGCGAAAAATGAAACTGCCCTTGTTCGTGAGATCAGGATGAGTGGAGGACGGGGAGATCATGACGATCTTTTCCTGCTGTGCACGGGGGGCAATTGCCAGTGAACTCGATGAAAACACTGCTCCGACCAGTCCGAGAATCCGGTCGACACTCGCGAGTTTCTCCATTGCGGCAACAGCCTTCTCCTGCTTGCCTTCGGAGTCTTCGGCGACCATCTGAACATTGTGGCCGTCAATCCCGCCGTTCGCGTTCCGCTCTTCCACCGCGATCTTGATCGCCTGCGTCATGAGCTTTCCATAGTTAGCGTAGTCTCCGGTCAGTGGCCCGATGAATCCGATCTTGACAGGCGCCGATGAAGTTGCACCCTCTTTTGCGCCGCCCGCCCATACGCCGACAGCGGAAAACGCGAGCAAACCGAGACAGAGAAACAGTTTGCCTATCGTTGTCGAAATGGTCTTCATACCGTCTTCTCCTTGTGAATTTCGGGATTCTGACTGCGAGCAAACCCCATGGGTACACTGAAGTCCGGTACCCGCTTGAAAAGCATAGAGAGACAGAAACCCTGTGAGTGATGAGGAACTTATACTCCTTCGTGGAGCTGCCGTCAAGGCTTGCCGCGGGGATTGCTTCAGGTTGCGCGAGCTGCTAAAGTTCGGAACCTATGGCACTTCCCCGGTTTGACGCCTGCATCTTCGACATGGACGGTCTGCTGCTCGATACCGAACGGCTTTTTGTAAGCTGCTGGATGGAAGCGGGTGCGGCGATGGGCTTTCACCTTGCCGAAGATCTCGTCCTAGCTACAGTCGGTCTGAGCAAATTTCAGACGTTTGAGCTCCTGCGCAGCGATCAGGGGCAGAGCTTCCCCGCCGAAGAGGTCCGCGAACTGCGAAACCGTCTGGCGCTCGACAGGATCCGGTCAACCGGTGTGCCGGTCAAACCCGGCGCGCGCAGGCTGCTGGGGCTGCTGGCGGCGCGCGGAGTACCGTATGCGGTAGCAACATCCACCGACAGGGCGCGCGCGATCGACCTACTGACGCAGTCGGATATCCTGCCGGGACTCGGGGCACTCGTGTGCGGCGATGAGATCGAGCATCCAAAACCCGCCCCTGACATCTATCTCGAAGCGGCGCGCCAGCTCGACGTCTCTTCTGCGGCATGCATCGTATTCGAGGACTCTGCACCCGGACTGACTGCCGCCTATCGCGCGGGAATGGTCCCGATCCACGTTCCGGATATCGGCGTCGTACCGGAGGCAACCCGCAGGCTTGCATACGTGGTGTGCGAGTCGCTCACGGATGTAATTCCGCTCATCGACGACGCGCTGCGATCACGGTCCGAGGCAAACTGAGGTTGCCAGCCGCTGCATCATTTCGTATTCTGAATCTGATGAAGCCAGATGCTGAAGTAGCCATCGTGGGTGCAGGGCCGATCGGCATTGAACTTGCAGGAGCATTCAAGCGGGAGGGGGTCCCGTACCTGCACTTCGAAGCCGAACAGATCGGTCACACGATATCCAGATACGCCCGGTTCACCCGTTTTTTCAGTTCACCGGAACGTCTCGCCATCGCGGGAATACCGATTCAGACTCCCGATCAGGAACAGACGACCGGCGAAGTGTACCTCTCCTACCTGCGAAGCGTAGTGGAGATTCTCGATCTTGACATTCATACGTTCGAGCGAGTCATAGAAGTTATGCCGCTCCAGAATGATGATGATCGGGAGGGCTACCTCGTTCGCACTCAGACCCGTACCACCGAGCACGAATACCTGGTGAAGAAGGTGGTGTTCGCGAACGGTGACATGGCGCACGCGACGGCGCTGGGTATACCGGGGGAGGATCTTCCCCATGTAAGCCACTTCTTTCTTGACCCTCACCTCTACTTCAGGAAGAAGCTTCTGGTGGTCGGGGGTAGAAACTCGGCGATGGAGGCGGCACTTCGCAGCTTCCGCGCGGGTGCGAAAGTGGCTTTGAGTACGCGCAGAGATCTCGATCCGAAACACCTGAACTCCCGGTTGCATCTTGAAATGTCGATCCTTGCCAGGAAGGGCTATGTCGAACACCTGCCGCATACGGTTCCCGTTGAGATTCGGGCCGAAAGCGTCCTGCTCAAGAAAGCCGAAAGCAACGACAGCGATGGTCCGCACACATTCGAGCAACCAGCTGATTTTGTGCTCCTGAACACCGGCTACACGGCCGACACGAGCCTGCTCAGATCACTCGGCGTTGAGTTCGACAACGAAGGCATTCCATCATCCAACCCTGAAACACTCGAAACGAACGTTCGCGGCATCTACGTTGCGGGAACTGCAGTCGGCGGTGAGCAGCACCGGTACCACATCTTCATTGGAACCGCCCACATCCACACCGCGCGCATCTTTCGCGCAATAACCGGTAGCGACACCTCGTGGTACGGTACGATACCCTCTCGCCGCTACCCGTTCTTCCTGAGTGACATTCAGCCGGAAGGCCAGTAGCAATCAACCGCGTAGTTCGGCTAGTACCGGTAGCCGGATACCCGAGGCGGTAAGGTCTCGGCCGACTTCCGCCCGCCAAGTGCTGAAAGACGCCGTATTCGTTCTTCCGTGGCAGGATGGGTCCGGAGCAGAGCCGATTGGCGTGACTGCGAATAGCCTACGAGATAATCAAACAGTGTCCTTCTCGGCGGATCGACCTTCCGCAGCGCCGAGGCAAGGGCCGACGGATCTCCGGTGAGCTCGGCAGCACCGAGATCGGCAGAAAACTCCCGCGTACGCAGCAGCGCGAGCTGGAGGACCAGACTCAAAAGAGGCGAGGCAACCATCGCCGCGACCGCGGTCAGGGAGAGCGACGCACCGGTCAGCAGGAAGATGGGTAACGTGAACAGAAGGAGAATCCATCCGAACCGGGAGATGAAGTCAGTTGCGGAGCGCACGTATTGGGCCGCGGAGAACAACCACATATCGTTACTCCGGATGTGACTTATCTCGTGAGCTATAACCCCTTCGAGCTCCTTCGAACTCAGCGTCGAGAGCAGTCCATAGGTTACGATGATGAGAGAGTCCCGCCGGTCACCCACGGTCAGCGCATTCTTTGCAGGCGTCGGAATATAAGCGATGCGCGGAGCCGCCGGAAGCCCCGCCTGCAGTGAGAGCTCTCGCACCATGCGATAGAGATCCGGCGCGTCCGCAGGCTCAAGATGTGTTGCCTGGGCAAACAACAGGCTGCCTGACCGCCTCCCCGACAGGAATATAAAGAGCAGACCCGCGGCGCCGAACAGAACGAGTCCGGTGGTACCGAGAATCAGCTGGCCGGTCCACAGCAGGAGTGCAAGCATCCCTGCGCCGATGACCGTTGTCTGGATTATTCTCTGAAGTTTTTCTCGCAGGAGCAGGTCTTTCATTGATCGTGTGCCTCCACTCTTTACGTAGCAATATACATGCCAAACACATCGAACTCGCGTAAGTCTATATCCTCAAAGTACTCATTGAACATCTCTCTCCCAATCCGCACGATAGTCTCGGCCGAAAATCGGGCCGATTATCCTCACTACACTCAAGAGGTGGTTCATTCTGACTCACCAGAAATTTCTCAGGAACGGTTGACAGACTCTGCGATGCAATGTAACTTTGCATATCAAAGTAACATTGAGACGCAAAGTCGAGAGGATACATGGGAATGGACGACGACGAACTGAAGCGATATATCGAGGATGTCCGGACGATCAGACGAACTCTTGATGAGGCGGAAGGCAGTTTCCGGATTTTCGCGTGGTTCTATCACGCTATGGCCGCGCTCATACTCGCGGGAACCGGAATCAATTTCCTGCTTTCGAGAACTATTCAGATGACCATTCACGAGTCGTTCGTCTTCATCTGGATACCTGTCTTCTTTGTGGCGGGTGCAGGAGAGATGGTTGCCTGGGTCATCAAGAGCACGCGAGAAAAGGTGCCGCTTGTTACGCCACTGTTCCTGAAGTACATAGTCGCCTTCAGCGGAATCACCATCGGACTGTTCATGTTTGGATTTCTGCTCATAGTGCCGGGAATGCCTGCGCCGGGGGTCGTTCTGCTCATTGTCGGCATGATGTTCTGCGTGCCGGTGCAGTACACCCATATCTGGTTTACCGTCGAGGCGTTCGGCCTGATTCTGGTCGGCTTCTGTTTCATCCTGCTTCACGTGCAGGGCCCCGCCTACTTCGTAGCAGACGGTATCATCGTCTCCATGATGCTTGCGGTTGGCGGCATCATCGAGCGCATCCTCTCCGGCCACGATCATCATGGATGATCTGTATACCCGATTCGACAGCACGTTTTTTGAAAAGACGCGTCTGTCGATCCTTACTATCGTCTATCGTACCGGCTTCGTCTCATTCAACTACCTCAAGCAGCAGCTGGGCATGACAGACGGTGCCATCTATACACACCTTGAAAAGCTGGTGCAGGAGGGGTACCTGCAGAAACGGAGGGAGATTGCGGAGGGTGCCGCCCGGACGAACTACTCCCTCACGGAAAAGGGCCGAACCACCTTTCACGACTATCTCGAGTTCCTCGAGGAGGTGTTGCGAACCCATACGGTACCAAAATCGGACAAAGATAAAGGAGAGGAGCGATGAGGAATTTGTATCTGGGAATGATCATTATCATTCTGTGCGCGTTCACCTCGACCCTGTACGGGCAGGACCTCACTGCGGAACAGATAGTACGCAAGGCTGAGCAGTCGGTATACCCGGACAACTTCGTCATGCGGGCGACAATCGAAACACTCAAGTCTGGTGAAGTAGAGTCGCATATGGACATGGAGATACGTTACAAGCGCGACACCGGAACGCGCATTGAGCTTCTCGCTCCGGCGCGGTCGCACGGCGTCCGCTTCCTGCAGAAGGAAGGCAACCTGTGGATGTTCAATCCGCGGGCAGGCTCGGGTCAGGCAATCAGGCTCTCTCCGCGAGCGTCCTTTCAGGGAACTGTCTTTTCGAACCGCGATGTCGGCGACCCGCAATACACGACAGAGTACACGGTGCGAGTGGTCGGTCGTGAATCGATTGACGTGCAGGGCTCGGGTCAGGTAGATGCAATCGTTGTAGAGGGAATCGCCCGAAATGCTCAGGTCGCGTATGCAAAAGTGCGGCTCTGGATCCGGGCCAAGGACTACATGATTCTGAAGGCTGAGTACTTCGCAAAGTCGGGTCTCCCGTTCAAAACTGTCGAGTTCACGAATATTCGGAGGCTCGCCGGCAAAGAACGGCCGTCGGTTCTTCGCATGCTGTCGATGGATCAGAAGGACAGAGTCTCAATCATGACGATTCATGACCTGGTTGAAGATCCGGCAATGGCTGATGCGATTTTCACCCTTTCGGCGCTCACCCGGTAGCCGCAATGATGAAACAAAAATCAGCATTCAATCCGCTGTGCGTGATCATGCTCCTTGCAGGTGCGTGTCTCGCCGCCCCGCAGAACGCAGTTGCGCAGGACAACTCACTTTTCGGCAGCGTGGAGACTTCTGTGACCGACAGCATCGCAGGAGGAAGTTCGCAGCTCTCCTCGATTGCTGGGCTTGCGCCCTACGGCCAGATTCTTTCCGGCGGCGTGAAAGCACACTTTATCGAACGCTCGACCTTCGACGGAGGCGAACTCTACGTCGATGATACACTTTCGTGGCTCGGCGGCTCCGACGGCGGAATGCTGTCCAACTCACTTGCGCAGGGCTACGTTGCCATCTCACCGCTTCCTGAGCTCACGCTGGTCGTGGGCAAACGCCGCATATCCTGGGGTGCGGGCTACGCATTTTTCCCCGGTGATCTGATCAATCCGCCGGCAAGCCCTGATAACCGATCAAGTGGTTTCTACGGCATTCTCGCGACAATTGCGCCGTCGGCGTCCTTCACGCTGACAGCGGCGGTCAGATTCGACACCGCATTCCCGGCTCTCTCAACGCTTACCGGCTCCACGTCGACTGCCGTCGGTGTTGATCCATCATCGCTGCCATTTCTTGCCGCCTACCTCCCGACTATACCCGACAATCCGTGGCTGTCGCTGCGGTACGCGCTGTACGCCGACATGCTGTTCGGCAATCTCGACCTCTATGCCGCAACTACCTACCAGTACAGCAGCGTGCTGAGGCCGGCGGCCGGATTCTCACTCGACCTCGGCGGGGTGATTGCGAATGGCGAGGTTGCAGTCGAGTTCTCAAACAGCTCGCTCTATCCGGTTGCATCGTCTACGGCGTTCGAACATCCCGCATTCGGCACACCCTATCCGATATTCACAGTCGGGCTGCAGCGGACAGTGACCTCCGATGCGGGGTCGTACGCGATAACTGCCGAATACCTCTACGACGGCATGGGCTACACGGCAGCTCAGGAAGGAACAGTCTGCGGCGATCTGCTGCAGGCGCTCTCCGCGATCAGCGGGTCGACAAGCGCAGCGAAGTTGCGAGCAGCGTACGCCTCGGCGGATGCTTCAAGCAGCGCATGGTTCTCAAGCGGATCGGTGATCCCTGCCTTTGGCAGACACTACGTCGCGGTATCGCTCTCGGCGTCCGCCGGGACCGCGTTCGAAGCGACCGCCGCGGCGCTCGTGAACCTGCAGGATGGAAGTTTTGCGGTCCAACCTGAGCTCAGGTTGAGCTGGCAATCCGGAGTTGAACTTTTTACTCGCGCGGTTGTCGCGTGGGGTCCGAACGATCACAGCGAGTTCGGCCTTCTGCCGACCCCGGTGACGGTAACGACGGGTGCCGTCGTACACTTTTGAGGAGGAACAGCATGCCGCTTATTGAACTTACGCAGGTAGCGAAGAACTACGCACTCGGGGATACCGTGATTCACGCCGTACGCGGCATAAGTCTGAACGTTGAAGCAGGCGAGCTTATTTCAATCGTCGGACCGTCCGGATGCGGCAAGACCACGCTGCTCAACATGATTGGCTGCATAGACCGTCCAACGTCCGGAACTGTGAAGTTCGGCGGCAGGGACGTTGCCGCTCTGTCGGACGCGCAGCAGGCCGATATACGACTTCATCGCATCGGATTCATCTTTCAATCCTTCAATCTCATTCCGGTACTGTCGGTCGGGGAGAATATCGAATTGCCGATGATACTTGCACACGCGCCCGTCAATAAGCGGAAAGAGACGGTGGAGCGGCTTCTTGCGGCAGTCGGCCTCACCGAATACACGCGGCACAAACCGAATGAACTCTCCGGTGGTCAACGGCAGAGGGTCGCAATTGCGCGAGCGCTGGTAAACAGCCCGGATCTTGTGATCGCCGACGAGCCGACCGCCAACCTCGACAGCAGAACCGGAGATGAAGTTCTCGGAGTCATGAAAGAGCTCAACCGGAAGGAGAAGGTGACATTTGTATTCTCGACTCACAATCCCGGGATACTGCAGTACGCAACGCGAGTCATCAAACTGAAGGACGGGCTGATTGCGGGTATGACTGAACAGGGAGCGAACTGATGCTGTTTCTCAAACTCGCGCTCCTCAATATCAGGAAATACAAACGGCGCAGCATAATCATCGTTATTTCGGTAGTGCTTTCAGTTTCGGTCATGGTCTTTGTCGGCGGAATGCTCGACGGGCTGAAGAACTCGTTCTTTACGAACCTGCTCCAGCAGAGTGGTCATCTGCAGATCCACGAAGACGGGTGGAAGCAGCGGCTCGACCCCTACTCAATCAGGTACCTTATCGATCAACCTGACAGCGTGATGAAAAGCATTCGTGCCACGCTGCCGACAACCGGGCAGGGCGGCGGCAGGATTCGTCGGATGGAGTCGATCCTCCAGTTCGGCGCGCTCCTCATTCACAACGGGAAGAGCATCGCGATGGTCGGCCAGGGCGTGAAGCCTGACACCGCCTTCTTTTCACGGGTAACCACTCACGTGGTGGAAGGATCGTTTCTGCCGGCGGCGCACTCCGGCATTGCGCTTTCAGCGAGCAGCGCGCGGTTGCTCGATCTCAAACTCGGCGACCAGCTGGCTGTGCTGGTGCAGGACAGCACCGGAAGCCCCTACTACCTCACCTATCCGGTAACCGGAATCTATCACTCCGGAGTGAGCGAGATGGATGACAGCTACTTCTTCCTGACGTTGTCTGATGCGCAGGAGCTCCTCGATCTGCCGAACAAGGCGACCGAGATTCGCATTACCCTCAACGACCCGGCAAGCGCAAGTTCGGTTGCGAACAGGTTATCACCGATCCTCGGACCGAAGAAGCTTTCAATTGAAACCTGGAGACAGATCAACGGCAGCATTATCGTATTCATCGACATGAGTGACTGGTTCACGCTCATCATAAATGTCTTCATCATCATCGTTTCCGCAACGGTCATTACAAACAGTATTCTCATGACGGTGCTCGAACGCATTCCGGTCTTCGGGACGCTTCGGGCAATCGGATTGAAACGCTCACAACTGTTTCTCATGATAGTCGATGAGGGACTGATGCTCGGCACCATCGGTAGTCTCATCGGCATTGCACTTTCTGTGCCGTTCGTTGTCTACCTGCAATCTCACGGACTGAATGTCGGAGCGATCTCTACTGCACTCGGAACCGGCACCACCTACTACTTCTCGATGACGCCGCGAAACGGACTTCTTGATTTTGCGGGTGGAGTACTGATAGCAGTCGCAGGCTCGCTGTACGCGGCAATGGTGAGTGTGCGCAGAACACTCATCGAATCTCTTTCGCAGGAGGCTTAATTATGGAACTTTTTCGCATCGGCCTGCGAAACGTTTCGCGCAACTGGCGCAGATCGATACTCAACATCGTTGCAATCGCGATCGGTGTCAGTGTGCTGATCTTCGGCCAGGGCTGGATCCGGGGTTACTATCACACGATATACTCCGGCGTACGCAATTTCGAAACCGGGGACGTGCAGCTTCTCGCGAAGGGCTATCTTGCCGAGCAACGGCGGTTTCCGCTCGATATCGCAATTAAGAACTATTCCACAATTGCCGCTCAGCTTGCGAAAGACCCTTTGGTCCGTGCCGTCGCTCCTCGCATCGATTTCCTTGCAACGATCGGATCCGATGCCGGATCCATTCGTGTTCTTGGCCGAGCGATTGATCCGGCCGCCGAGTCCGAAGTCACCGTCATCAAGCAGTTCATCCAGAAGGGGAACTATCTGCACGATAACGGCGACCAGGTACTCATCGGGCAGCCACTCGCTCAGAAGCTCGGCGTATCGGTTGGAGACACTATTACGCTCTCAGCGGTGGATAAGGACGCGGCCGAAAACTACATCGAAGCGGTTGTCGCGGGAATCTACCGCTTCGGATATCCACCGGTTGACGAAAGCACGGTCTACATCGATCTGCAGACGGCTCAGTCACTCCTTGGCATGAACGGCGAGGCTACGCGCCTGGTTGTGAAACTCAAGAACGGCGTCAGTGAGTCTGCCGGACTCTCGTCGATCAGGAAGATCGCCGAAGGAACACCGACTGTCACTTACTCGTGGCGGGAGTTCGCGCAGGCGGTTGTAGTTGCCACCTCTGCCGATATCGGCGGCTTTCAGATCATCATGATCATTCTATATCTGCTCATCATAATGGGCATTCT
>Ga0307375_10004995_pt1 | contig 12534 bp, 12 predicted proteins | sample TR1MG_FD_202531 | JGI IMG/M metagenome (GOLD analysis project Ga0307375, IMG submission 202531) | Soil microbial communities from Risofladan, Vaasa, Finland - TR-1 | ecosystem: Environmental > Terrestrial > Soil > Coastal area > Acid sulfate soil | place: Finland: Risofladan, Vaasa | collected... | reverse complement strand
CAACCAAGGGACAATCGGGACAAACCTGTAATACACGTACGCTGAGAAACGACTGAGTGGATGAGAGATCCCAGACGGGAGGTCAGTTGGAGAGCGTGGAAAAAGTTGGGCGGGCTCACTTTTCCGTCTTCAGAGAGACTTCGGAGAGAGAGTCGGAGGGGCAAAACTACTAGGGAAAATGCAGCGATCAACTTTTGGGCTGTGCTGCACTCTTAGATGCGCCTCAGATGCCGTCCAAACCTCATCGTGTCCCTGTACAGAATATCTGGATGGCATTCTAGAGATTCACTCGGCTGTTGGAAGAGAAAACGAAGTCCCGAATTCTGAGATGGGAGCTCGAATACTTGCCTTGTCGATCGACAATCGAAAATCTGTGGAAGAAGATGTTCATATATCATGCACTTACTAACCAAAGTGGGAGCTGATTCTGAGATGAGAGGCACTCCCCACATCCAGAAGCTCAATGCGGGAGTTGACGTGACCCGATGTTGTACTAATACACCGAGGAAGGCAGGATATGGTTCCAACTGCACTCTACGGGCAGACTTATTTTAGTTACAAAAACGGCGCCAAAGCGCTATGGGAAGGAGGTGTACAAATTTAGGGCGATAGAAGTGGAGGACAAATAAAGACACTGTTATGGAGCTCACATCAAGATTTGAAGTACTTTAGGGCTGAATAATGCTGTTTGACCTCAGGGTTGCCAAAGGTAACCCACTTGTGAGTGGCACACTCGGCAGCTTGCACCGTGACCTGAAAGCAGTACAGACGTGACGCTTGAGGGTCAAAGAGAAGGAAGTCGCCATCATTGTAGTTGGCGGACAAGAGAACGAACAATGTGATAGCTGCGGGAAGATGAGGAGGGATGATGCCGTGAAATCGCTCTACAACGATTTTGGTATCCATTCGGTCGTCCCGGGTATCACCTCCAACGGGGTACAGAGGCAGAGTAAGATGTCGATGTTTGGTGAGACACTGAATGATGTAGTACTCAGCCATACGACCTTTGGCGTCGTTCGGCGATGCACTTTCGAAGACCTCTTTGGTGAAGACTTCGGAGTCCAATGGTCACAGACGTGCCAATATCATATCTAGTGCCAATGTGAAAGAAGGACGAATGCGATGAAATCCACCTGAAGTCGGCGTCAGGAAGAAGAGTTGTCGATCAAAGACGAGTTTCTCGTGCGATGGCAAGGCAATGCCGTTGGCCATGTACAGCATGCACTTGTGTTCAATGAGGCCATATCTGAGGTCGGGCTCAATTATTGCACCATGATCCTTCAAGGTATGAGGCGAGGACCTGGCGGAGTGATGGAGGCGGGCCCGGAGGTTTGTATTCATGAACGTTATCCAAAACACGAAACAGCTCATAAGGGATGTTTCTCGTAAGCTCTGTCAGCTCGTCCAAAGAGGGTTCATTGACGAAGAAGGCGTTCTTGGCGCGCCAAGCGGACAATTCGATTGGCGATGGGCCCTCGAAGAAAGGCAACAAACTCTCGATGTCCTTGATCACTGGCTGATCGTCGTTGTTCGCAGATGCAGAGATGATGAGTTTGAAGAAGGGTTCATGAAGAGCTTGGGGCCATTGGAGGAGATTAGTGGGTGCGCGTTGATGTTGTTCTTGTTTGAGACCGTTGTGCTGATCAAAGATGGCAAAGAAGGTCAAATTGTCGATGACACAGTTTTTTGATGCGTCCAAACAACAATTCCCACGAATGATCACTGAAGGAGAGAGCCAAAGGGTAGATGGAGTCGAGAAAGGCAGAGTCCGGCGAGAAGGCGGCGCCAATAGCTTTAAACAGCTTGAATGTGCTATTTTTGTTGATCATACCGCAGTCAGAGATGTAAAGTACGCGATTATTGGGGTAAGTGCTGAGAACACAGAAGAGATGGTACAAGGCGAACGATTTTCCAAATCCATGGGGGCCGTGAACATAAGTCAAGCCTTCCTTCGCCTGGACAAACGTCTGCAAGTCAGTGAAGATCTGGCACTGAATTAAGGGCAATAGGGCATTCTCTTCGACATTCGTAAAGCGAGAGGTGATGCCAACATAAGCGGGAATGGGGAGGTTGATGTCATTGCCAACAGTTGGATTTTGCAGTTGTTGTTTCAAGACTGGATCATCAAGGGCAGCCAAAAATGCCTGTGATTGCGTTATTTGGTCAATCCACCAGTCTTATTGCTTGGCTAAGACACTCGGTAACTTACTTGGAGTAGAGGCGTAGGCTCGCAAGTCATTGGACAAATCATCGGCACCTCTCGAGGTCTTGATTCGTCATCATGTTGTTCCCCTTCTTCGATTAAGCGGAGAAGTGGAGGTGTGGTGCTATCTTCATGCCACAGAGGACACTAACATAGTCCTCGATCGTCAGACCAGTTTCTTCAACCCACTTCGATCTCAGATCCGATCAACACACATTCCATTCTAGACCTCAAAATACGTCACCACACAGCGTATTGTGCGATTTCGGTTCAGAGATGGAGAGGTTCCCATTGAGTCTTTCCTTCCAAAATAGCGAATGAAGTTGACGGCTCTTCGTTTCTCATACTGTGCTTCATTGCGTTCATTGTTCCGAGTGTTTTTACAAGAGGAATGTTGATACAAGTACGTTGGTGCCGAAGAAGGTAGCGGTGGCGATGATGGAGCGGAGTGCGAACCTGGAGATGCCGGAGAGTCCGTGTCCTGAGGTGCATCCGTTTGAGCTTGCGGTTCCGAATCCCACCATGAGTCCCGAGAGGAGTATTTTCCACAATTGCGGTGATGGCGCGGAGGAGATGAAGGCTGCGGGGTTGACGTATCGCATGGTGAGCGCAGAGGCGCCTAGTCCGAGGAGGAAGAACCATCTCTCGAATCTGTCCCTTTGGTTTGCGTGTGGGTTGAGTTGATGTGAGATCATGCCAGAGAGGCCCATGACCTTTCCGAGGGCGAGGGTGAAGAGGAATCCGGAGAGTCCAATGAGCGCGCCGCCGGCGAGAGCGTTGGTGAGCGGCGGGAAGGCGTCCGTGGGCAGTTTGACGGCGGTCACGGATTCGATGGGCGTGGCGTACTTTCTGAAGGCGAAGAGTCCCGCAGAGAGGGCGGCGAGCTTGGCGAGAGAGAGGTGGAGGCCGAACGAGCGGCCCTTGTCGAGCCAGGACTTGATGTTCCAGCCCTGCTCACTCAGTGCAAACAACGTCATGCCAATGATGGTCGCACCCACGAAAATGGCAGCATTGGGCGCACCGGCAAAGGCAGAGGAGAGCGCAGGACCGGGACAGAAGCCTGCAAGAGCCCAACCGGCACCGAAAAGCGCAGCGCCGCTAATCAAACGCAAATCCACCTGCGAATGCACGTGCTTCGGCATATCAGTACCCGTAAGACACTCCTTACGATCCTTCACAAACAACTGATACAACGGCAGCTGAGTACCAAGCGCTGTAGCAAACACCAACAACACACTCGGATCCCAAGTCGCAGGACTGGACGCACCCGCAATACCACTCAACGCCTCACCGGCTGCGCCTGGAAGCCTCCTCAGATTCATGAAATTCAAAAGGGATCCGGGATTGGTCATTCCAGAGATTGCGAAGCCAAGTCCAGACGTGAAACCTGGGAGGAGAGAGATTCGGAGAGAAACGAGAGAGAGAGAGCAAGTGGCCACACCGAGAGAAACGAGACGGTGCACAGAGAGAATGGTCAGTGGTTGCAAGAGCCACAGAAGCCAATAGAAGGCGCAGACGCCCCCTCCATGGGGTCCACAATGGGTTCAGATTGTGATAGCAATGTCGAATTTGGATGGTAAAGCGTACCTAGAGCAGCAATAATGCCCATGCGCTGCAAAGATGTGCGATAGGAGGGAGGAAGAGGTGTTAGAAGAGTGCAATCGAAAAGCTGGTCACTGCGAGACGAGAGTGTGGGCCATGGCCCGATTCAATGATGTTCTTGAGGACGTGAGCGTACAGTGACGGTTGACCCGCGCTTGTTGCCATCGTGGTTTGAGGACATTGTGGAGGGAGGAGTGAGAGGGGGAATGAACGAGGGCAAACTCGGTGCGAGGTAGGGTGCGAGTGGCTCTGGAGTCGCGACCGAGTCGGGCGGGCGCATCCTTCGTTCGCCGCGGCGGTCTAGAACGCAGCTTCCGTTTCTACGAGGGAACGTGTGCCGGCTCCCGCAATCTCTCCTCTCTCTCTCTCTGCACTGACGCCACACCCCCAATCTCTCCTCTCTCTCTCTATCCGCCCTGACGCCACACCCCCAATCTCTCCTCTCTCTCCCCCCAGTGTGTCTGCGCTGCAAGCTCTCGACCGCCTTCGAAAGTCTCGTACGCCTTCGAAGCTCCAATGAAGATTATGACAGAATCAGTGCGGCTTTTCTTGAGCTATGACACAAATTACATTGTAGAGATGGTGTTTCGAAGCCGGATGTGGGTGCGTTGATCAGGAGCGATACACTGGGATGACGCGCGTGATCGGCTGCCGGCATATCGGGCACGTCGTCACCAAACTACTGCACTCTGTACAGCACAACATGTGTGAACATTCTAAGAATACTGTGGATCGTTCTCGGTCCAAGCAGATGACGCAAATGTCCAGAGGAGCACTTGCACGGAGATCTTCGTCGAAGAGGTCGTCGCCGACACCAGCGAGCTCTTCAAGCCCTGGTTCTGCGGCGGGATGCATACTACCTTCACCAGCGTGTCTCGTTCGAGTACGGGGTTTCAATTGTGAGCTCGTAGCGCGCTTAACGGACGGCCTTTGAATCGCGTGCTGCTGCTTCGGTTGTTGTGAGTTGGAGCGCCTCAAAGAAGATGTGGGTTGTCCAGGCAAAGCATTTGAAGAAGATGGATTCGCCATAGAAGAGGAATGGGCCACAGGTGGGAAGAAGAGAGCGTTCCTCTCCAGCGTCGACAAAGGCGGCGCCGCACTCGCTTGGCCTTGTGGCGACTGGGTAGAAACGGTTGGATACATCATGGCGTGCAAATTGGTGACTGAAGAAGGTACAACAGGGGCAGGAGAACGTTGAATGGGAGCGAAACCAGCTGGCGCAGCGGAAGACGACGAAGACGAGCTAGCGGGCGGACCAAACCCCATAGGAACGGGAGAAAAGGAAGTTGGAGGGGGTAAAAGAGCGAGAGAGGACGAGGACGAGGACGAGGACGAGGGAGAGGTAGGGGACGGACCGAAACCGATGACGTGGGTCGCTGGCTGTCCCAATGCCGCCGCGGGGACTCCGACTTTGCCAAAGGAAGGGAATGAGGATGAAAATGATGACGAAGATGAGGTTGGGGAGGAACTGGTGGTGAGTAGGCGGGAAGGGCCGAACCCACCGAATCCCATTGGTGCAGCATTCACTTGCTGCTGTTGTTGTTGTGGTACCCCAGAAGCAGGACGTTGAATAGGGATGGCATTCGGGTGAGAGGAGAAGCCCGAGGAGGAGGTGGATGGAGGCGAGGAGAAGGAGGGGAAAGCGGCGCCACTTTGCATTGACGCTGCAGCTGTTGAAGAGGCGCAACCAGTGCTGCCGTCGTTATCGTAGATATCCTTTGAGTCATTGAGTTTGGCAAGTTGATATGGCGGACAAACACCAGAGAGTAAGGGCTGTAGGAAGGGAGCAGCAGAAACTGCGTTTTGCGCGCTGCCACCAGAGCGTTGCAGATCAAGGGCGGATCTCGTGCCAGCGGCATGTATTTCAACACTAGCTTTCAAGGGAGCGGCAATATCGTTCATAAGGTCACTGATGAGACGAGTAGTCACGGGATATTTCAAACGCGGTTGCATCTGCACGAAGCTATGAATGGACGAGTATACGACATCACTTTGCTGCATAGAGAACTTACCAGGCTCCAAGTAATTCAGCAGAAAGTGGCGAGGAGCAGAACCATCGCCTCCGACGGTAACCGCAAAGCAACCAGGACGAGTCTTCGAAAACCGGACCAGAAAGCTCCCTGACATCTTGCCCTTCAACAGATTGTTGGCCTCGCTGGCGGGAATGGCACCAACAAGCAAACTTTGCATCAGATGGACGAACAGGAGTAGATTGGTTAGAGAGAGACAGAAAAAGAAGAGATTGCGGGAGGTTCTCGACCACACGCAGAGAGAAGAGAGAAACGAGAGCGCCGCTTCAAAGAGAGAGGAGAGAAATGGACGGAGGGCGCCCAGACCTGGCCCTCGCACAAAGCTTGACCGGGCGCGTACCCGGATTTGAGTGTCACCATTAGATTCTTGAAAGCAGATTCCATGGGTCCAAACCACTTGGTAAAGAGGCATAGTTCGTATGGCGAGACCCAACCGTCGTTGCAAAAGTCCAGAAAGTGTTTCACTGCTTTTTCGTCGCCCTGTTCCGCCCATGATCTTTGGACAATGTGTTCCCAGAAGGTTGCCCATAGTACAAACCACTGTGATCGATCGATTGTGTGCGGTATTCTGGGGTTAGCGCGTGTTGTTGGGGCGTAAGGTGGCGATTTGTGAGTCAAGACCGAACGTGTGCGTACCTGCGCTCCAAAGTGTTGCTCCCAGAACTCTCTGGATTGAGAAGTGCAGAGTAGGTCCTTGGGGTACTGATAGTGTCCCGAACCTAGTTCGTGTAGTTGATGGCATTGAAAGGCGAGGAGGAAATCGAGTTGGTACAATCTGAGCAGTGTAGCGTTCCACGTGTCTGCAGTAGCGGTCAAATCTACGGATCTTAGGATGGACAAGACCTCGCTGAGTGTGTTGATGATGGCTTGAAGGACAGTATGTGGGGCCTTGCGATGCGAGAGGGCGAGGAACTTGAGCGCCGCCGATTTCAACGTCTCGAGTGTATTCTTCAGCTCTACCAGCTCTGAATAGACAGTTATTTTGGAATTACCAGGTGTATACATGGTCTTGAATGAATCGATCTGAGCGAGACTCTCAGCAAGAAGACGAAGACAGTCCTTGGGGCTCGACAGAGACGCCTCCTCGCGCGGGTCCATTCTCGCCTACAACGATAACCTTGAGCTGCAAAACCAGGGCGATACAGATACTTAACACTCCATACAATATGAATACAATACAAACTGTCCAGGTGCACTTCGAGGGAATGCAAGAGAATCTGAATTGTGGGCGATTCTCTCTTCTCTCTCTGCGCCATGTCTCTCTCCGTTTCTCTCTTCTCCCTCCCTCTGTGTCTCAACTGCCCCTCTGCGGCCGTCTGCTGGGTGATTATGCTACTTGGTGGTCCCTTGGAACATGTGGAAGAAGGTTGGTGGTAAAGGAAAGAGAGGGTTGCGAGATGTAACACATGATGCAGACAAGAGACTCTCAGCCACGCGTTGCTCCTACTTCATCCAATCGGCCCCTCAATGATGTCTTTGGATGGATGGACATATGGAAAAGGATATGTATTGAATGAGAGCTCGATCGGGATGTGAAGAGGTTTTAGTGTTGGACCTCTCGTCTGAGCACCAATTAAGCTGACTAAAATCTGTCTCATACACGCTCTCTTTTGGATCCATTGTTTTCTCCCCATGTGCCGAGACATGAATAGATTGATAAATCGACAGCCAAGAGAGAATGAAGATCGATGTAGGGTCGCGAATTGGGTTATCTGAGGTGCCCAACGTTAACGCGGTCCACTTTCAATAGCCCCCAGATGACATCCCTTGTGCCTGCGCTTGTGTCTATGTTTAAGCCGTTTTGAGGTTTTGGTCTTTTTTTAGTCAACAACGGCCATGGCGTTGGCCTTGGAGGCGTACTTCTCGCCCTTAGCGGCGGCGTTCTTGGCCTTGGAGCGGCGGTCGATGAGGGCATCTCTGTTCTTGTCCGCGTGGAGCTTGGTGATAACGAGGTTGGAAGGGTGGACTCCAATCTGAACAGTCTGTCCATTGACCTTCTCGCGAGAGATCTTCTCGATGTGGACGACATACTTGGAGCGAGAGACGAGGGTGACCTTTCCTTCCTTGGACTGGTGCTTTCCGACGCGGATGAGGACCTCGTCGTTCTTGCGGATGGGCGCGGCGCGAATACCGAACTTGGCGCGCAAGTCCTTAGAGAGCGGAGCGCTCATGCGGATGCGACGCTCGCTGGAGGGAGCGTTGAAGTGAGCCTTGCGCTGCTTTCTGCGGGCAGAAGAAACATCTGTGCACACACCACCACAACAACACGCGTCAGTCTCACATTCAAACAGACACACTTGGTACGCACACGCACACACCAAAGGACAGCAGCAACACAGCCACACAACGTACTATCGTTGAACTTCATGGTACCCTAACTAACATTCAGCCACAACACCCCAACAAACGCCCAAAACACTTCGTCAGCTCACTATTCACACACTAGAATTCGAAACGAAACATAAATCACCAAAGAAGGGAGAGAAACCGCTCACACCAACGCAACAGGAGACTACCGAAAGCCAAGCGACAAAACCGCAAGCGCATTTCACGCAACACATCCGCAAAACCAAGCCACAACACCGCGGACACGACCAAACCAAACACGCTCAACATGAATACCCACACAAGCCAGGACAACAGAGGCCACAGAGGGGCAGACACGCGAAATGCCCAAACGGCAAAAACCCAACCTCCAAACGAACATCAACACCCTCAAAACCACAGCCACAAATCGAATTCAAAGAGATACACGCATATTAGGCCGCAATAGGAAGACAGGTGTTACATACGTTGAACTCGTAGCGGGACTGAAGACACTGGACACCAAGCCGAAGGGCAGCTGGACAGTGCAAAAAAAAGTGGGTGGGACGTCCTAGCCGCAGATTTTTCCCTCACTCCGCGAGAGGACTCCCAAACTCACTCCAGTTCTCAGTTGTGCCTCGACTTTGCCTTTCTGAAGCTCTTCATAGCTAAAGCATGTTTTCACAAGTACCTCAAGCAAGGGGTTTTAGGTTGGTGGCTGTTGCCTGTTGGTGGTGCCGTGGTGTTGAGTTCGAGGCCTCAAACTGCAAGCCTGACTCCAACCGGTGCTCTGTTGTCTCTGTCGGCTCCCGTTTGAATATCACAAGAAGGGAAACACATGTATGAGCACATCTTTCCACTCTGAATAGCTTCTTCCAGCGATACGCGACTGCTCGAGTCGATCCTGCAGATGGTCCCTCCTTCTCTGGTGTACAACTGAAATCTTCTCAACTCTCCTTCTTTCTTCCGAATGTTCTGTTCGGGGGGTACACAATGCAACACAGGTTGGTTCAAAGTCTTGCCATGAAGCTCCAATCAAGCCGAGGATGTGTTTGTGCGTGCTGCTCAGTCAGGATGCTCGAAAGAGAGAGAGAGAGAGAGGAGAGAAATGGTCAGCCGATCTCCGGCCTCGGCGGTTGCGCTTCCACCACTCTCGTCTCCACCCTTGCGGTCTTCGCATAACTTCATCTTCAAGATGTCGGAGTGGGACGATATTATGGCCCAACTGGACGTTGCTTCAGCGCCTCCTGTACGCGCCGTGCTGGATTTGAGTTCTGCGCCATCCCCTTTTGCGCCCTTTTCAGCCTTGTTTGCTCCCCTGTTGGTCGCGTACATCTCTCATCGTGCCTCATCTTCCAATTTCCATGTGCTTTTGCCCCCTTCTGACTCCTTTGTGTTTCGTCTTTGGTCTGTGCGCTCCATGTCCTCTCTGCCCTTTCCTTCGCCTCTCGTTTGTAGTCTTCTGGTGGCTCTACTAGCAGTCCTGAGGTGTGGCAGCAAAAGTACTTGCAGGCAGAAACGCGTTTGAATGTGTTGGAAGGTGAAAATGCGGGGTTGAAGGACCGTATGGCGAAGTTTGCGATCATCGCGGAGGAGGTCCGCAAAGAGCGTCGCATGCATCAAGAGGTTCGTTCCTTTCTCCCCTCTGCCTTCTCTCTGCTGTTCTGCAATCTTCCTTCTATCCGTCTTTCTCATTTTCGTCCCCCTCTAACCTCTCCTTTTGACTGTGGATGCGTTTTATTAGGATTTGGAGTCGGAGAGGCTTCGTACGGCCGATGCCGAGTCTCGAGCGGAGGAGTACGAGACGAAGTTGATTCAGTTGGCAACGTTGGTGACGCAGATGAAGGAGCAACATGCGTTGGAGTTGACGCAAGCGAGGCAGAGCGCGGCGACGAGCGGTGCGGGTGGCGCAGCGCAGAGCGATGCGTTGCGCGTGCAGTTGAAGGAGGCGTTGTCGCAGGCGGCGCAATTCAACGAGAGAGCATCGTTTGCGGAGCAGCAGGTGTTGGCGTTGCAGGCGCAGGCAGATAGCGAGTCGGTGGCGCGAGCTCAGGCTGAAAGTTCCGCAGCCAAGTCGCAAGCGACGTGCGATAGTGTTCAGGCGAAGTTTATGAAGTTGGCGGAGATTTCCAAGACGTTGCGAGGTCAGAACGAGGACTTGATGGCGCAGGTGGAGGCGTTGAAGAGCGCGGTCGGTCAATCGCAGGCGACGAGTGCGACAAGTGCTCACGAGGTGTCCGCGTTGCATGGGAAGGTGGAGGCGTTGACGAAGGATGCGACGACGTGGAAGCAGAGGCAGCACGACGCGGAGGCGCGCATCAAGGTGCTGGACAATGAGGTGGCGACGTTGAGTGCGAAGTTGAAGGCCGCTCAGGATCTGGTGGCCACGAAATCGTCCTCTGGGCAGGCTTCGTCCTCTGCGCAATTGGCGACGCTCGAGGCGGAGTTGAAGGAGACGAGGACGCAGAGAGACAAGGCGTTGGCGGACGCGAAGGCGCTCGACGACAAATTCACCGGCCTGATGCCGAAGATCACCGCGGATCGCGACCGTTCCAAAGCGGAAATTGTGGCGTTGAGCGAGGCGAAGACGACGCTCGAAGCGGAGCTTGCAGATACGAGCGCGAAGCTCAAGAGCGCAGAGACGAGCGCGAGACAAATGCGCGCCAAAATGGAAGACGCCGCCGCTGCGTCCAAGGCCACGTCTGCCGACACCGACAAGATCGCTGGCGAACTCGACAAGGCGAAGCAACTCGTCAACAAGCTGAGAGACGAGCTCACCGCGTCCAAGACGTACGTCGCAGCGCTCGAGGACCGCGCGAACAAGGCGCAGGCAACCGCACAGGCCGCGCGCTCCGAGGCCGCCTCCGCCGCAGACCCCGCCGCCTTCGAACGACTCAAGACCGAGAACCACGCCATGCGCGAGAGAATCAGCGCCGCAGAGGCCAAGGCAACACAACTCAAGCGAGAGGTCGCGGAACTGCGAGACGAACTTTCGAGAGCAGGAAGTGGTGCGACTCCGGTGGCACCCATGGATTCTTCTTCTCCTCTTGCGAGTGCAGGGTTTGCCGCGACGGAAGGCAGTCCACCACCGCCACCACCACCGGCTGGAGACTTTGCTCCGCCGCCCCCGCCTCCCGCCGGCGGTCCTCCGCCTCCTCCTCCGCCTCCTCCCGCTGGTGGCGCCAAAAAGAGCGGTGGACTCGTCATCACCAAGAATCCCAAATCACAGGCCGCTCTCGCAGCTGCAAACGCCAAGGCATCATCGTCCTCTTCGGCCTCCTCCTCCTCCGGCGACGCGCAGAACGCCCTCATCGCCGCCATTCAGGGTGGCATCAAACTCAAGAAATCAGATGGTCCAGAGGACGTGGATGCGAAACTGAAACGCCTGGAAGCACAGAAGAAGCAAGAAGCACCCAAGGGACCCTCCGGATCGCCACTCGCAGACTTCGCCTCCCTCGGACTCATGGCAAAGCAACTCGCACTCAAGAGAACCGCGCGCGTAGAGGCGCAAAAGGAAGCTCCGGCAAGAGGAAGACACGACCCTGTGAGACAATCAGTGAGACTCACCAACCTCCTGGACCAGTTCTAAAGCAGCAGCAGGAGGACGGCTCCCTCTCCCCATCTCTCCCACTCTCTCGACCTCGTTCTGCCGACAACAGAGCGGAAAATTCAAATGTACTTCACAAACCCCCTTGAAACACACTACTTCAAGCTCATTCTGCCTCTCTCTGTTGTCTGGAAACCTCTCCAGACTATCCGACGGGATTAAATCCAATTTCTCTCCTTTTGGCGGAACCGGGTCACACATAGAGAAAATGAACGAACCCCAAATCGCATGGGGCCATTTCTGAAGACCCCCGGAATCACATGGCCTCCTTTCAGAGCATCCCTGAAAACGTTCGAGGGCATAGCACTCACGTGTGTCACCCCCAAAACGCGGGTCGCCCCAGTTCCTCCCAGTCGTTTTCTGGTTTGGCGTTGCTTGCCAGTGCGCCGATCTCGTGTTGTCTGTGTTGGCATAGAGGTCTTGTCGTGTTCCTTTGTGTTTGTTTGGCGTTTGGTGTTGTTGTAGTGGCATAGTCGTCCCTCTCTCGTTGCAAGACTCTTCTTGGTCGCTTTGTGGGCTTTATGGCTGAAGTTTCGAGTTGTCAGTTCTCGATTGAGATTACCGATATAGAACATCGTGGTTCTCGAGTATCACCTACGACTGCTGCTGGTTTACAAGCCCAATTTCACGATGGTGATGTGATTCGAGGTTTCGTAGTTTTGGAAGTGCCCAGTATCTGTCATATCAAGTATTTGGGCGTCGATTTGGTCGGTGATACATCCGTACATGTTCAGAGAGTTGATTCCTCGAGTAATGGGCCCAAGTCATTCAGAAACAAGGAGGTATTT
>Ga0307375_10004994_pt1 | contig 12535 bp, 13 predicted proteins | sample TR1MG_FD_202531 | JGI IMG/M metagenome (GOLD analysis project Ga0307375, IMG submission 202531) | Soil microbial communities from Risofladan, Vaasa, Finland - TR-1 | ecosystem: Environmental > Terrestrial > Soil > Coastal area > Acid sulfate soil | place: Finland: Risofladan, Vaasa | collected... | reverse complement strand
CTTGGAGTCGCTCGGCAAGCTCCTCCCGTTTGATGATTTCGTCGGCGCCACGCGCAATCGTGGCCAGCGCCCGCTCAAGCTCGCTCATGTATTTCTCTCTGGATGACGGTGGACGGGACAGTTGCGCAAAGCCGACTGTGCCATCGACGTTAATTGTGCGTTAACCAGGAATGCCGCGCAAACCCTTGATGGGAAAGGCGTTGACGCCCTTTGCACATGACGGCTATGGTACGCCCTGTTTGTTACTTTGTAGCGCGGGGCACGACGAGCATGGCTCAGGCAAGACAGGGGGCGCATCACGCGCGCAAGCAGGCCATCTGCCGCAAGGCACAGCGCCGACACTCTCATTTCTATGAGCGCTGTTCGCATTGGTCTTTCAATCGTTCGGGTGAGGTCGAGCCGATTCACTGGCATCGCGAACGCTGGGTTCTCGCCGGCACGGCGCTGCTGATCACCTTTCTCTCCGGGATCATCATGCCGGTGTGGGCCAGCGCCATGCGGCCGGTGCCAGTACCGGAAGTGCACACGCTGCTGCCGCTGGCGCTACCCAAGTTCAACGAAATCAACACGCCTGCGTCGACCGTGGCCGACTGGCAGGTCGTGCGGGTGCAACCGGGGCAGACGCTGTCGGATATTTTCAACGAACGTGGCCTCAGCATGACCGATCTGCAAAAGGTCATGGATACGGCCGGCAAAACCGACAGCGCGCTGCAGACCATTCGTCCCGGTGATGAATTTGATTTCCAGATCGGTCGAGATGGCCAACTGCAGGCGTTCCGTTTCGACAAGGACGATGCCACGCGTGCCACCGTGCGTTTCGATGCCAGCAACCCGGTGTTGACCCTGCACGCACGGGCCATCGAGCAGCGCGTGCGCATGGCCCACGGCGTAATCGAAAGCTCGCTGTTCGGCGCCGGCGCCAGGGCCGGTCTGAACGAGGGGATGATCGTCAAACTCGCCGACGTCTTCAAATACGACATCGACTTTCTCAAGGACGTCCGCAGCGGCGACAGCTTCACCGTGATCTATGACGATGTTTATCGCGACGGCGTTTACGACCATGCCGGCGACATCATCGCAGCCGAATTCCTCAATCGTGGCCACCGCTACACAGCTTACCGCTTCAAGGAGCCGGACGGCAGCTACAACTACTACAGCGAGGACGGGCGTCCGCTGCGCAAATCGCTGCTGCGCACGCCGGTGGCATTCACCCGCATTTCGTCTCGTTTCAGCCTGGCACGCAAACACCCCATCCTCGGTTACACGCGGGCCCACAAGGGTGTCGATTACGCCGCGCCCACCGGCACCCCCATTCACGCCGCCGGCGACGGTGTGATCGTGTATCGCGGCTGGGAACATGGCTTCGGCAACTTCGTGCTGATCAAGCACAACGCCGAGTACTCCACCGCTTACGCGCACATGTCCCGTTTCGAGCCTGGCGAACACGTCGGCACGCATGTGCGCCAGGGTGAAGTGATCGGCTTCGTCGGCATGACCGGTCTGGCTACTGGCCCCCACCTCCATTACGAAGTGCGTGTCTACGGCAAACAGGAAAATCCGCTGACCGTCACCATGCCCAAGCCGCAACCGCTGCCGCCGAAACTGCTGGCGCAATTCAAGCAGCAGATGCAGCCGATGCTGGCCCGGCTCAAGGCGACCGATGCCGGCATCCAGCTGGCACGTCGCGAGGCCGCCAGCCACCACGACGAATAAGTCGATGCCCTCGTCTGCGGTCGAGGGGCTTTACCTCGGCCTGATTTCCGGCACCAGTGCGGACAGTATCGATGCCGTCCTGGTCGATTTCATCCGCGGCACGCCGCAGGTGCAGGCTACGCATACCCATCCGTGGCCATCGATGCTGCGTGACCAAATGCTGGCGCTGGCGCAAGGCGAAGCCGCGGTGGAACTGGATGCCGTCGGCCGGCTGGATGTGGCGATCGGCCACTGCTTCGCCGATGCCGCCCTGCACTTGCTCGAACAAAGCGGCACCTCCGCGCACACGGTTCGTGCGATCGGCTCGCACGGGCAGACCTTGCGGCACCGCCCGAGCGGCGAGCATCCGTTCACGCTGCAGCTGGGCGATCCCACCGTGATCGCCGAGCGCTGCGGCATTGACGTCGTGGCCGATTTTCGCCGCGCCGACGTTGCCGCGGGCGGTCAGGGCGCCCCTCTGTTGCCGGCGCTGCACGCGATGCTGCTGGCCCAACCCGGTCACACGCGGGTGGTTCTCAACCTCGGCGGCATTGCCAACATCACCGTGCTCGATGCCAATGGCGATGTGCGGGGTTTCGATACCGGCCCGGCCAATGGGCTGCTCGACGCCTGGTGCATGCGCCATCGCGGCGAACCCTTTGACCGCGACGGCGTGTTTGCGGCCAGCGGCAAGGTTGACCTGTCGCTGCTGGATGCCTTGCTGGCCGACCGCTATTTTGCGCTGGCGCCACCGAAGAGCACCGGGCGCGAGTACTTCCATCTGGTCTGGCTGACCACGCATCCGCAGCTGGCGGCAGCGCATCCAGCCGATGTGCAGGCGACGTTGCTGGAGCTGACGGCACGCAGCGTAGCCGCAGCGATCATCCAACACGCACCGAGCGCCGAGGAGGTGCTGGCCTGCGGCGGCGGCACCCACAACAGCGCATTGATGCGGCGGCTGGGCGAACTGCTGACGCCACGCGCCTTGTGCAGCACCGCGCAATACGGCATCAATCCGGACTTTCTCGAAGCCACCGCATTCGCGTGGCTAGCGCGACAGCGCCTGCTGGGCCTTCCGGGCAACCTGCCGGCGGTGACCGGCGCACGCGGCCCGCGGGTGCTTGGCGCTATTTACCCGGCGCCTGTCTAAGGGTCTGTCGGACGTTGGCTACCAGGGTATCGTCGTCACGGATATTTTCCGGCGCCCATTGCGTCGGGCGGGTCCGCGCCAAAGCGTCCAGCGCTTCCTGGAACACCCCTCTTTCCTCGACCGCCCAGTGCTCGTCGAGCAAGGTCAGCGCCTGCGAATCGCACAAGGTTTCGCTGTATTCCCCCGCGGCCAACACCCCCAGGCTATGGCGCAAGGCATGCAGCAATACATCATTGATCGAACAATGCCGATCCCTGGCCAGCGACTTGATGCGCTCGACCAGTAGGCTGTCCACTTGCTGTACGAGCAGATCCGGCACGTACATGACTCCGTAAGTATCGCCGTGGGGGGGTTGTCCTTCACGTACTGACTGATGCTGATTCTGACGGATTTTGCCACCGTTTCCGTGGTCTGGTTGGCAACCTCAGCGTGGCCGGGCCAATTCCGCGCGATGTATCGCGTGACGCAATCCGATCACCAGCAGCAAGCCGGGAATCGCCGACAGCGTGGTGATCACGAAGAACGTCGACCAGCCTACCCGTGGCACCAGCCATGCCGCGAGCGGACCGAGAAACACCCGGCCCACCGCCGACAGCGAGGACAGCAGCGCGTATTGCGTCGCCGAGAAACGCACATTGCACAACGATGTCAAAAGCACCACGAAAGCGGTACTGCCCAGCCCGCTGACGAAATATTCCGTCGACACGACGCTCGCCATGACCACGATGTCCGGGCCGCTATGCACCAGCCAGATATAGGACAGGTTCACTAGCGCCTGGGCCACCCCCAGGCCGAGCAAGGCCGGAAACAGCCGCATGCGGGTGACCACCCAGCCGCCGGCCAGCGCGCCCAGCAGTCCGGCCACCAGACCGAAGGTCTTGCTGACCGTGCCGATCTGGGTCAGCGTGAATCGAGGTACCCGCAACAGGAAGGTCGTCGACAACGACAACGCGAAGGCGTCGGCGAGCTTGTACAACACCATCAGCGCCAGCCACGCCAGCGCCAGCGTTCCATAGCGCTGCATGAAATCCGCGAACGGCTGCACGACAGCCTCGGCGAAGCTGCGCGTGGGGTGCTCGTCGGGCGCGTCAGGCGACCATGCGGTAACCAGCGTTGCCGCCAGCATGAGAGCACCCATCAGTCGGTACACCCAGGCCCAGCCCAGATGATCGGCAAGGATCAATGCCAGCGCGCCGGATACCAGCATGCCCAGGCGATAGCCGCCCTGCGAAAAAGCGGTACCCCAGCCGCGCTCGGTTGGCGGCAGCAGGTCCGTGCGATGGGCATCGTAGGCGATGTCCTGGGTTGCCGAACCGAACGCCAGCAGCACGCCCAGGAACGCCAGCATGCTCGCCGCACCCTGCGGCGTGTAGAAACTCATGCTGATCAGGGCCGCACCGCAGATCAACTGCATCAACAGGATCCAGCCGCGGCGGCGGCCCAGCCAGGGCAGCGGCAAGCGATCCAGCAGCGGCGCCCACAGAAACTTGAACACGTAGGCCTGACCGATCAGGGTGATCCAGCCGATCGCTTTCAGACTCATGCCGGCGGTGGTGAACCACGCCTGCAGCGTGCTCAGGGACAGCGCCAGCGGCAGCCCCGATGCGAACCCCAGCAGGCCGATGCTGAGAATGCGCCACTCACGCCCCGGCAGCGGCGGGTCGGACAGCGGCGAGACAGGCCCGGCCGTGGTCTCAGTCGGCATAGTCGACCGTATACGGCGCGTGGTCGGAGAAGCGCTGCTCGCGATAGATCGAGCAAGCGGCCAGACGATCGCGCAGCGACGGCGTGACCACCTGATAATCAATGCGCCAACCGACATCGTTTGCACGCGCCTGGCCACGATTGGACCACCACGTGTATTCGACCGCGTCCGGTTTCAGCGCACGGAAGCTGTCGACCCAGCCGCGCTGCTGGAACAACAGATCCAGCCACGCCCGCTCCTCGGGCAAACAGCCGGAGTTCTTCTGGTTGGACGTCCAGTTCTTGATGTCGTTGCGCGTGTGCACGATGTTCCAGTCGCCGCCGATCACGTAATCGCGGCCGCTGGCGAGCCAGTTGTCGAAGATCGGCGTGATCCATTCCATCGCCCTGAACTTGAACTGCTGGCGCTCGTCGCCGGACGAACCGGAGGGGAAATACAACGACACCACCGAGAGGTTGCCGAAACGTGCCTCGATGTAGCGCCCCTCGTTGTCGAACTCGTCCCAGCCCAGCTCGGTGAGCACTTGATCCGGCTCGCGTTTCGCATAGATCGCCACACCGCTGTAGCCCTTCTTGCTGGTCGCGTCGCGGTAGAAGCAATGATGACCGTCCGGACGGAACATCGGATCGGTCAATTGGTCCTCCTGGGCCTTGGTCTCCTGCAGGCAGACCACGTCGGCATCTTGTTCGCGCAGCCAGTCGAACAGTCCCTTGCTTGCGGCGGAACGGATACCGTTGGCATTCAAGCTGATGATGCGCATGTACTCTCCAAGGCAGTGGCTGGGGCCTGCTGGACCGTTGGTGCTCGAGGCGGGAATCCGGCCAACCAACGCCCCGACAGGCTCCGAACGATCATAACAACCCCGGACCCGCATCATCGGCCATCTCCATGCACAAGCTCCAGCCCATCCGCGTTGCACCCGTCGATGCCGCCGCGCATCAGGCGTTGCTCGGGCTGCGCGTATGGCCGCAGCAGCGCAACTACGTCGGCGCCATCGCCGACCTGCTGGCCGATGCCGCCAGCTGCCCGGCATGTGAGCCCATGGCGATACTGCACGGCGACACGCCGGTCGGCTACTGCCGCATCGATGCGAATGCACGCAGTGTGGCCGGCCGCGATTTCGACGTGCCCGCACTGGGATTGCGCGCCTTCTTTATCGACGCCGCCTGGCAGGGCCGGGGACTGGGCGCGCAGGCGCTGGCCGCACTGATCGCCGATCTGGCCGGGCGTCACCGCCAGGCCCGTTTGCTGGTGCTGGCAGTGGCCAGCGGCAATCATCCTGCGCTGCGCTTGTATCGGCGTGCCGGCTTCGTGGACGACGGCGCGCTGTACCATGGCGGACGCTCCGGGCCACAACAGCTGCTGCGACGTGACCTGCCCTGAACCCGACCACTGGCGAGACGACCTGTGCACGATTACCAGCGCGACTTCATCGAACTCACCCTGCAGCGCGAGGTACTGCGTTTCGGCGAGTTCACCCTGAAATCCGGTCGCCAAAGCCCCTACTTTTTCAACATGGGCCGGATCGATTCCGGTGCCGCGCTGGCACGGCTCGGCCGTGCCTACGCGGCGGCATTGGTGGACTCGGGGCTTGCGTTCGACATGCTGTTCGGCCCCGCCTACAAGGGCATCGCGCTGGCCGCCGCCACCGCGATCGCGCTGGCCGACCAGCATCAACGCGACCTGCCGTGGGCCTACAACCGCAAGGAGGCGAAGGATCACGGCGAGGGCGGCGTGCTGGTCGGCGCACCGCTCAAAGGGCGCGTGCTGATCGTCGACGACGTGATGACCGCGGGTACCGCGGTGCGCGAATCGCTGGCGCTGATCAGCGCGCACGGTGCGCAACCGGCTGGCGTGCTGATCGCACTGGACCGGCAGGAACGCGGCCACGGCGAACGCTCCGCCGCGCAGGAAGTGGCTGCCGAGCATGGTATTCCGGTGATCGCCATCACCTGCCTCGACGATGTGCTGGCGTATGCCGGCGAACGACCGCAACTGGCCGCCGAACACGCCCGTTTGCTGGCCTACCGCGAGCGTTATGGTGTCCGGCGCTGAAGTTCAGGCGCGCGCCGGCAAGCTTCGGTCAAACTGGTCACAGTCACCATCGGTGTGCCATCCGTAAACTAACAAGACAACAGCGCCAGTTATAATGCCTGACGAGGGAAGAATTCATGCGCAAGTTCCTGTCCATTTTTGCCGCTGCCGCACTGATCGCAAGCCTGCCGGTGCACGCGCAGAACAGCAGCAGCGTCCGCTACAGGTGGCATGATGACCATGGCTTGCTGCATTACAGCGACAGCCTCAGCGCCGAAGCGATGAAGTACGGCTACGATCTGGTCAACGACCAGGGCCTGGTGATACAGCATGTGGCGCGGCAGCTGACGCCCGAAGAACGTGCCGCCGCGAACAAACTGGCCGCTGAGCAGGCCGCAAAACAGCGTGCCGAGAAGGAACGCGCCGATGCCGACGCGCAGATGCTGTCCGCCTATCCGGACGAGGACTCGTTCAGGATCTCGCAGCAGCAGGCGCTGGATACCATCGACCAGCAGATCCATACCGCCAAGATCAATCTGCGCAGCCAGGAAGATGCATTGACCGACCTGCTCAGTCGAGCCGCCGATATCGAGCGCAGCAAGAAGCCGGTGCCGCATTTTCTTGCCGTCAGCATCGCCAGGCAACGCGACGTGGTGACCGATCAGCGCAACATACTGCAACGCCAGCAGGGCCTGCGCGCACAGACTGCGCAGGCACAGGCTGCGCAGCTGGCGCATTATCGCGAGCTCAAGGCGGCGCAGAAGCAGCAGTCCTCGCTGTAACTCCCTTCGTCGTGCCGAATCGCGATGCGGTAGGAGCGCGCTTGCGCGCGATGCTCTTCGCTCGGCGTAGAAGCATCGCGCGCAAGCGCGCTCCTACCGCCGTTCATGCGGGTCTCCCACGAGGGAGAAGTTACGTGGCCTCGTCGAGGTTCGCCGCTTTCAGAAGGGCAGCTTCAGCGTGGCATCGACCGCCAGCAACTGGGTGCGGAATATTTGCTGGATACGCTTGAGCGCAAGCGGATTGTCCGCTTCGAAACGCAGCACCAGCACCGGCGTGGTGTTGGATGCACGCACCAGGCCCCAACCGTCCGGCCAATCGGCGCGCAGACCGTCGATGGTAATCAGCGTGGCGTCGTCAAAACTGGCCCGCTGGCGCAACTTGTCCATGAACCGATAATGCTCGCCTTCGCCCAGCTCGATTTTCAACTCGGGCGTGGAGACGCTCTTCGGCAGCGTGGCGAAGATTTCCTCCGGCGTGCGCCCCTGCAGATCCCCGGCGAGTATCTCCAGCAGCCGGGCGGCGGCGTAGATGCCGTCGTCGAAGCCGTACCAGCGCTCCTTGAAGAAGAAGTGGCCGCTCATCTCGCCAGCCAGTTCGGCACCGGTCTCGCGCATCTTTGCCTTGATCAACGAATGGCCGGTACGCCACATCAGCGGACTGCCGCCGGCGTCGAGAATCTGCCCTTTGAGATGGCTGGTGCATTTGACGTCGTAGATGATCGTGGCGCCGGGCTGGCGCGACAGCACGTCGCGGGCGAACAGCATCAGCAGGCGGTCGGGATAGACGATCTCGCCCGCGTGGGTGACCACACCCAAGCGATCGCCATCGCCATCGAATGCAAGACCCAGATCGGCTCCGGTCTGCTTCACGGCAAGGATCAGATCCTCCAGATTCTTCGGATCGGAAGGATCGGGATGATGGTTCGGGAAGGTGCCGTCAACGTCGCAATACAGTGGAATCACTTCGCAACCGACGCCCTCCAGCACCTGTGGCGCAAGGGCGCCGGGAATGCCGTTGCCGCAATCGACGACGATTTTCAAACGACGCTCGGCCAGCACATCGGAAACGATTTTCTCGACGTAATCGGGGGCCACGTCGATCTGGCGCAGGCTACCCTGGCCATCATGCGCCAGGGCTCCGCTGGCGATACGCTGATACAGATCCTGGATTGCCCCCTCGGCCAGGGTCTCGCTACCGATCACGATCTTGAAACCGTTGTAGTCCGGCGGATTGTGACTGCCGGTGACCGCCACGCCACAGCCGGTATTGAAAAGATAGGTCGCGTAGTAGACGACGGGGGTCGGCACCGCGCCGACATCGATCACATCGATGCCGGTCGCGCGCAGGCCATCGGACAAGGCCTCCACCAGCCCGGGCCCGGACAGGCGGCCATCACGCCCCACCACGATTTCGTGCAAGCCTTTGTCTCTCATCAACATGCCGATCGACTGGCCAAGCGCCCGCGCGACATCGTTGTTCAGGGTCTTGCCGACCACCCCGCGCACGTCATAGGCGCGAAAGATGCCCTGATCCACGGCGACCTGCGTTGGCGGCGCGGCCGGGGTTGCCACCGGCGCGACCGGCGCGGGGGTCGGGGTCCTTTCGATTCTCGCGGGCAACTCGAGCTCCTCCGGCTCAGGCACGGATCGCTCGCGCAGGCGCTTGCGCAGACGCAGGAAAAAAACCCCGCCGCCGAGTCCCAGCAAACTCAGCAAGGCGCTCAACGGCCAGGAACGCGGCAACACGATGAATGCAGCCGGCAGACCCGCCTTCACACTGAATGTGCTGCCGGGAACCGGTTTGCCGGCGGCTCCCTCCTCGGCCGAAGCCGCGCCATGGGAAAGCAACTGCATGTCGCCCTGATCTTCGCCCTGCTGCAGAACCAGTCGGCCGCCAGCCGGCGGAATCGATTCGAAAACCCGTTGCAAAGGCGCGAACGACAGCTCGATCCACGCCCATCCCTGCACATGTTGTGGCGACCCCAGCGGAACCACCAGACTCAGACGACGACCGGCGTGGTCATACGCGATGCTTTGCACCGGCGACGCTTCCCCGGCACCCTGCGAGGAAAGTAGCTGGGCTGCCTTCGCATAGCCAAACTCGCGGTAATCGGCATGTAGTACCTCGTTCATATCGGCACTGTAAAACTCCAGCCGGGCGATTTGCGGCAGTTGCAGGCGCAGTGCCGTCGCGGCCTGCACGGGGTCGCTCATCAGCACAGCCGGATCTCTGGCGGCCAGCGCCTTTTCGACCTTGCTGCGCTCGCTGGCGATTTCCGCGGCGAGCGAGCGCACGACCTGGTCCTGCGCGGCATGCACGCGCTCGATTTCACCGCGTTCACTGGCAATCAACCAGGTTTGCCAGGTACAGAAGAGCCCCAGAAGCAACAGCAGCGTGGCACCGCCCAGCGGCAACAGGCGTTGCCGGTCGGCCAGCAGGTCATGCAGCTGCCCCCTCGCTGTGCTCATCGCCATATCCTGTCCCCACAGACTGCACCTGATCGGTCGGCCCACCGCAAAGCCGGCCTGCCCATGTTAGTTGAAACCGGTCGAACCAAAGCCCCCGCTGCCGCGTTCACTCGGTGCAAAATCCGTCACGATTTTCAGCCGTGCCTGCGCTACCGGCACCAGCAGCAGCTGTGCAATGCGATCGCCCACGGCGATGGTGTAAGCCTGCTGACCGCGATTCCAGCATGAGATCATCAACGGGCCCTGATAATCGGCATCGATCACTCCGACCAGGTTGCCCATGACCAGGCCGTGCTTGTGGCCCAGCCCCGAGCGCGGCACGATCAGGGCGCACCAGCCCGGGTCGCCGATATGGATCGCGATGCCGCTGGGGATCAGGGCACTCTCGCCGGGCTGCAGGGTCAACGGCTCGTCCAGCGCAGCCCGCAGATCCATCCCGGCGCTGCCGGGCGTGGCGGCCTGCGGCAATGCAATGCTGTCGCCGAGACGGGCATCGAGAATCTTCAGCTCGACCTCGATCATCGGCGACTGGCCCGGTAGCGCTCGGCCACATGGGCAATCAGCTGCTGTGCCAGTTCCGGCTTGGCTACCCGCGGCAATTCGATGGTGCCGCCGTCCCAGTAAAGGCTCAGCGCATTGTCGGCAGCCTCGAAGCCGAGGCCATCGCCCACCTGATTGGCCGCGATCATGTCCAGTCCCTTGCGACGCAGCTTGTCCTGCGCGTAGCCGGCCACGTCGTGCGTCTCGGCCGCAAAACCGACCAGGAAAGGATGCACGGGCTGGGCCGACAGGCAGGCCAAGATATCGGGGTTCTCACTCAGCTGCAGAACCAATTCGGCACCATCGCGCTTCTTGAGTTTTTTCGCGGACACCTCACGCGGGCGGTAATCGCCGACCGCCGCCGCACCAATGTAGATGTCCGCCTGCGTGGCGGCGGCAAGCACCGCTTCATGCATCTGTGCCGCACTGCGCACATCGACGCGCCGCACGATACCTCCGGGGGTGGGCAGGCTCACCGGTCCGGCGATCACGGTCACCGCGGCACCGGCTTGCGCGGCCGCCTCGGCGACCGCAAAACCCATCCGGCCTGAACTGCGATTGCCGATGAAACGCACCGGGTCGATGTCTTCGAAGGTCGGCCCGGCACTGACCACGACGCGCAAGCCCTCCAGCACGCGATTGTCGAACGATGCCGCCAGGGCATCGCGCAGCTCCAGCGCCTCGAGCATGCGGCCGGCACCGATATCCCCGCACGCCTGTTCGCCGGACGCCGGCCCGAGCACCCGTGCACCGCGCTGACGCAGCGTTGCAAGATTCGCCTGCACGGATGCATGTGCCCACATCTGCTGATTCATCGCCGGCGCCAGATACAGCGGCGCGGCGCTGGCCAGACACAGCGTGGTGAGCAGATCGTCGGCCAGCCCGTGAGCCAGCCGCGCCAGCAGATCGGCGCTGGCGGGCGCGACGAGTATGCGTTCGGCCCAGCGCGCCAGTTCGATATGACCCATCGCCGCCTCGGCCTGTGCGTCCCACAGGCTGATCCGCACGTCCTGACCGGACAGCGCCTGGAAGGTGACCGGGCTGACGAAACGGGTGGCTCCTTCGGTCATCACCACGCGGACCTGGGCATCCAGGTCGCGCAGGCGGCGAACCAGTTCACAGGACTTGTAGGCGGCAATGCCACCCGACACTCCCAGCAAGATACGGCGTTGCGCAAGACTCATGTAAGGCAGGCCTGACAATCGGGCAGACGTCTAGCTTACCGGATTCATTCGCTTCGGCCGCTGCCCGCATCACATCCGTGCAGGCAGCCTGTGGGCATGAGCATCCGCGACTGGCCCGAAGGCGAACGTCCCCGTGAAAAACTGCTGGCCAGCGGCAGTGCCGCACTGTCCGATGCCGAGCTGCTGGCCGTGCTGCTGGGCAGCGGCAGCCGCGGCAAGGACGCGATCGCGCTGGGGCGTGAGCTGCTGCACGCCGCCGGCAGCCTCGGCGCACTGCTGGGCCGGCCTGAACAGTTGATTCGTGCTGGCGGCCTGGGCCCCGCCAAGCGGGCGCGGATCGCTGCCGCACTGGAGCTGGCCCGACGCAGTCTGGCCGAGGAACTGCAGCAGCGACAGAGCCTGGGCAACCCCCGCGACAGCGGCGATTACCTGCGCGCACGCCTGCGTCACCTGCCCTACGAGGTCTTCGGCTGCCTGTACCTGGACAATCGCCACCGCGTACTGGCGTTCGAGGAACTGTTCCGCGGCACCGTCGACGGCGCCAGCGTGCATCCGCGCGAAGTGGTGCGGGCATGCCTGCAACACAATGCCTGCGCCGTGATCTTTGCGCATAACCATCCTTCGGGGGTCGCCGAACCCAGTGCCGCCGATCGGGCGATAACCCATGAATTGCGCGACGCATTGCAGCTGGTCGGGGTGCGCGTACTCGATCACCTGGTGATCGGCAGCGGCGAGCCGGTGTCGATGGCGGCCCGCGGCCTGCTCTGATCCTAGGAGCCCAGCCGACCAAAGCCCGACAGGCTCCTGGCTCGCTGCCAACCGACGCGGGTCCGACTCGCATCGACTGGCGCACCATCGGGTAGGGAGCCGGAATCCTCCGGCCCCCTCCCACACCACCGTACGTGCGGTTCCGCATACGGCGGTTCACGAGTGACGCTGAAGATACCGGCTGGTATCGATCATTGAGACCAGCCTCAGC